>VOFJ01003685.1_pt1 | contig 33328 bp, 43 predicted proteins | sample 5384081 | NCBI WGS metagenome assembly VOFJ01 (sample SAMN12384729, study PRJNA508395) | human gut metagenome | isolation source: healthy gut I | host: Homo sapiens | reverse complement strand
GGGACCTCATGGTGCTCGAGGATATGAACCTCTCGAGCGAGGAGACCGAGAAGTTTTACGACCGGCTCGAGAGTCTTGGCATCGACGTGCTCGGCGACGATGCGCTGCTCCCCGTGGACGAGGACGCGCTGCCCGAGCTCGAGGAGCTCGAGGAGATCGAGGAAGTCACCGAGGAGGAGATGAACGAGACCGAGGCCATGGCCGACACGTTCTCGACCGACGACCCGGTGCGCATGTACCTCAAGGAGATCGGCAAGGTGCCGCTGCTCACCCCCGAGGAGGAGCAGGAGCTGGCCAAGCGCATGGCCGAGGGCGATGAGGAGGCCAAGCGCCGCATGGCCGAGGCGAACCTGCGTCTGGTCGTGTCGATCGCCAAGCGCTACGTCGGGCGCGGCATGCTGTTTCTCGACCTCATTCAGGAGGGCAACCTCGGTCTGATCAAGGCCGTCAGAGGAAGTTCGACTACACGAAGGGGCTACAAGTTCCTGCTAAGAACATCTTGGCAAGCATCTTAGCGTCGATCGTATTTACAGCCACAGTTAAGTCCTCCTTAATCAATCACTCTTACACCTTCAACAAAGATGTTGATTTTCTCTATCTCAATTCCGGTAAATTCCTCTACCTTATATTTTACATTGCTGATCAGATTGTCCGATACCGCAAGAATGCTCACCCCGTATGCCACGATAACGTGGAAGTCCAGTGTCAGTTTATTATTATTCAGTGTAACTGCAATGCCCTTGGTAATGCTGTCGCTCTTCAACAGCTTGACAAGACCGCCCTTCACTGTAGCGCCCATGCCAACGATGCCGAAACACTCCATCGCCACTGTTCCCGCATATTGACCAATCACTTCATTATCAATCGTAATATTGCCCATATGGGTCGTCATAGAAGAACCCTTCATGTGATAACCTCCTTTTTCCATGAAAATCTAAGGCTATTATAACCGCTTTCCTGCAAAAAGGGAATAACCATTTTAATTTTTTAAAAATTTGATGATTTTTTACTTGCCAAATGTATTTAATTCTGTTATCATACTGATGTTGTCAGTCAAACGACGAATATAGTTTGAGGAGGTGCAATCATGGCAAAATGCGATATTTGTGGCAAAGGCGCTCATTTCGGTAACAACGTAAGCCATTCCCATAGAAGATCCAACCGTATCTGGAATTCCAACGTCAGAAGCGTTAAATGTAAAGTCAACGGTGGTGCACGGAGAATGCACGTTTGCACAAGCTGCTTGAAGTCCGGCAGGGTTGAAAGAGCTTAATTGAATCAGAAACATTGAAAAGCTGCTCTGGGTTTTCAGAGTAGCTTTTTTGTCATGGCGACGAGGAAAAGGACAGACCTGCGAAGCAGGGATGTTCTGCAAAGAAGAGCCTGAGCAAAAGCCGTTCTTGGGTTTTTGCTCAGGCTCTTTTTTTGTAGCAACAATAGAATGCACGCTCTGCGAGCATTCTATTGTCATGAATTACAGCCGCCGCTCTGCGGCGGTCTGTCCTTTTCCGACTTGATCATCCACCGGCCCCGGAAAAAACATTCCGGGACCGGTGGATGATCTTAATAATCTCAGCTCCTCTTCCATTCCCCATTCCGGTCAAATCTCTTTTTCAGTTCCCGCTCTGTCACAACGATCGTTCCAATGATAACGACGCACTGCAGTGTACACACAATTCCCCCAACATTCCCTACGCAGTTGTTCCCTTTTCCGAAAACACACGCCAAAACAATTACCGTAACCGGAAGCATTACAAGCCCGCTGACATACCAGAGCTTTCCGCAGCAGCGATGCGCGTATTTCCAGGTCTCTTTATTTTTCATGGACATCGCCGTCCGGTATCCATACATCGCATTGATCTCCTTCGGAGGCTTTTTCTGAAATCTTTTTCCAATAAAAACCATCGTAACCGGAATCAGCAGATCCATCACCAGCATAAAAATCCAAAAGCCCATAGTGCCTCTCTTTCCCTGTGAAAAAATCACTTCACAAAAATGCTGTCATCTCCATATCTGCCGATATGGGACGGCTTTTTCGGCGAATAATAAAGCTTCCCCAGCACTTCTTCCGGATTCGAATCCGTCAGATAACGTCCATACAGGGTTTTTGCAAACTCCGTACCGGTCAGCATGTCCAGCGTGTCCGTATAGGTGACGCCATCCACCTGATACTCAACCGTCACAACATAGATCGAATCTGTATCCACGGTTTCCGTCGCCGCAGAATAGGACGTTGTCGTACTTTTTTCTATTTTAATAATTTTGTACTCAGATGGATCGATTTCAGCCGTATAGGTGTGTTTCCGGTAAAGATCGACAGCTGCGATAATGACCACCGTTACCAGTACGCCAATCAGGCAGACCGTAAGCACAGCAATCAGAGCTTCCCTGTTTTTCTCGTTTTGCCTGGAGTTCACACCCCGTTTTCTATTGTCAGAATTTCCCAATCCGTACCTCCCACTCAAAATTCGTTCGGTACATCCATCCCGATCACATAATTGTAACTGTAGGTATGGACATAAAGCTTCCCATCCTGTTCTATGATCAGATCCGGTGCCTTTTTTAAGGACAGCCGATCGATCACTTCTCCTGTGTTGCGATTGATCTGATACAGATAATCCGGTTCCGCCGTAAAGCCATAGCCGCACAGAATAACATCCCCTTTGACTACAAAATTCATGGAATTATAGGTCTGGTCTGCGCTTCTCCACAGCAGCTTATCGTTTTCCAGATCATAGGCAAACATAAAACAGGTATTGGATTGCGCGTATCCGTTTCTCACGCTGGCTCCGTAAAAAATCCCATCCTCCAGATATGCATTGTTGCCGTTAATATACCACTGATCCGTCGGATAATCCAGTACATAGATGCAATTTCCCGTACCGGTTTCGTAAATATAGAGCTCGTTGTCCACCCACTGGTACTGGTAATGATCGTCATAAAAGCTGTTCCAGTCCGTGCCGATCATCGGAAGTGACAAATTTTCGCTGTCATACCAGTCGTTTGCCCAGCTGACTCCGTTTTCCTCTTCCGATAGAATGGTCAACCCGATCGGATCCACCGCATCGCCGTCCGCAAGTATCTCGCCCATTGTGGATATGTCCAGGGTTAGATATTTCGGTTCTGTCGTGTTTTCCACAGTTGCTTCGTTTTCCGGCTCCTGAGCAGTCGTTTTCGTATTTTGCGTCTCGCCCGTTTCTGACACAGAGTCTTTTGCATCTGCATCCTCTGTGTCCGGCATGGCGCTTTCGTTTTGTATCCCAATACTTTCTGCTATTTCAGTTTTCGTCTCTGCTCTCTGACCGCAGCCCGCCAATACCAGGCACAGCGCCAGAAAAAGTGCGTCTTTTCGTTTGTTCCTGTTGTCCTCCTGAAAATGTCATTCTATTGCGAGCATCTTTATGACGTATTCCGTCGTCCCCGCTTCCAGACGCCTTTGCCCGGAAAGAGAAAAGCCGTGGGCTTCATAAAACCGGATCGCGCGTTCATTTTTCTCAAGCACCCACAGATGGTCTGCCCGATGCTCCTGCTTGGCGTACTCCATCAGCGCTGCGCCGATTCCCTGATTCTGAAAAAAATGATCCACATAAAACTCTGCGATTTCCGTCTGTTCCAGATGAATCAGTCCTTTCACAATTCCATCGTCATACACAAAAATATGATCTAGGATTTCCGGCTGCGCATACTCTTTTGCAACATCCAGTACTTGAAGCACATGAAAAGAATAGTCGTCGTTTTTTAAAATCGATCGATAATTCATTCGCTTATCAAATACGAGGATTTCTGCAATTCTTGAAAGATCTTTCTTTTCCGCTTTTCGAATCATTCTTCTCCTATGGTTTTAAAGGCTTTCCAGAAACCTGTCCACTTCCCGGTTAAATTCCTCCGAGCGCTTATTTGCAACAAAATGATCCCCCTCGAGGATCGCCAAACGGGCATTCGGGATATTTTCCGCAATTTTTCTCGTGTGGTCTTCCCGGATCATGTCTTTTGTCCCGCAGATTACGAGGGTCGGTGCGGTAATCTGTGCAAGCTCTTCCGGGTGAACTACCCATTGTCTAAAGCCAATGGGCTTCCTGCTTCGCAGACCTCGTTTCTACGTTCCACCCGGTCGGAAGAACAAACATCCACTGGATGTTTTGCTCCCTATCTCCACAGGCGTTAATTCGGGCAGTCCCTGTCCTATATTATTATTTTTATGCTCTTTCTCTTAATCCTTCTTCCAGTATATTCTTTGCCGCATTGATATCTCTGTCATGATTTGTTCCACAGACAGGACATATCCATTCCCTTACGGATAGATTTTTCGTCTCTGTATTTTGGTATCCACAGGCTGAACACAACTGACTGCTGGCATAAAATGTATTTATCTTGATATATTTTCTGCCATTCCACTTTGCCTTATATTCTAACTGTCTTGTCAGCTCATACCATGATACATCACTTATGGACTTTGCCAAATGGTGATTTTTTACCATGTTTTTTATCTGCAAATCTTCCGAAACTATCACTTGGTTTTCGCTGATAATCTCATGTGACATCTTGTGCAGATAATCTTTTCTGGTATTTGTTATTTTCTCATGACATAATGCTATCTTTTTCTTTACTTTGTAGTAGTTTTGGCTTCTTTTTTCTTTGTGCGCTAACTGTCTTTGCAGTTTCACCAGTTTCTTTTCGTATTTTCTGATAATTTTTGGATTTTCGTATTTCTTTCCATCAGAAGTAATACATAACTCCTTAACGCCCAAATCTATTCCTGTATTTTGATTTGTATGCGGCAGTTCCACGTGTTCTGTTTCCACTAAAATGGATACATAATACTTTCCACTCGGAACTTGTGATATCGTTGCCGATTTTATCTGCCCGCTAAAATTTCTATGCAGTTTTGCTTTTACATTTTTTAATTTAGGCAGTTTTACTCTATTTTACCCGAAATCTACTGCTATATTGCAATTCGTAAAATTTGTTGTATATGACTTATGGTTATCGTGTTTACTCTTAAACTTCGGATATCCTGCATGTTCCTTAAAAAATTTCTGATATGCAGCATCCATGTTGTAAATTGCGTTTGTCAGAGCGAATTTATCCACTTCTCTCAGCCATTCATAATTTTTCTTTAATTGTCTGTTGCAGTAATTGTTACAGTCAGTTTTACTAACTGATTTTTTCTCTTTCTCATATACTTCTTTCCGGTATGCCAGTGTCTGATTATATACAAAACGGCAACAGCCAAATGTTTTTGCAATTTGTATTTTCTGCTCATTATTAGGGTATATTCTGTATTTATATGCCTTTAACATCCACTGTCACCCTCTTTCTCAACCTTGATTTTTGAATATGGTCTTTATCCGTTTCCATATATCTGATAATAACACTGTGCCTTTGACATATCTCATATGAAAACTGCTTTATATCATCTGATATCTGTCTCGAAACCAGTAATTTCTTCCTATATTTGCAGACGAAAATAATGTGATATTGTAATAGGTATTTGTGTCTGTTTTTAGATTTCCATGTTCCCATGCCATGAGTATATAATAATTTCTGATTTTTAGCTACCTTAACCCATCGTCTAAAGCCAGTGGGATTGCGGTAGCCTTATTTCAAACGCCCGACTGACGTTTTTTGCCAAAATCGGTCACTGATCGCAGCTTAAAATCAGATAGCTGACCGCCAGCAAGATCAGCGCAAACACAACGCCCAAAAAGCGATACCGAAAGCACAGCATCAGAAACATTCCCATCGCTGTCCAGAATATTGCAAACGCAACCAGTCGGATCATAAACGCATCAATCCCTGCAAAATATCTTATATTATTTAGTCTATGCACGGGCTGGCGTTCTTTGATTAAAAATCTGTGCAAGCATCAACGGCTTAGTCCTTTCGCAGTCCGGCTGCCTGCATAATTGCCTCAACCGGCTCCACAGGCTCGCTTCCCCAGAAAATCTCCGTATCCGCGCATCCCGCAGTATCCAGCAGTTCCCGCGCATCTTCTTTTAAGAGCCTTTGATAAGCGTCGTCTACCATTTCCAGCTTTAACAGAGCTTCCTCCCTGTCACTGTCCGTTTGCTCCGAAAGCCATGCAGAAGCCGCCTCCCGGATTTCTTCCGGATCCAGACCGGTATGTTCGCCCCACTCCAACAGCTTTACTGCTGCCTGCACCGCTATCAGAGACGAACCCGATGTCCCAATCTGAACCTTAGAATTGATTTCATCCAAAATCGGAAGCGTCAGAGCTGTAGACGTATCCTCCGGGTTTTCCGGATTCCCGATATCGCCTGTATCCTCCGGATTATCCGCATTTCCTATAGTATCTGTATCATCCGGCTCCTCTGAAAGAGCTGTGCTATTTTCCATTTCTTCCGACCAGGTTTCCTGCTGTTGGTCACCGGAAGCCTCCGTTTCTTTCTGTACAGAGCATCCCGCCAGCAAAACAGCAAAAAGCAAAGCTGCCATACACAGTATCGCGGCAGTCGAAGTTGTCCTCCTGTTTTTGAATCGTTTCATCCTTTTTTTCATCCTGCCTGCCCTCAAGCTTTCTTCAAAAAGCAAAACAGGGACAAATCCAGCCAGACCGCCCCTGTCACATGTTTCGCTATCCTTTAATACCAGATTGCTACGCGCTTTGCACTCTCGCAATCTTCATCATTTTAAATTTATGCTTCGTTTCCGTCTTCTTCCGGGAACGCTGCGTCCACCGCTTCCTCATCGCTCATCATTTCCTGTTTAGGCGTCGTAAAGCGATCTACCAGGTCAGGAATCATGTCGATTACCTTGCTGACGCTGTCCTGATTCTTGATGTTGACCAGACGTGTCTGTCCGTTTTTAATCAGAAGCACCGCGCTGGGGGACATCTTGCCGCTCATACCGCCCATGCCGCCGTTTTTGCGGGAGTCCTTACCCGCTCCGCAGCTTGCGCCCGCACCGATTCCAAACGATACATCCACAAGCGGGATAATGATCGTATCATCGATCTTTGTTGCTTCTCCAACTACGGTTTTCGTTGTGAAAACGGATTCTGCCCCTTTCACCAAGGCTTCCATTACAGAAGTAATATTGTTATCTTTATTTTCTGCCATGCTATGCTTCCTCCTTCTTGCGCAGTATTCTGATCAGTCGTCTGACATTTTTATTGAGTAAAATCCTCAGTCCGCAGATTCCGAGGGTTCCAAGCCGGATTCTGCCTTTGAGGTGAAGTTCTCCTTCGATATATTTCTCTTCAAAATCCGGTTCCAGCTGGATATTTCCTTTATGCCAGGGATACAGCATTCCCTGTATCGCCATGATCTGTCCGGTAGAAGCCGGATCGCCTGTCCCGACGATTCCAAAAACCTCCAGCTTTCGCGGCAGTACATGTCTGATAATTTCTCCCAGCTCGTAAAATCCAACCCGGATCGCCTGCCGTGTCTGCGGCTGATCCCAGATTCTTTTATAATAGGCAGTCTGTTGTTTGAGCCGGTCGGTCTTTTGCTGCATTCCGCGCAGTCGGTCTGTGACCTGCGAAAGCTTACCGGAAAGCTTTTCAAAAAAGCTGCCGGCAGGATGTTCGGGCGCAGCGTCCGAATCGGTAGCTTGCGCGTCAGCCTCCGAAGCAGACGTTTCGTTCGGGTCAGTTGACTGTGATTCGACATCAGGCATCCTAGTCGTAGCCGAGCCACGCGGGTCTGCTGACTGCGGTTCAGATGCTTCCGCGACAGTTTGTGTCTGCGGTTCGTCAGTCGTACCGGCAGCAGGCGCGCTCTCGCTCAGCGTTTTTACGTCCGCAGACGGCATTTTCGCTCCGTCCGCATCCAGCACATTCGTATCCGCGTCGGCGTCGCCTACACCTTCCTCTGCATCCGCCCCGGATGCCGCTTTTTTTCTTTTTCCCAGATCGTTCTTTTTTCGGATAAATTAAAAATCCCGCCACGCGGACTTCCAAAAGCAGTTCTTTTTCATATGTGACACGGATAGACAGCAGATGTAACAGCCATGTCACGCGACCCAGGATGTATTTTCCCTCCTTCCAGACGCCGTCCGCCCAATATCGGATCGGGACGAGCAAAACGGTCAGAACTGTCAGCAAGATCAGTCCGAGGATTCCAAGCAAAATCCATCCAATTACTTTTAATATTGTCAGAAGTACTGTCATCCGCCGCCTCCTTTCCCGGAGGTAAAGGTCTTTTGCAGATATCCCTTGATATCCGCTTCCATTCCGGCGTCCATCGTATCCTGCAGCATCTGCTGCACAAGAAAAATCGCTTCCTCCCGCCCCTCTGCAATGCCGACAACCTGCAGTGCCTTTTTGTCAAAATATTTTTGTTTTAACAGCGCGCAGTGGAAAATGTCCAGCTGATCTGAAGTGCAAGACAGGCTGATCAGATAGATGCCAAGCTGTCCTCTCCCGGTCAGAAGCTTCCATTTTATTTTATTTACATTGCGGATTGACGGCCCCACATACAGCCTGCGGTAAAATTTCATGAACTGGCAACACTCTCCTGTTCCTAGAATGCCCCCAAATTGCACTCATAAGCATATTTTTTTTTTTGAAAATAGCCGGTCAGATTGACCGGCCTAAACAGATGATTTCTGTCCGCTTAATAGTATTTGTGGCTGCCCCAGAGATTGCTCTTTTTTAATTCCAGATATTCATGATAGGCTTTTTCGAGAATCTGCTTTTCATTGGCAAATTTCAAAAGATGATAGGCCTCATGATACTTGTAAAATCCGGAGTCCACAAAATACTCTTCTCTTTGCGGCTTACTGTAATAACTGTCTGCCATCATCAAATACCAGTGAACTTCTTTCTCCACGACATCCTCCGGTACGTTGAAGGTATATTCGCTTTTGCCCACATACTTGATAATGGAAGCTCTGGAACCGCTTTCCTCCAGAACCTCACGGAGCGCGGTCTGCTGAAACTCCTCGCCCTCCTCCACGGTTCCTTTAGGGAGTACCCATCCTTCATATTTATTTTTATAATTTTTATAAAGCAGAAGGATCTTCCCCCTAAAAATTACTACACCGCCGCAGCTCGTTGCTTCTATCACTGCAATTCCTCCTGTCCGGCGATATCTGACTCTGGAATTCAGTATACCTTAAATCCGGATACAGGGCAAGTCCTATTCTCCAAAAAGAATTTACCGAAAGTTCAAAATTGTCCGGTCAGTCTGAAAAATATGCATCGAACACCTGTCTGGCAAGGGGCACTGCATAATCGCTTCCGGAACCCGCGCTTTCCACGATTACTGTCACCGCAATCTCAGGATTCTCTGCCGGAGCAAAGCCTGTAAACCATGCATGGGATTCGGACTTATCGCTGGAAAATTCAGCGCTTCCGGTCTTTCCGGCAGCCGTATAGGAACGGTCTTTTAGCTTTCTGCCGGTTCCCTCCTGCACAACATCCTCCATCAGGGAAGTCATCACTTCCGCCTCTTTTTCCGACATCAGCTCCCGATAAACGGACGGCTCATTTTTCTCCAGTATCTTCCCGTCTGCATTCAGCACCCGATCCACGACGATCGGCTGCATCAGTTTGCCGCCGTTTGCGATCGCCGCCGTAATCAGGTTTAACTGTACCGGCGTGATCTGCGTCTTCCCCTGACCGATCGACGTCTGAATCACGTCCTCGTCCGTGCTGTCCTGATCTAACGTCACCTTCGTCTGGTTATAAGGAAGCGGGAACGAAAACTCCTGATTAAACAGCAGGCCGTCGATCGTTTCGCCAAATTTTTCCCGATCCATCGACATACCAATGTTGGCAAAAGAGGCATTGCATGATTTTGCAAAAGAGGTCATCAGATTGACATCGCCATGCACGCTCCCGTGATAGCAGTTGATTTTATTGTCTCCATTGATATATGCACCGTTACACTGATAATGATAATTTTGCCAGCTGTCCGGATTTTGGCGGATATAGGCAAGCGCCGTCACGATTTTAAAGGTCGAACCAGGCGGATACAGTCCCTGCGTCCCACGGTTTACGAGTGCTGCTTTGTCCTTGTCGGTGCTGAGCGTCTCCCAGTTTTCTGCGATTTTGTTCGGATCATAATCGGGCTTGCTGACCATTGCGAGCACTCTTCCCGTTTTTACCTCCGTCACAACAATCGCACCGCGGTATAACCCCAGCGCATCGCTCGCCGCCTGCTGCAGGGAGGTGTCCAGCGTTGTATAGACATCGTTTCCCGGATTTTTTTCTCCTGCCAGCTCATGATCCAGCTTTTCCCGGTCAGAAATATCCGAATGAATCAGCTGATAATTTTCCAGCTCCTCGATCCCCGTCTTTCCTTTATCCGTGTAACCCACCACATGGGCAAAGATATTTTTATAGGGATACTCCCGAACTGATGTTCCATCCTCTGCGATCACAGTCTGTGCCAACACCTCTCCCGTCCCAGCGTAAATCGTTCCGCGGGTATTTTCCTGGGCGAGGACGCGCTGCTGGGAATTGTAGCTGTTGTTAAACAGCGCTTCCTGATTGGAGGACACATAATCTGCCAGATACCAGATCATCCCGGCAAACACTGTAAGCATCAGCAGGCTGCACAGATAGAGTTCACGGTTCATCTGCCATTTATTCTGTTTCTTCTGTTTGTCTTTTTTTCTTTCTTCTTTGCTTTTCAATTCGAAGCTCCTCATCATACCGCAAGACAAAAACGCCTTCTATGACGCCAAACATCAGGATCGTCGTCATCACGCTGCTTCCACCGTAGCTGACAAGAGGAAGCGTCACACCGGTCAGCGGGATAAATTTGCTTCCGCCGCCGACAGTCAGAAACGTCTGAAACAGGTATAAAATTGCAAATCCTACTACAAGATTTCTGTAAAATCCGTCTGCAAGACCACCCGCCAGACGAATCATCAGGACAAACAGCACTGCCGCTGTCAGCAAAATTCCAATTCCAAAGAGCAGCCCCAGCTCTTCAATCACTGCGGAAAAAATGAAATCCGTCTCCACATATGGAATATCCTGCGGCGTGCCTTTTCCGATTCCCAGTCCGAACAGTCCGCCGCGGCTCATCGCAAACAGCGCCTGTGCGATCTGATATCCCTGCTTATCAATCACACTCCATGGATCTCTCCACGCCTGCACGCGTACCTGTACATGGGAAAACATCCGGTACGCAAGTAACGATGCTCCTGCCCCGGCGACAAGCCCGCCAGCCAGATACAGTGGCTGATGTGCAGAAATCGTCATCAGAAACACATACACCATAAAAAGAATCAACGCGCTGCCCAGATCCTTCGACAGTACGAGAATCAGCACATGCGCTGTTGCTCCGATTCCAGCTGCGACCACCTGCCGGATTCCTGTCTTTTCGGAAAGAACCGCTGCCAGAAAAAATACGAACGTCAGTTTGACAAACTCCGACGGCTGGAAGGTAATTCCGCCTATCGACCAGGACAGCTTCGAGCCGTGCGTCACCTGTCCTAAAATCAGCACGATTCCAAGGGCTACAATTCCGATTCCGGCATAAATCCAGCCAAGTTTTTCCAGAAAACCTGCATTTGCGCAAGATCCACGGCACAATCAGAAATACGACAAAGGATGCGCCCGCGATAATCAGCTGTTTGATCGCCTTTGTCAGATCGAGCCGTGTCAGCACGATCAGCCCCGCACTGAAAAGCATACACATATGATTCATAACAATCCGGCTGATTCCCGGATAGATAAACCACGCCAACACCGGCAGCGCCAGCGTCAGAATCTGTAAAAAAGCATAAAACAGCAGATATTTACTTTGCTGTGTCCGGATCACGATGGTCAGCCACGCCGTAAACTGCATCAGAAATAAAAAGACCATCTGCAGCGCTGCAGCGCCAGACTGTTTGCGAACGTCCCCGACAAACAGCGCATAAATGCTACAGCTAAGAAACAGATACAAAAACAGCGGGATCAGATATCTGGATGCTATCACAATCGTATATGCCACGCTTACTGTACTCCTTTTTTATAATGTCCGGTCGTATACTGCGCCGGTGCTGTTCCTTTTCCTTCGCTGAAAAATTCGAGCACTTCCCGCGTTTTCTCCGCCGTCTCGTCCGTAAAATCCAGACGGATTGCACGGATACCGCGCCTTTTCTGCTCTGCAAGGTACTGATGCAGGGAAAGCGGCACAGAATTGTAAATCGTGTTCATGCAATGTCTGCAATTAACCCATACGGGGAATTCTACATTGTAGCGATCCTTTAACCGGCAGGAAAACGCTGCTGCAGGGATTCCCTGCTCCAGCTGCTTTTGCGTATGGGAAATCTGACAGGCCCCCAGACTTCTTTTAACGCATCCGGCACTGACCATCATCGGCACCCTTCCGTAAACCACCATTTCCTGATTTTGGGGAGGAAGCGCTTCCAGCTCCCTGCGGTTTAATTCCAACGGCGCTGTGTAGCTGTCCGGTGCAAAACAGTCCTGATACAGCTGCCTGGTTTCCCGGTTAAACGTATAAACGCTGTGCTGCAGGGAGAGCTTTTTCTCCGGATATTTTTCTGTTACCCAGCACATTCCGCCAAGGCTGCCCGCCAAAAATCCGTCCACCAGCCCGTCATAGGCTTTCACCTGTCCCGACAGACGTTTTAAATACGGTTCGCTGTACGAGCGTAGGATCGTCGGAAGCGTCACAAACAGTTCAAATCCGGGACGATCTGCTTTCACGTTCCTTACGAGTTCCATCAGCTGTCCAGTTTTCGGATCGTCCATCAAATCCGAAGGAAGGTACAACCGATCTGTGCCCGTCGTGCGCAGTGCGGCAAATGCCTGCTCTGCCTGCAGGACAGAGACATAGCATTGGGTTGGCTGCGGACGCTGGGTATCCGCATAATGAAGGGGCGGCATAGCTGCTGCAGTCGCAGTCGATTCGCCGGTCTCGGACTGCGCTGTTTCTGCTTCCCGGCTGCATTCCGGAACATATGTTCTTTTTTGCCGATCCTGCAGTTTCTCCGTCAGCGCATCCAGCGTTTCCCGACGAAGCTCATTGAGCGCAGAAACCGGAACGAAGCTGTCTCCGTCCAGCTCTACGGAAATATCATCTGCCCCGTAGAATGAGCCGCCGGTCTTTTTGAGCTGCTTGACGACATCGGCTTCCGCCAGCGGGCGCTTCTGTGCCGGCTGTGCGACCTTCTTTTTGAACCGAAATGCCTTCGCAGGACGCTGCTAAATTGATCGGCTCGCCCGGACGGATTGCCGCATGGAAGCTGACTGGCTTTTGCAGCTTGCCATCCTCCATCATCCCATGCACCCGTTCCAAAATTTCCTGTGGACATGCCAGATATCCGGGTTTTTCCAGCGTCAGCATTTCTCTGCCGTTATGCCTGTGATAATATCCGCCGCCGGTTTCCGAACGAACGTAGAGCTTTGCCAAAAGCTCCTGATCCTCTGGATCGATTTGCCAATGCTCCCGATCCGTCAGATACAAATCCATATATTTGCGGTAGATTGCAGTAACGCCGGCAACATATTCCGGGCTCTTCATCCGCCCTTCTATTTTAAAGGAATCGATTTTTGCATCCATCAACTCCGGCAAAAACGGCAGCACACAGAGATCTTTTAAGCTCAGCGGATACGCCGGAGGTTTTTGCTGACTTTTTCCGCCCATCCTGCCCCCTCCTGCTTCCTGTCCAAGCACCGTATAAGGCTGTCTGCATGGCTGCGCACAGCGTCCCCGGTTTCCGCTTCTTCCGCCCAGAAAGCTTGAAAACAGGCACTGTCCGGAATAGCAATAGCACAAGGCTCCATGGATAAATACTTCCATTGCCAGACCGGTCTGCTCTTTTAACAGGCGAATTTCTTCCAGGCTCAATTCCCTCGCCGGGACAATTCGACAGACACCCAACGATTTTAAAAACAGGGCACTTCTGCTCTCCGTCACCGTCATCTGCGTGCTGGCATGCAGCTCCATGCCGGGAAAATTTTTACGCAGCTTCTCCAAAACACCCATATCCTGAACGATGACGCCGTCCAGCCCCGCCTCATAAAACGGTGCGATCCAGTCGCAAAGTCCTGAAAGCTCGTCCTGCTTTGTCAGCGTATTGACAGTTAAATAGATTTTCCGATTCCACAGATGGGCGAGGGAAAGTCCCTCTAACAGCTCTTCCCTGGAAAAGTTTCCGGCAAACGCCCGCGCACCGAACCGCTGTCCACCCAGATACACGGCGTCCGCACCCGCTGCAATCGCTGCCTTTAAGCAGTCCATAGTTCCGGCAGGAGCCAAAAGCTCGCCTCTGTATTCTTCCATCCTCTTCCTCCATTGATAAAGAAAATATGATTCAGAATGTGCCGAGGCACATTCTCCGCCTGCGGCGGGTCGCGCAAGCGACATTCTTCCATTCCGCCGCAGTGCGATCTCCGCGGAGCGTCTTTATCGTATTGGAAACGAAGTTTCCTATACGATAAAGAAACAGGCTGTCATCGCTGACAGCCTGACCGTCTGTTTCCTTTAATTCAGGACAATAGAACTAACAACAGAACAATCGCAGAACATGTGTTCTGTCACTTTTTATCCTTCATTCCGCGGATCTCGGTTTCCAGGCGCACGATCTGTCTGGAACTTTCCTGCTGATCCTGCTGCAACGTCCGCAGGCTTTTTTCCGTATTATCCAGCTTGATCTGGGAAGCGATCAGCTCGTGCTTTAAGTCATACAGTTCTTTTTCCTTGGAAGCTGCTTCTTCCTCCAGCTCCTCGATCTGCTTTTTCGCCTTAAAATAATCGTCCGCAATGTTCAATTCCACTAAAATGTTCTGGATATCCGCCGGCTGACGGCGAAAGCTTTCCACCCGGTTGTATTCTGCCAGTTTATTATTGATATAAGAAGCCACCTTCTGCAGGTATTCTTCGCTTTCGTAGCCGCTGAGCGTCAGTACCCTGCCTCCGATGATCACTTCTGTATCTGTCTTGACCGCCATGACTGTCTACCCTTTCGTATCGCGTATCCGCGCTTTCTGAACAGCGCTGTCAGCAACAGCATCTACATTTTGTACGCACTCTGTTGCCAGAACTCAAAAAACGCTGTTCGATTCTTTTTCATTATAAGGGCAAAAAGCACCAATTGCAAGCGTTAAAGTCCCAGATGTGTATAAGCAATCTGCGTCGCAACTCGTCCGCGCGGCGTGCGGTCAATCAGCCCTTTCATCAAAAGATACGGTTCATAAACATCCTCGATCGTACCGGCATCCTCTCCGATCGACGCTGCCAGCGTGTCCAGTCCGACCGGACCGCCGCCAAACTTTTCGATGATCGTCACAAGAATGTTTCGATCCACCCGATCCAGACCGAGCGTATCCACATCCATCAGGTCGAGGGCGGTGTGCGCCACCGTTTCCGTAATCACGCCGTTATATTTGACCTGCGCAAAATCGCGCACCCGCTTCAAAATCCGGTTTGCCAGACGCGGCGTCCCGCGGCTTCTGCGCGCAAGCTCCGTCGCCCCCGCATCCTCGATTTTTACGTTCAGAACCTTTGCCGACTGCTTGATAATCAGCTTCAGCTCATCCTCCGTATAAAATTCCATATGGTGGATCATCCCGAAGCGATCCCGCAGCGGCGCTGTTAAAAGTCCCGCCCTCGTCGTCGCGCCCACCAGCGTAAAATGCGGCAGGTCCAGACGCACAGAACGCGCTGTGCTTCCCTTTCCGATCATAATATCGATTGCAAAATCCTCCATTGCAGGGTAAAGCACTTCCTCCACCTGACGGTTTAAGCGATGAATTTCATCGACAAACAGAAGATCACCCTCCTGCAGATTGTTCAGAATTGCAGCCATTTCGCCGGGCTTTTCGATCGCCGGACCGCTGGTTACCTTCATGTTGACGCCCATTTCGTTGGCGATAATCCCCGCTAGCGTCGTCTTTCCAAGACCGGGAGGTCCGTAAAACAGGACGTGATCCAGCGAATCATGGCGTTGCTTTGCCGCTTCGATATAAATTTTTAAGGTCGACTTCGCTTTTTCCTGACCGATATAATCGTCCAGACACTGCGGACGCAATGTTTTCTCGATCTTTTTATCTTCCTCCGTCAGATTCGTCTCGATGACTCTTGGCATGTTGCCTCCATTCTACCGTTGATCACGCTGCAGCAGGTGAAAAAAGCATGGCGCTTTTGTGCCTGCCGCAGGTAAAACATCCTGCTTGTCGGTTTCTTTTTAGAACATTTTTTTCAGGGCCGCCTTTAACAGGGCTTCCACATCCAGATCCGGAGTTTCCTGCAGCACCGCCTTTACCGCGCGCAGCGCTTCTGACGGGGAATATCCAAGCGCCGTCAGTGCCTCTACCGCTTCTGTCTGTGCCTGGCTTTTGCCCGTCAGCATACTGCCCTGCGGAACCTGATTGACCTCCCGCATCATTGCGGTATCCTCTAACGAAATCTTGTCCTTTAACTCCAAAATAATCCGCTGCGCGGTTTTGGTCCCAACGCCGGGCGCTTTTGCAATCGCCTTTGCATCCTGGGAAATCACTGCCATTCGAAGCTCGTCTGCGCTCATCGCAGAGAGCACCGAAAGACCGCCCTTTGGCCCGATTCCGCTGACCGTAATCAGCTGCCGGTACATATTTAAGTCGTCCCGGCTCAAAAATCCATACAGCCCGATCGCATCCTCCCGGACGCTTGTATAGGTATAGAGTTTAACCACTTCTCCGATCTGGGGAAGCCGTCCCGCCATTCCCGCCGGAATTCGGACATTATAGCCAATACCGTTTACTTCTATTACAATATTTTCTTCTTCGATTTCGGCGAGTATGCCGTTTAAATATGCAATCATGTGTTCTCCCTCTGCCGTATCCTATCTCTGCGGCGGCAGCGCCCGGTTGACCGCCCCTGCGCACACTCCAATAAAAATCCCGGTCACGCAGCCTGCCAGCATAAGCCACGGCAGATACCAGCCTGCCCAGCTGCCTCCGAGCACTGCGACCGCCACCGCCAGCTGCCCCAGATTATGGCACACGCCGCCAAGGACGCTCACGCCGACGACAGAAAACAGCTTCAGGCGTTTTGCAAGCACCATCGCAACAAACGCACATGCCGCCCCCGCCAGGCTGTATAACATCGTAAACATGCTCCCGAACAAATGCTGCCAGTGCAATCCGAACCGCATTCAGAAAAAGGGCTTCCTTCCAGCCATAGCGATACAGACACAATACCACTGCCAGATTCGCAAATCCCAGTTTAATCCCCGGGATGCCCGGGACAAGGATAAACAGCGATTCTATATAGGAAAGCATCAGTGCCGCCGCGGTCATGACACCGAGAAAGGCTGTTTTTCCGGAAGGATTGCGTGTGCTATTGCTGTTCATGAAGCTTTGCTCCTTTCTGGCGGATCCAATCTGTCTATGTCACCGGATATGTCATTGACCCATTTGGTCTATTCCGTTGACTAATTCAATCATTTTATTCATGACAATAGAATGCTCGCAGAGCGTGCATTCTATTGTTTCACTCCACTACCGCATCCAGTTCCTGATCTCCCAGCTGTTCCAGACGGATGACAAGCCGGTGCGGCAGGCAGACGATACTCTGTCCGCTTTTCCGAATCAGTCCGCGGCTGACGCAGATCTGATCCGGGCAGTCCGCTTCCTTCATTCGGACGCCACCCTCTGTAATTTCGATCACGTTATAGCTGTCTCCATCGGAAATCCGATATTCCCCGGATTCCGACAGCGGCAGACGCATCAGCTCTTTACTGTCCTGCTCCACGATCGCATAAACCGTACCGGAAGTCCTGTTTTTGACCTGAAAGAAAAAGACAGCTGCTGCCGCTGCCAGTATAACAGCGGCGATCAAAAGGAAATCCCTCCTGTGTTCGCCGCTGCTTATTGTATCATTTTCGAACGTATGTTTCAAGTTTTATTTCCCCGTCCTGTCAGGCTTCCGGGCAGTATTTTTTGCGCTGCACCTCATACTCTTCAGCTTTTGCGCTCTGTCCAAGCTCTCTGCAGATCGCCGCGCAGTTGCCGCAGAGCAGACCGTAGCCTTCTTTTCTGCCAAAATGCTTTTCCACCTCAAACAGCGCGTGCTCATAATTTTCCAGGGCGCGTTCCAGACTGCCCTGACGGTAGCAGACCTCGCCGAGTCCGGCAAGCGCTGCGCTGTAGTGTGTATCCGTCTTGCCGCCATCCTCTTTAAACGCGGAAATCGCAAGCTCGAGATGCTTTTCCGCCGCTTCCAGCTTGTCCATTTTCAGCTCGATCAGTGCAAGACTCGTCCGGGAAGTCGCCACTTCAACCCTTGTTCCAGGCTGTTTTTCCATAATCTGAATCGCTTTTTCCAAAAACAGCGCCGCATTTTCATTTTCGTTGAGCTTTTCCAATAAAATACTGATGCTGCTATATAGCTCTGCCAGACGATAGTCGTCTTTGGGAAGCTCTTTTTGATAAATTTCAAGGGCACGCCGATAATTTGCAAGTGCTTCCTCGTATTTTCCTGCCGTACGGTACGCAGTCGCCACATTGAACAGGGTCGTTGCAAAATGGACGGTATGATCCAGCTGCAGCTCCTCCATCAAAAGAAGAACGTCCTCCCCGACCGCAAATGCAGCCTCAAACTGTCCGATGCTTCTGTAAAAGCCCAGAAGCTCGTTGCCGACGGAAATATAAATGCCATACTCCTGCTCTTTTTTGGCATCCTCCAGACAGGATAAGAGAAACGGCTCTACCTCTGTCAGCTGATCCTCCTTATAATAATGATCCAGCTTTGTTAAAATCTGATCAATTGTCATCATTGCCCTGCGCCCTCCTTTGTTGCTGTCGCTTTCCAGCCTCCGCCCGCCTGATAGGCGACACAGTACCATTCCACTTCCCCGGTCGTATCCCTGCGCGCGATCGTACCCGATTCATCCAGCGTAATTTCATATAATAATTCGATCACATGGCTTCCCTCCTCTTCATAGGCAGCCGTGTAGATCAGACAATTCTCCCCGTCTCCCGTGTTGGCGCTGACCGGCAGAAAAATATTTTCCCCATTCGGATTGTCAAACGAATATTCCCCGACGACGATCTTTGCAGTTCTGGCGCTGTCTGTCGTTTTGCTTTTGGAATCCGTTTTCGACGTTTTATTTTTGGAAGAGCTCTGCTCAGACGTACTTTTCCCGTCTGTTTCTTCCGCAAGAAGCCCGGCTTCCCGTTCCGCGATTTCTTCCTTCGCCTCCTGCGGAATCAAATCTGTCCGCATAAACAAATCGTGCTGAAGCTCTAAAACCTCACTGCTGGTCAAAGAAGAAACGTATACATTCCATTTGTTGCGAAATGCAGAAAGCTCTCCGTTTTCTTTTTTCAGGGTGCTGTTGATATCCCGCATGTTCTCTACTTCTTCCTGAAGTACTGCTGCATTGTCCTCTGCATCCTTTCTGCGGCTTCGCTCTCGCGAAATCCCCCATGCCTCGAATGCAACGATTCCCAGCAGCACAGCGACAGTAATATAGGTAAAAATCTTTGCTAAAACCTCTTCCCGAAATCTCATACAGTCAATACTCCTTTACATTCGTTGTTTTGACCTTTCTCCATATTACAATAATCTTTCCAAAAAGTCATCCCTTTTTCATTGTTCCTTGACTTTCCTATTTGTAAAAATTATAGTATTTACAAGAAATATCCCATAATAAAAAGAAAAAGAGGCTTTCCCATGCTATATTCCATCTGTCAGAAACTGTTTTACAAAATCCGCCAGGAGGCTGTCCTGTCGATTGCTGTTTTGCTCGCCCTGCTCTCTGCCTGCTTCGTTTTGCCGGACGCATCCTATTTCGGTTATATCGATTTTCGCACGCTTACCATCCTGTTTTCCCTAATGACTGTCATGGCCGGGCTGCAGCGTCAGGGTGTTTTTACACGGTTCGCATATTCCCTGCTGTCCCGCACAAACAGCATCACCTCCCTGGTATTCGTCCTGGTCGGTTTATGCTTTTTTTGCAGTATGCTGATCACGAACGACGTTGCGCTCCTGACCTTCGTTCCGTTCTCCTTTGCTGTACTGGGACAGTTGCCGGAAGCATCCGGTAAAAAACTCCTGACGCCCGTTGTTTGCCTGCAGACTATTGCCGCCAACCTCGGCAGCATGCTGACTCCCATCGGGAACCCTCAGAATTTATATCTGTATGGCAAAAGCCAACTGTCCTTTTCCGCTTTTTTGCAGCTCATGCTCCCTTATACGCTGCTGTCTGCCATCCTGCTTTCTGTCTGCATTTTCTATCTGGGACATCCGCATCGGCAGCAAACAGTCTCTTCCTCAATCCAGAATCCGACTACAAACGCTGAACAAAAAAAGCCGGCGCTGATCCGGCTTTACATCGTTTTGTTTTTTTCTTCTGCCTCCTTGCCGTTTTGCATGTGCTTCCCTCCCCGGCAGTCTTTGTCCTCGTCCTTTTGGGCGCATTGATCGCAGATAAAAAAGTGCTGGCACAGGTCGATTATTCCCTGCTCGCCACGTTTCTCGCATTTTTTATTTTCATCGGAAATCTCGGCAGAATTCCCGCCTTTGCCTCCTGGCTTTCTGCAGCGCTCTCCGGTCGGGAAATCCTCATCAGCGTCCTCGCCTCCCAGGTCATGAGCAACGTTCCGGCGGCGCTTTTGCTGTCCGGCTTTTCCAATAACGTTCCAGCGCTGATCGTCGGCACTAATTTAGGTGGGCTCGGAACCCTGATCGCTTCGATGGCAAGCCTGATTTCTTATCGGCAGATCGCCCGGAAGCTTCCCGAACAGAAAGGGCAGTACTTTCTTCTGTTCACCCTTGCAAATATTGGTTTTCTGGCAATTCTGCTTGTTTTTGCGACAGCTGTCCATCCATAATCGATACACGCTGCTTCTGACCGGTCCATACAGCCAATATGTTCATCAGCGTCGTTTTACCGGAGCCGGACGGACCCAAAATCGCAACTGCAAAAAGCCGCCGCAGGCGTTTCAAACCTGCGGCGGAGCATGCATTCTATTATTTTAATCCTCGTTAATGTAATTGATCAGTCCGCCTGCAGCGATAATCTTCTGCATGAAGGGCGGAAACGCCTGTCCTTTGAACTGTCTGTTCTGCGTCTTGTCGGTGATGATACCGGTATCGAAATCGATTTCGACCTCATCACCCGCCTGAATTGCTTCTGCCGCCTCCGGGCATTCGATAATCGGCAGTCCGATATTGATCGAATTACGGTAAAAAATCCGGGCAAAGGTCTGTGCAATAACACAGCTGACGCCAGCCGCCTTGATAGCAATCGGCGCGTGCTCTCTGGAAGAACCGCAGCCGAAGTTTTTATCCGCAACAATGATATCGCCGGGCTTTACGTTTTTGATGAAATCCTTGTCAATATCCTCCATGCAGTGCTGTGCAAGCTCTGCCGGATCGGAGGAATTTAAGTAACGTGCGGGGATAATGACATCCGTATCCACGTTATCTCCATATTTGAAAACTGTTCCGTTCGCCTTTTTCATGCTGTTTGTCCCTCCTCAATCGAGCTGCTCAGGACATGCGATCTGTCCCGCCACCGCGCTGGCTGCCGCAACTGCCGGGCTCGCCAGATAAACCTCTGATTTGACGTGCCCCATACGTCCGACAAAGTTCCGGTTCGTCGTCGATACACAGCGCTCGCCCTCTGCCAGAACGCCCATATAACCGCCAAGGCAGGGTCCGCAGGTCGGTGTGCTGACCACTGCTCCCGCCTCGATAAAGGTCTTTAACAGCCCTTCTTCCATCGCTTCCATGTAAATCTTCTGAGTCGCAGGGATTACGATACAACGAATCCCCTTTGCCACATGTCTGCCCTCCAGCACCTCTGCAGCGATCCGAAGATCATCCAGTCTGCCGTTTGTACAGGAACCGATCACAACCTGGTCGATGGCAACAGATTCCTGGATTTCATCGATGGTCTTTGTGTTTTCCGGAAGATGCGGGAATGCGATCGTCGGACGCAGTGCAGAAAGGTCAATCGTGTATTCCTCATCATAAACAGCATCCGCATCCGCTTCGTAAATGTGGTATGGCTTTGTGGAATGCTCCTTCATGTATGCGATCGCCTTGTCGTCTACCGGGAAAATACCGTTCTTGCCGCCTGCCTCAATCGCCATGTTGGCAATTGTAAACCGGTCGTCCATGCTTAAATTGGCAACACCCTCACCGGTAAATTCCATGGATTTATACAGTGCGCCGTCTACGCCGATCTTGCCGATGATATGTAAAATCACATCCTTGCCGCTGACCCACTTGCCCGGTTTGCCGATCAGGTTAAACCGGATTGCAGACGGAACTTTAAACCACGCCTTGCCGGTCGCCATTCCAGCCGCCATATCTGTGCTGCCGACGCCGGTGGAAAATGCGCCAAGCGCACCGTAGGTACAGGTATGGGAGTCTGCACCGATTACGACATCACCTGCTACGGTAAGTCCTTTTTCCGGCAACAGGGCATGCTCAATTCCCATCTCGCCGACCTCGAAATAGTTCGTGATCTCATTGCGGCGTGCGAATTCGCGAACGCATTTGCAGTGTTCTGCCGATTTGATATCCTTGTTCGGTACAAAATGATCCGGTACCAGCGCAATCTTGTCCTTATCGAACACACCGTCCACCTTCATTTTTTCCATCTCTTTGATGGCAACCGGGCTTGTAATGTCGTTGCCCAGAACCAGATCCAGCTGCGCTTCAAGCAGCTGTCCTGCTTCCACATGGTCGAGTCCGGCATGCGCGGCCAGAATCTTCTGTGTCATTGTCATTCCCATATGATCCGATCTCCTTTTTGGCTGAAAAACAGCCGGATTTGCAGATGTCCGTCGCCCCGGACGTCTTTTTTCTGTATTTAAGTGTATCATAGTACATTCAGAAAGAAAAAATACCTTTCTCTTATATTTACTATAATCATCAGTTATGGTAGGATTGTGTTATATACAAAATCAGTTATACCAGTAACAGACGGAAACAGACCGCACATGGTAAAAATTACTGCCGGCCTGCCGGAAAGGGAAACTTATGGAACAGAATTTTAATCTTTACCACATTTTTTATACCGTCGCCAAATGCCGCAACATTTCCGGCGCGGCGCGCGAGCTCTACATCAGCCAGCCCGCCATTTCCAAGGCGATCTCCAAGCTCGAACAGAGTCTTGGCACGACGCTTTTTTACCGCTCCTCCCGCGGTGTTTCCTTGACGGAACCGGGCGAAATCCTGTTTGTCCAGGTAGAAAACGCTTTCCAGGCGATCACCCAAGGCGAAGAACAGCTGCAGCGCTTCCAAAAGCTCGGCATGGGACATCTTTCCATCGGCGTTTCTGCGACGCTGTGCAAATATGTCCTGCTCCCGATCCTACAGCCCTTTATCCGCCAAAACCCGCATATCCAGCTTTCCATCGCCTGCCAGTCCTCCCTCGAAACGATGCAGGCACTCGAACAAGGCACGCTCGACATCGGGCTGATCGGCGCAGAGGATGACATGTCTGCGTTTGTTTTTGAACCCCTCACCGACATTCAGGATATTTTTGTCACCACGCACACCTATCTCGACAATTTAAAAGAGCGCATCCACCCAAACGACCATCTTTCCTCCCGGACGGCGTTTGCAGCGTCTACGCTCCTGTTATTGAATAAAGAAAATATTACCCGCCGGTACATCGACCGCTATCTTTCCCAGGAAAACTTAAGCGCCTCCCGGATTATCGACGTAACCTCCATGGATCTTCTGATCGAATTTGCAAAAATCGACTTAGGAATCGCCTGCGTCATCAAAAATTTCGTCCGCGACGAGCTCGCAGAGGGAAGGCTTGTCCAGCTGAAAATGCCGGTTTCCATTCCCGCCCGCAAAATCGGCTTCGCCTATGCAAAATCCGGCGCTATTCCTCCGACTGTGCGCAAGCTCCTTTCTTTTTTGCAAGAACTGGAAGTCCAAAAAGCAATACAAGACCGATCAGACAGATAAACAGGGAGATAAACTGCGACGTGGAAAACTCCCCGACGTTTCCCCGGATCAGGTCGCCCCGGAAGTATTCCAGGACAAATCTGCCGATGCTATAAAAGATCAGATAACAGCTCGCCACCTGCCCGTCTGTTTTGAGCTTCTTCGACAGTGCAAGCAGCACGAAGCAGTTTGCAAAATCCAGCACACTGGAAATAATCTGCGTCGGCAAAAGTGCGACGTCATTTGGTGCATAGGCGGAATTGTGGAACACGATCCCTATCGGGTTTGCGGGATCCAGCTCTATTCCGTAGCAGCAGCCGGCAAGCAGACAGCCAATCCGCCCGAAGCCCTGTGCCATCGCAACTGCAGGCATCGCGATATCAAAAATTTTCCAAAAGTTCCATTTCGTACATTTGCAGTAAATCCACGCAGTCAGGATACCCCCGATAATGCCGCCGTATACGACAAAGCCGTCCTTAATGCTGCTGCCAAGAAGCGCCGGATTTGCAAGAATGTCCGGCAGTCTCAGAAGATACAGAATCTTCGAGCCCAAAAAGCCGCCCAGCACCGACCAGACCGTCAGTGGGAACACTTTTTCCCAGTCCATCTGTTTCTTTTTCGCACGGTATTCCACCATATAATAAGCGGACAAAACTCCGATCGCAATCATCAGTCCATAGCCGTGTACGGTAAACGGTCCAATAGAAAACAGGTCATTTTTCATACGCTGTAAAACTCCTTTGTATTTTCATTTTCGTCAGTGGGGAAAGCTGTCCGCCGACGCATATCGCCATTATACCCCGAAGAGACGGTTTCATGCAACCGCTTTTCCAAAAAGGCACCACGTTCACTGCTTTCTTCCGATGTAGAGGAAGTGCTCGCTCATACCGAGCAGCTTTCTGTCCTGGCTCAATCTCCATGCGAGGTTCAGCCATTTTTCCTGCTGCTGAGACGCAAGCTTGTGCAGCAGCTCTTCTTTCCCGCAAAGGATATTTTCCACACCCGCGAAGACCAGTTGGCAAAGCCCTGCTTTTGCCATCATATCTTCCGCTTCTTTTTCCCCGCAGAAATAGGAGTTTGTGAAATTTTTACCAGGTTGTGCAGTTCCGTCCTCCAGACCGGCGAGGAGTCTGTCCATATCTCCGAAATCGTACAGTCCGCTGGCATAATCCTGAATTGGCGCATACGTCGAAATAAAAGATGCGAACAAAAGCCCGCCCGGCTTTAACACCCGCAGTGCCTCCTGCAGGGCTTTTTCCCGATCCTGTTCCCGCATCAGATGATACAGAGGTCCCATCAAAAGCACAACGTCATACTGTTCCGCCTTGTAAAGATATTCCGAAAGCCGGAGCGCGTCGCCGTGGATACAGCTGTCCAACAGCACATCCGCTTCCTGTGCCTTTTCGATCGCCTGTCGGATATTTTTGCCGGACAAGTCAAATAACGTCACGTCATGTCCCTTCTGCGCCAGAAAAATGGAATATCTGCCCGGACCGCCGCCGATATCCAGAATCTTCTGCGGCGTATCGCCTGGAATATATTCCTCCATATAGCGCTTTGTCACCTCGAACTCCGGCGTGTGCCATTCCAGGCGATCCCATTCTTCGTATTCATCGTCATAGAAGCGTTCGACCTCGTTGCGGGCAGCGCTGTTTTTTTCCTCTTCTTTTCGCTCTTCCAGATATATTCGCGGCACTCGAACCGGTGCGAACCGCTCCATTTCTGATCCCAGCACTCTCTTACAAAGGAAAAGCCGTTCTTTTCCAGCACCCGCCCGGATGCAGTGTTTTCCTTTGCCCGACGCGCCATTACGCGGTGGATGTGCAGCGTATTTTCCGCAAATGATAGAATCGCCGCTGCCGCTTCGGTTCCATAGCCCTGGTTCCAGCAATCCCGACGCAGGTTGCAGCCAAGCTCCCAGATGCCCTGCTGCTGATTAAACGTCAGCCCGCCGCTGCCGATCAGCTCGTCGCTGTCCTTTTTATGAAATCCAAAATCATACAGCAGATCGGATCCAGCTGTTTTTCTTCCTCCCGCAGCCACTGCTTCGTATCCTCCAGGCTTCCATGCGTTTCGTAGCGCATGTACCAGCTGACCTTCGGATCTCCCGTCCACAAAAATGCGCCCGGCGCATCCTCTTCCTTTAACGGTTTCAGCCAAAGCCGACTGGTTTCCAGTATCGGTGTTTTCATGCTCTTTTCCCATCCTCTTCTCAGATTTGTTCCATGCCTGCAAAAGGGAAATCATGCACATTGGCAGATGAAATGCACTTTCATGCAACATAGTATTTCCTACAGAGCAAAAAAGCCGAAGGCTCTTTGCCTCCGGCTCCGGTATTTTGGACTCTTCTTTCTCTCCGAAAAGAATTTCAAACGCCCGATGCACACAGAAACAAAAGACCCTTCCCTGTATCTGTGCACTGCGCTCTCTCGCATATCAGATACAGTTAACGCGTCCCATCATCATCTGCGGCATCGCCATGACAATTGTATAAACGTTTCTCAACATGCTCTGCTTTTCCTTTCGCGGTTCGTGGAATTAAAAACTGTGTTTACTATAGCACTTTCCGGAAAGAAGCACAACCCCGTTTCCCCGATATTTTTCTGCCGCAGCTGCTCCGTCACGGAAGTTGTCCACCCGACCCGTTTACTCCTCGGGCTCTCCGTCCATGCAGGCGTCAAATTTTTCCAGGAAGGTATGATAATCCCCGTCTGTTTTGTAGCCTGGCATCGTGTCGATATTGACGTTATGAATGCTGTTGAAAATACTTTTTTCGATATTCGGATTATCACCGTTTTAATCTTCGAATCAGCGTCTTGATCTCCTGTCTCTTGGAACCGCCGCCTCCGTTATCGCAGATCGCGCAGTTTTCCGTAAACCGGCACGCACACTGGATAAACTGCAGGTTGTTGTAGCGTTTCCAGTCCAGAATCGCGTCCTCGTGAATGCAATACATCGGACGGATCAGCTCCATGCCCTCGAAGTTTTTGCTGTGCAGCTTCGGAAGCATCGCCTGCAGCTGTCCACCGTAAAACATCGACATCACGGGCGTCTCGATGACGTCACTGAAATGATGTCCCAGGGCAATTTTGTTGCAGCCAAGCTCCTGTGCCTTGCTGTATAAATAGCCCCGGCGCATGCGTGCACATAGATAGCACGGATTTTTTTCGCTCGTATTGGCAACCGCAAAGACATCCGTCTCAAAAACCGTGATTGGGATATGTAAAAGCTCTGCGTTGCTCTCTATTTTCTGTCGGTTGATCTCGTTGTAGCCAGGATCCATGACAAGAAAAACCAGCTCAAATTTCACCTTGCTGTGACGCTGCAGCTCCTGCATCAGCTTTGCCATCAGCATCGAATCCTTTCCGCCCGAAATACAGACGGCGATCTTATCTCCCTCGTTTACCAGCTCATACCGCTGTACCGCCTCGATAAAGGGTCGCCAGATCTCCTTGCGGAATTTTTTAATAATGCTTCTTTCTATATTCTGGTAAGGCTCCAGTTCTCTTGCCATAGTTTTACTCTCTTTCTTTACAACACTCCAAAAACACCTGCAAAAAGGTATCCAGCTCTTTTTTCGTCGTCAGATGGCTTAAGCTGATCCTGAAAAGAATTCATCGCCCGATTTCTATCTCTGCAGACCGCATAAACCGCCTTCGACGGCGTACCTTCTACCGCGCAGGCAGACTTGACTGACACGCAGATGCCCTTTTCATTCAATGCCTGCTGCATGCGCGTCCCGCGGATTCCCTTTACACTCACGTTCAAAATATGCGGCACTGCGTCCTCCGGGCTGTTGATTGACACACCCGGAATTTTGGACAGTTCCTCCCTTAAAAACCGGTTATATCCGGACACCGTTTCATATCGTTCCTTCTGATGACTGATTGCATCTGACAGCGCACATTTAGCTGCCGCCGCAAGGCTGAGGGCAGGCGTCCCGCTACGGTAAATCGTCGTGCTGTGCCCGCCGTGGATCAGCGGCTCCAAAATCAGGTCCTTTTTCTTATATAAAATGCCGCTTCCGTTTAAACCGTAAAATTTATGCGGTGTAAAACTCAACGTATCGATCCCGTCCAGACAGACCGGAATTTTTCCCCATCGCCTGCGTCGCATCCACATGCAGACGGCAGCCCGGGAAGTCTCTTAATATCTCTGCAATCTCTGAAACCGGCTGAATTGTCCCCAGCTCACTGTCCACCAGACAGACGGATACTAAAATCGTGTCCCGGCGCAGAAGCTCCCGCAGATGCTCTAAATCGATTTTTCCGTTTCGGTCAATGTCGACCAGATCCACCTCAAAGCCCTGCTCCTGCAGCGCAGTCAGACACCCGCCCACCGAAGAATGCTCCAGCGCAGTGGAAATAATATGCATGCCTCTCGAACGCGCCAGCGCAGCGATTCCTTTTAACGCCGTATTGTTGGATTCGCTTGCACAGGAAGTATATATTATCTCCTCCGGCGCAGCCCCCATCAGCCCGGCGATCGATACCGTAATCTCATCCATCCGCTCCTTGGCGGCTTTTCCGGCATCGTGCGTGGAATTCGGGTTTCCAAAAAACTCCCGCTCCGTCTCACAAAAACACCGGAGCACGTCCTCCGAAACCGGCGTATTTGCCGAATAATCCAGATAGATCATTATGCCTGTTCTCCCCTCCGCACGCCTGTTAAATCTCTCACAATCTCGCCTGCCACGATCAGCCCGGCAACCGCAGGCACGAACGCATTGCTTCCGGGGACCTGTCTCCTCTGAGTACATTTCCGCGCTGTTCCAGGCGGACAGATGCAGTTTGTCTTACAGCTGATCGCCATTTCGTCCACCGGCGTCATAGCCGGCTCTTTGGAATATACAACCTTTAAATGGCGCACTCTTCTTTTTTTTTGAGCTCCCGCCGCATGACGCGCGCCAGCGGACAGCCGGACGTCTTATAAATATCCGCCACCTCAAACGCGGACGCATCCATCTTGTTGCCCGCTCCCATGCAGCTGATGATCGGCGTATTGCTCTTTTGTGCCTGCATCACCAGCTCGATTTTACCGGTCACGGTATCGATTGCGTCCACAACATAGTCATACTGGGAAAAATCGAACTGATCCGCCGTATCCGGCATGTAAAACATTTTGTAGGTATGGACCACGGCATCCGGGTTGATCTCCAAAATCCGCTCTTTTGCCACGTCTACTTTATATTTTCCGACGGTTTTGCGAGTTGCAATGATCTGTCTGTTCAAATTCGTCAGACAAACTTTATCGTCATCGATCAGGTCAAGGGTTCCAACGCCGCTTCTGGCAAGCGCTTCTACCGTATACCCGCCGACGCCGCCAATGCCAAACACAGCAACTCTTGCATTTTTCAGACGTTCCATTCCGTCTTTCCCCAACAATAATTCCGTTCTTGAAAACTGATTTAACATGTATTTCTCCCGTTCTTGAAAACTCCTGACAGCATTTTTAAATGTACCCCACTATTCCTACCTTGTCAATAGGAAAGTACATGCCTCAGAGTTCGGAAAACCAGATCACCTTCGCTGGATTCGACGGATGTGCCCCGATATGCTTTTCCATCCATACCATGTTATACCAGCGGTCGAACTTATACCCGCACTGGCAAAACTCCCCAACCATCCGGTAGCCAAGGTGTGTATGGAAGCGTACGCTGTCTTTGTTCAGATGCTCGTCCTCTGTTTCCGGATAGGCGATGCAGGCGTTTAAATTCAGGATATGCTGCCGGGAAAGCTGTTCTTCCAACGCTTTATACAGAGCTTTCCCGATTCCTTCTCCTTTCTGAAGCTCTGAGACGTAGATGGAGGTCTCCACCGCCCAGTCATAGGCCGGACGGGCATGAAAGGCCCCCGCATAAGCATAACCGACAATTTTCCCGTTTTTTTCTGCGACCAGATAGGGATATTTTTTCAGCGTTTCCTGGATTCTGCAGCGAAATTCTTCTATAGAGGGAACCTCATATTCGAATGTGATTGCTGTTTTTTTTTCTACATAGGGCGCATAAATTGCCAGAAGTGCTTCGGCATCTTCCTTAGTCGCTACCCTGATCTGTAATTTGTTTTTTTCCATATGGTTCCCCTTTATTTGTCCTCATAGGAAAAAGTGATCTGCTGCCGGTTCGCATCCACCACAGCGTCCACCCCGAACGGAATGATACATCTTGGCGTCGCATGTCCGATATTGACGTTTGCCACAATGGGAAGCGTCGGATCAGCCACTTCTTCTACGAGTATTTTTTTATATTCTTCAAAATACAGTTCATCCATCGGCTTGCCGCAAATGATTCCGGAAATCACCTCGAAAATCCCGGTCTTTTTCAACGTCTGAACCATTTTTCGGTACAGCTGCGGCACTGGCTGCTCTTCGCAGGTTTCCAGAAGCAAAATTTTTCCTGCCCAGTCCTCCTTTGGCGGAAACAGCTCATACTTTTCACACATCGAAACTGAGTCTGCGTAGCGGCTGTTATCAAAAATATCATACAGCACTTCCAGACAGCCGCCGAGAATTTTTCCCTGAAAAACAGGACTTCCCTGCAGCAGCAAAAAGCCTTCGTTTGGATGTGCGGTTCTCGGCGTACCGACTGCAGCAGGCGACCAGTCCGTCCGTTCCTCATACCAGACGTCGCTCGGCTCAATTTTTGCAATTTTCCCGGTCCGAATCAGCTCTTCAAAATAGGTTGCCGTATATGGAAGCATTTCGTGATCCATCTCACAGATATCCGCCAGAAACGACTGCCCGTAAAAGGTATTCAGCCCCAGCTTATGCAGCATCAGGTGGTTGACTGTCGTATCGGAAAACCCCAGAAAGATTTTTTTGTTCAGCGCTTTTTGTAATTCTTTGTGTTCAAACAGATACGGCAGCAGCCGATAGGTATCGTCCCCACCGATCGCGCACAGGATCATATCGATGGAATCGTCCGAAAATGCCTGTAAAAAATCCTTTGCCCGATCTTCTGGATGATTTTTGACGTATTCGATGCCTTTTTGCGCATGCGGCATCATAATGACGTTTAAGCCATATTCCTTTAGTCTCCGGATTCCGATTTCCACTTCATGTGCCGCAAAAGCTTCTCCGATCGTACCGGAGGACAGGCTTACGATTGCGATGTTTTTTACCATTCTTTCCTCTCATTTCTGCGCACGCTTTTTACGCATGTCGAGTTTGTATCAAGTGCACACAGATACAAATCTCGTGATTGAAAATTTTATTCATGACAATAGAATGCTCGCAGAGCGTGCATTCTATTGTTTTTCAATCTTTCGTCCTCAAAGCTTTCAAATGCAGGTTACGACATCTTCAAGGTTCCGTTTCGGAACGACATAATTTCTGTCTTCATCCAGATGGTAGCGGATATCGCCATCCTTTTCGACATTCTCAATCCTGCTGATATGGGATGGATAACCAAATGCCACCACCGTATGCAGCTTCTGATCCTCCGTCAATCCAAACAGCTCCGAAAGCTTTTGCCGGTTGCACGCGCCTATGATACAGCTTCCGACCCCATGATTCCACGCTGCCAGCGTCATATTCGAAATCGCCAGCCCGGCGTCCGTATCGCAGTTCGGGTTGAATTTCAAATTCTGCACCACGCCGATAAACAGCACCGGCTCTTCTCCAGCCTTCGGCTGTCCCTGTTCCTTCGGAAGATATGCCGCCCACTTCGTCTCTGCAAAAACCTCCTGCACCTTTTGGGGCGTTTTCACAACGACATAGCTCAACGGCTGTTTATTCGCCGCGCTGGACGCGTACCGCGCCGCCGTCAGGATCTCTGCCAGAATTTCCTCCGAAATGGGCTTTTGACAAAATCTCCGGTAAGTTCGTCTTTCTTTTAACAAATTCATCAGATCATTCATATGGATTTCCTCTGTCTTAGGATAAAACTCGTTGCATCACAATGTACTCTTTTTCCTGTATTACCGTAAATTTATTTTTGCTCCAGAACGCGAAGCTTTGCGGATTCCCATAGTCTACGCCCAAGCGGATTTCCCGATAGCCTGCGTTTTTCATTGCTTCCACTGCTTCCTGAATGATCTGTGTCCCGATTCCCTGATTCTGATATGCCGTATCCATCATAAAAAATCCGATCCATACGATCTCTTCCGTCGGATATCCATAAATCAGATCCATCACGGCAACCAGCGTATCCCCGTCAAACAATCCGATATACGCTTTATCCTCTTTGCTCTTTCAGGCGGCAGCGCATTTCTATCATCCAGGATACTTTCTCTGGTTACAAATGGTTGATGAAATTCATAAAACAGTTTGTTTTTAGAACAAAGATCATAAATGATGTCCACATCTTCTGTTTCCAATGCTCTCACAAAAAAACGTTTCGATAACGCTTCCAGCTCCATTTTGTTTTCTCCTTGTCCGTTTTCATCCTATTCTCCATTTCGCAGGCGCTTTGCGCCGAAGGAATCGCGAACAGAACTTCCAGTTCTGTTCTGCGATCATAGCTATTTGTGACGCCTGCGGCACAAATAGCTGTGTGAAAAAAATAAGCGATCACGCTTATTTTTTCACACTATTCCTCGCGCCTTTCCATGCGAAGCCTGCCTGTTGAAAGACACAAGAGAACTTTTAATACCTATCATACAATACTGCGCATTAAAAAACAATTTTTCCTTTTCTCTTTCTTCGCACTCTGTTACAATTCAGTTATATCATTATCGTTCACACTTATCTCTTTCGAGCGCATATTTCGTGTTTACAAAAAAATATGCTTTAAAAAAAAAGCATGTATAAGCCGCAGCTATCATCTGCTGTAAGGAGGGTTTCTCATGAAAACTGTTGTTCTTTTATATCCAACAAGCTGTATTTATGAAATTGTCATTTTAAATTATTTCCTGCACTTTCCCGGCAAGGAAGTTTTGTTTGTATCTCCGGATGGAACTCCCATTACAGCGATGGAGGGTTATTCAATCAATGTTTCCGGTAAACTGACCGATATTGCTCCGGATGAAATAGAACTTGCGATCGTTCCAGGCGGAAATATCAAGGCAATTGACAATCCGATTGTATGGAACTGCTTAAAGGACATCAAATCAAGGGGCGGTATTCTCGCCGCCATCTGTGCCGGGGTTGATGTACTTGATCATGCCGGAATTCTGGACGGGGTTGTGTCTACACATTCTTCTGATCTCGACGTTGCGGTTACCGATCAGGTCATCACCTCCCGTGCGAATGGATATGTCGATTTTGCAATCGAAGTTGCAAAAAAGATGAATTTATTTCAGGATGAGGCAGATCTGCAGGAAACGATCTCATTCTGGAAAGACTACCGGAGGATGCAGTAACTCCGGCAGTCTTTTTCTGCGTTACCAGTATTTTTCTACATATTCTGCGACCTCTTTTTCTGGCATAGAAAACTCTTTTCCGATCGTCTCAATGATTGCCTCCTTGCTGATCTGAAACCTTTTACAGGTTTTGACAGTTGCCCGAATTCCCTCTGTTCGCCCCTGCAGAACACCTTCCATTCTCAGCTCTTCCAGTGCTTTACA
>VOFJ01002793.1_pt1 | contig 33332 bp, 42 predicted proteins | sample 5384081 | NCBI WGS metagenome assembly VOFJ01 (sample SAMN12384729, study PRJNA508395) | human gut metagenome | isolation source: healthy gut I | host: Homo sapiens | reverse complement strand
CAAGTTACGCATTGTTTACTTCCATATCTAACTCATCCTTCCAAAATGTAAAAATCTGTCATACCGCATCGCTGTTTCAAGTATTTCGAGTGAAAAACAGAGGGCACTCTGTATTTTTATCGAAAAATTGCACTTTTTCAGACATTTTCTATAGCAAAAGACCGAGAAAGAGTCACACTCCTTCCGGCCCTATCTCTTATTCAGTACACCTGGCTCTCAATCTGAGCGATCGCAGCCTTCTGCATAGGAATACGGCAATTTTATTATTACCGAACTCATCAATACTCACGTCATCATCAGCAATATCGATGATAACACCATAAAAATCCACTTTTCCTAGCAAGCGCTGTATCTCCACTCCATATCATGAGCATTGCCTGATTCTCTTTTCGCTCCTTTTTTCTGAGGATTTACCGAAGAAACCATTATACCACCGAGGATAACAGCATAAACAAATAACAATACCTAGTACTGTTCCCATTTCGAAATTCTGACTATTGTCCATTCATTAGCATATACTTTTAAATTAATAGACAATAAATCTTACTTCATACACAAAACAGCTTCTAATTCAAGTGTTTTTCTCTATCATTCCATGTATATTTAAGTTTATTTTATACATTTTCTATAAAATTAGAGCAGAAACACTATTTCTGTTCCATGTCTCTAATTTCTTCTGGAATTCCCCTGCATCATCGTATCAATTTGATTCTTCCAATATTGTATTATAGAAATACAGATTATGAAGTACACACAGACGCATTCCGGAGCATCCTCCTTTTGCTTTCAACAGATGTCTGATGTATGGCAGCAACCGGTAGGTGATCTTGAAAGCCGGAAGGGAACATGCGGCCGAGCAACGTGTCAAAGTCGCGGTTATCGATGCCGCGCAGGCCAAACGGCAGCAGCGGAATATAGGTCATCGAGTCGCCCTCGGCCATAAAATCGCCGCGCTCAAATTGCATCGCGGGCATGCCTTCTAAGCCCCAATCCAAGCGGGCATGCTTGCCAAACTGGAACCGCTCGGGCTCGTTTTCGTACACCTTGCCATCGCCATAGAGCATATAGCGCGCCATAAGGGGACCGTTGCCCTGCGTGAGATTTTGCTCGGGCCAGGGAGCCTGAAAGAGCGGCAGCGTATCGGGCTGAGCCATCTTGGCATCGACATAGCCGCCATACATATAGGGCACACACCAAAAGATGAGATCGGGGAAGAGCTCATGCCCATGGTCGAGCCAAGAATTGTCCTGCCCCACACCATCGGCAACGCCCATCACGCGCACCTTCTGATAGACACACTGTTGCACAGAAGGCCATTCGGGTGTGGCGCGATAGCGCTCGGCAATGCTCATCAGGGCGCGAACGATCGTATTCATACCGCCCCAACTGAGCAGCCAAAGCGTGCGCGGGTCATCATCCAAAATCGCCTGAGCAATCACGCGCGAACCCTCAGACTCCTCACGCACATCGCCTTCAAAGGCAACATTGCCCACAAACGTACGCTCAATCATCTGAGCAGGCGAGGGAAACGGAGACTCGCCGGCAGCGGCCGCATTAGCCTGCAGCTGAGGCCAAGCCTGGGCATATTCATTGCTCCAGAGGCTCTCGATCCAATGCTCAGGAAACGGTCGATACTCACGAAGCTCCCCAGCCGTGGGATCAGGTTCATGGGGCACAACATTCCACTCATAAGAGCGACGCCCTTTAGTCCGCCAATGCGGATTCACCTCGCCGAGCGTATGGACGCCATCCCCAAGAAAGTGATACTGCGAAGCCGTATACACCACAGCCTGCACATCAAGCAAGTTAAGATACAGAGCCAAATGAACGAGCGAGTTCATATCATCGACTTCCATATCAGTAGTAACAATCACCCGAGTTAAATCGCGAGTCATAAGAAAGCTCCAACCAAAATCATTTCAGCCAGTTACGCGCAAGGCAAGACGGGACCCACGTCCCCATCGCCGTCAACCCGGCGGCCCGCCGGAAGCGCTCACCCAGGGTCAACAGCAACGGAAACGCAGCGGGGCCGAGGGCTTACCTCTGAAAATATTCCGGCGGCCCGGTTGCACCGCGCGAAGCGCGTGGTGCAACCGGGCCGCATGCCCGAGGACATTTTCAGAGGTAAGCCCGGCCCCGTGATGGGATAGATTACCTGTCGACCCTGGCCGACCACTCCCAGCAGCCCACCGGCTCGCCGTCGATGAGTACGTTGCCCCCGTCGAAGTCTTGATAACACAGGTCGTTGAATTGGTGGATCCACACGCCATGGTTGAACGTTTTCTTGGGCGAGCCGTCGGCCTCGCGGTAGCGCCCGGTCAGGTCCTCGACATGGCTAAAGTAGGTGAGGTGCACGTTGGCGCCGACAGCGCGCAGGCGAGCCGTGAGCGGCAGCACGGTCTCCTGCGGGATCACGAGCTCATCGCCCTTGGAGTGCGTAAACCACAGCGGCGTCTTGGCAAGGGCGGTCACGTCCTCGTCCGTGGCGTTGTACCACGGCGCGCAGCAGGGAAGGCCCGCCGCGAAGAAATCGGGGTAGTCGGCGCACAGGCGCAGCGTCATAAAGCCGCCGTTGGAAAGGCCAGCGACCACGATACGGTCGGTGTCGATGCGGTCGGCATGCTCGGTGACAAACTCGTCGATGAGCGCCTTAATGACGGGGGAGTAGATGCTCTGGTTGGAGTGGCCGAGCTGCTCAGTGCTGTTGTCCATCCAAAACGTGGGCGACTGCGGCACGAGAACCCAGGCAAAGCCGCCAAAGTAGCGTTGGATCTGCGCCTGGCTGATGGCCGTCACGCGGTTGCCGATATAAGCGCGCGTGGCGCCCTCGCCTTGCGTAGCGCCCTTGCCCTCGCCAGCGCCGTGCAGGTACACCACGAGCGGGGCCTTCTGGGGCACGACTGTCGTTTCGGGCGCGAAGGGGTTGAAGCAGGCGGAGTCCTCGGCCTTAAAGCTGGGCTCAAAGAAGCCGTACTCGAGCGCGATGCCGTTGACGGCGGTCTTTTGCGTGGCATTGCTCCAGCCCTTGAGCGCGGGACAGATGTCGCCGCGGCAGGTGTCAAAGACCAGGCCGCAGGTTGGATCGTCACCGTCATTGCCGGGAAGGGCCGCGAGCTGCGTGATGCGCAGCTGGTCGTCGAGCAAGCGCGAGCCCATCACGCTGCCCTCGATCTTCTTGGTCAGGCGCTGCTCGGCGATCTCGAGCGCCACATGGGTGCCAAAGGCGAGCTTGCGTCCGCACTCATCGCACGGATAGGCGGCGAGGACGTCGACATAGCCTACGGAAGGTGCGGCGTGGTCGGCGCCGCGCTCTTTGCGCATCAGGATCTCGCCCGTGCGTTCATGGCGCTCTACATATATATGGAAGGTGCGCGCATCGATATCGTTGGCGCGAACGGTGCACGGCAGGTCGAGCACGACTTTGCTGATCCAGGGGCCAAAGTCTCCCAGCGTGGTGACGGTTGCGTAGGTGCACGATTTGAGTTCCATGAGCTGCCTCCTCTGCGCCGCGAGTGGTAAACATCAGCGGCAATACAACTTAAACATGTTTAGTTTAATGCAGAGCTACAGAACAGGCAGATGAACTCGGTAAACGGTCAAAATGAACACTCAACAAATTACTAAACATTCGTTTATCACCATTTAGCAGGGCTTTTGTTGATGGGTCAACAAAGAATAGAGGTGTTTACCAAATTAAAAGACCACGTAAATAGGCATTTAGCAGCAGAGCGTCAAATAGACAATCCCTTACCGTTCAAGTACGTTCACCCCCGATTTCCTACCGTTCACCGGACTACAGACGGCAAAATTGCCACAAATTAGACGTTCCGTGTAAACTAAAGCCTGTAAACGTTCAGTAAACACATTGTTTACGACAGCGTATCCAAGGGTTCGGTGGCCGTAAGGGGTTATAGTCGCCGAGCCAAAAGGCGTGCCTACGCCCAAACGAGTAGGCACACGATGATATGGGGAGGGGTCCCATGGCAGTAGATAACAAGCAGATTGCCACCGATGTCCTCGAGCTCGTGGGCGGTGCGGAGAATGTTTCCGTCGCCACCAACTGCATGACGCGTCTGCGTCTGACGCTCAATGACAACAACAAGGCCGACGTGGAGAAGATCAAGAAGGTCAAGGGTGTTCTGGGTTGCCAGTTCGCCGGCAGCCAGCTCCAGGTCATCATCGGCCAGAACGTGCCCAAGGTGCTCGCCGAGTTCGTCGCCATGTCCGGCGTCAAGCAGGGTGCCGCGGTCGACGAGAACCTCGATGCTCCCAAGGAGAAGTTCGAGCTCAAGAACCTGCCGAACATCATCCTCGACTATCTGTCGGGCTCCATGACCCAGCTGATCCCGCTGCTCATGGCCGGCGGTCTGTTCCGCACCATCGCTGCGGTCCTCGGTCCCACCATGCTCGGCGTTCTCTCTGACACCGATCCGACCTACACGTTCCTCTACACCACCCTGTACGAGGCCACGTTCACCTTTATCCCCATCTACCTGGGCTATGCCGCCGCTAAGAAGCTCGGCGCCTCCCCGGTTCTGGGCATGCTCCTCGGCGGCGCCCTCATGGCCCCGTCCGTCGTGAGTGTCGCGACCCAGGATGGCGGCGGAATCATCTCCGTCTACGGCGTTCAGATCGCCGCTGCCAACTATCAGCAGTCCGTCCTGCCGATTATCCTTTCGGTGCCTGTCCTCTACTTCGTCGAGAAGTTCTTTAAGAAGGTCATGCCCGACGTGCTCTCCACGGTCTTCACGCCGTTCTGCACCATGATCGTTACCATCCCCATCGCCTTCATCGTCCTCGCCCCGCTCGGCAACGAGATCGGCAGCCTCATCGCTAACGCCCTCTTCGGTCTCGCTGACATGGGTGGCATCGGTATCCTGCTCGTCATGGCCGTCCTCGGCGCCTTCTGGCAGCTCTTCGTGGTCTGCGGTATGCACATGCCCGTCATCCTGCTCGCTCAGGTTCAGATCATCGCCGCCGGCTACGATCCCTTCGTCTTCGTTTCCACCAACTGCGCTATGGCCGCTGTCTGGGGCTGCGCCTTCGGTGCCTTCCTCAAGATGAAGAACCCCGACGAGAAGGGTCTTGCCCTGGGCTACGTCATCTCCGCCATCGCCGGCGGCGTCACCGAGCCCGCACTCTTCGGTATCCTCATGCGCTTCCGTCGCACCATGTTCGGTATGTTCATCGGCGGTGCCATCGGCGCTGTGTTCTCCGGCCTCATGGGCGTTACCTATTACCTCGCTGGCGGTGCCTCCAACTTCCTGGTCTTCACCAACTACCTGCAGGGTGGCCAGATGAACACCGTCTGGGCTATTGTCGGTATGGCAATCTCCTTTGTCATCGCCGCTGCCGTCGTCTTCGTCGCCGGCTTCTCCAAGGAGGAGCTCGCCGAGATGGAGGCCTAAGGCCAAGCCATTCGGTCGCATACGACCTTACCTACACGACAGGGCCCCGTCAGGCGCAAGCCCGGCGGGGCCCTTCTTGCAAGGTAGACTGGAGTGGGCAAGTGGTGTCCGCCCGCAGGGGTTTGTTAAACGGCGGGGGCTTTCGCATCAGGGGTTACCGCGAAAGCTTCTGCCGGTTCGCAATTCCTTTATCGAGCGAAAGGACATGCAGATGAGTTTGGGAAAACTGACCGTCAACGGTCGTCAGGACGGTTTTTTGTGCGAGGGCAAGCCGTTCTTTTGGTTTGCCGATACGTGCTGGAGTGCGTTTACCAGCATCCCCGAGGCCGACTGGGACTACTATCTGACCCGCCGCGCCGAGCAGGGCATGAACGTGCTGCAGATTAACACGCTGCCGCAGTGGGATCGCTGCTGCCCCGATCTGGGCATTTGGCCCTATGCCAGCGAGGATGGCGTGCGCTTTGATTGGTCTCAACCCAACCAGGCGTATTGGGATCGCGCCGCCGCCATGTGCCGCGCTGCCGTCGAGCACGGCATTCGTCCGGCGCTCGTGCTCATGTGGTGCAACTACGTGCCCGGTACCTGGGGCGCTAAGATCGCCGAGCGTTGCGGTGCCGAGGTTATGCCGCGCGAGGAGGTCCGTGCCCACGTTGCCCGCGTCGTCGAGAACCTGGGCGAGTTCGATCCCGTCTATGTGGTGACGGGCGACACGGACTTTGCCGGTGACGAGGCGATTGCCTATTACGAGGATGCGCTCGACGAGGTTGCGAAGCGCGCGCCCGAGGCCCTGCGTACCATGCACATCAATCGCGGTAACCGCACGATTCCCGCGCAGTATTTGGACCGCCTGGACTTCTATATGTTCCAGCCCGGCCACAACTACGAAGGCCAGCCCGAGGCCTGGCACCTGCCGCAGGACTTTATCGCCAGCTATCCCAAAAAGCCGATGGTCAACTCCGAGCCCTGCTACGAGCAGATGGGTGCGTCGCGCAACGTGTACTGGCGTTTTACCGCGCAGGACTGTCGCGCGAGCGTGTGGTCTTCGATCCTTGCCGGCGCCAGCGCGGGCGTGACCTACGGCGCCCACGGCGTTTGGAACTGGCAGACATCGCGCAGCCAGGGTTCGGTGCTGGGCGAGGGCTTTGACATGCCGTTCCGCTGGCAGGAGTGTCTGCAGTTTGCGGGCGTGTGGGATTTTGCCGCCATCGAGCACGTGCTTGCCGGCCTGGGTGCCACGGCTAGCGACGACGCTCTCGCCGTTATCCCGGCACAGGAGCTGCTCGATGACGCGCGCGAGTCCATCCGTGTGGCGCGTATTGGCGAGCGTGTCGTCACCTATCTGCCGCGCACCACGGCACTTACGTTTAAGCTCGATAGTGCGCGCGGCTGGTCGGCGACGGCCCTCGACATGGAGGCCAAGCGTATCGCCAAGCTGCCCGTTCGCGACAATGGCGACGGCACCGTGCGCGTGGCTCAGCATTCCTTTGAGCACGACGCCCTGGTGATCCTGACGCCCGAGCACTAACGCTCGAGCTTCGATCCCGAGTTGCTCCCTCGGCCCGGGCACCTCCCTCCCTTTTCCGATATCAACAACCCAGTCCCCTTTATATGTTGCGGTGGAATAGTTCCTAAATGACAGCCCGGGCCGGTCAAACAGGAACTATTTCACCGCAACTGCTGTTGGGGCATTTGCGCCGGATGCGTAACAGTTCGGGCATTGCGTGGATACTAAGACCCATTCTCCATTAAAATGGTTTTCCGGACATCTAAGCGGGTGGGGGTTACCATGAGGGCCCTGGGAGACACAACCGCATATTTGCGCCGGGGCATACGGGAGATTCTGTGCCTGGCGCTTTTCTTTTTCACGTTTTTGGCCGGCGAGTACCTCTTTGACGTGCGCGTGGCCGAGTTTGTGCCGGCGAACGAGGTCGTTATCTACGAGAGCATCGTCGTCGGCGCGAGCGTGATCGGCTATTTTGTGCGTCCTCTCCTGTACTATCGCCGTCCCCAGACAATCGATGCAACGAGCGATATGACGGGCGTGCTGCTGGTGTCGGCATTGCTGCTGCTGATTATGGCGGCGCAGTTTCAGGTTGTGATTGCGGGCGGTCTGGTGGCGTGCTGCGCCCTGGGCTACTGCGGATCGACCGCTCATGCCAATCTGGCGCGGCGTTTTGCGCAGACGCCTTGTCTGGCACGTGCCGTGGCGGTTTCTTATGCTGCGGGCATTTTGGTACAGGTGCTCAACCATATGGTGATGCCTGCGGGCATTCCTCAACAGTTTGTCCTTATTGCCTGCGCGATTGCGCTGGTTGGGCTGCTTCACGGTACCCGCCGAGCTAAATTACGCGATGAGTCCGCGCCCGAGTTCGAAGCCGAGATTGCCGAGCTATCGGTCGATGCGTCGGAGCATGGCGCCAAGTGGCGCGATAATCCCGAGGCAAAGGCGGCCTTCCAGGGTGCCGTAGTGCGCTTGACGGTGGCGACCGCCTGCCTCACCGGCGTATTCGCGGCTCTCAATGCCGGTCTTACGACCTCGCATGCCGCCGGCGCTATCGATCTGGGTGACTGGCCGCGCTTGCTGCTGGTTGTGAGTGCGCTTGCTGCCGGCGCCCTGTATGACCTGCGCGGACGCTCGTATATGAATATCATCATGACGTGCGCCGCCATGCTGTCCACGCTCTCGTTCTTTGTGCTTATCACCGATGGCAACGGCGGCAATGCGCTCGCCGCCACGATTATCTTTTACCTGGGCACGGGCTTTTTCGTGGTGTTCTTCACCGCGAAGTTCGCCGCGATTTCGATGTATGCCCGCTGGTCGTATCTGTGGCCGTGCATGGGCCGCGTCATCAACAACATTTGCTCAATGCTTGTGACGGCTCCGGCGGTGGCGATCATCTCGAGCCAAAACGTGCTGATGGCGGTGGGTGTCGTACTCGTGCTGTTTGTCGGCATTGCGATCTCGCTGTTGGGGCAGTTTGGACAAGGCGTTGAGGACGAAGCGGGTCACAGGGGGCTGGCGTTTGCCACCGACGATCTTGGCGTGAGCCGTGCGCCCGATCAGGTCGACACGGTGTCCCTGGAGACACCGGAGCTTTCGTTTGACGATCGACTCGACGGTTTTGTAGCCGCCTTTGGACTTACCAAGCGCGAGCGCGATGTACTGGAGGCGCTGGTCGTATCGGACGACAGCGTGCAGGACGTTGCGGCAGCGCTCTTCCTTTCGCGTTCTACGCTCTACCGCCATATCGCCTCGATCAACAAAAAGACCGGTGCCGCCTCGCGCGTGGCCCTCATCAATTTCTTCTGGTCCTGGACACCCCAAGACTAGCCAAAACCACCACGAAGGGGACAGGCACCTTTGTGGTGGTTTTACCTGCAAAAATATGAATATGAGACATTTGTCACCTGTCGTTTTGGCGCTCAAAGGCATATGAATGTGATGTTGAGCGGAGCAGAACGGAAGGGGTGGCCTATGGCGTCTCGTGGTTGCTCGTCTAATAAAATTGCGGGCGCGCTTATCGCCGTGGTGGTCCTTGCTGCGGCGGTGACGCTTGTGCGGGCATACGGCTTTGGTGCCCGTGCCGACCAGGGAAAGAACGCCGCGCAAGCGTTGCTGAACGATTGTGCTGCCGATCCGGTGGCAGTCAAGCTTATCGAGGACGGCGAGGCGCGGACGATCTATGAGACCGACGATGCCGAGCTGGTCGCATCGACTTTTGCCGCGCTCGACGATTGCACCGTGGGAGGTGCGGTGGATGAGCGGATGAGCGATGCCGGTCGCACGCTCGTCTTTGTCTATGAAGACGGCTCGGAGCAATCGGTGGAGTTCGAGGGCGGGAATATCGTGCTCGACAAGACGGCATATCGCCTTGACGGTGCCGATGAACTGTGGCGACAGCTAGCCGCCATCAAGAACAGCCAATGAAATGAGGGGTGTACGGGATGAGTGATTTGAGATTCTGCCCGGCGTGCGGGATGCAGCTGCCGCGGGTCGCCGGCGTGCCGGTGCGATTTTGCCCGGGCTGCGGTGTTCGGCTTGAGAGCGTTGAGGATGACCCGGGTGTCGCGGAACACGCAAATGGGGCGGCTGCCGATGATGGCGCGGGCGAAGGTTGTGAGCCGAGCGCGAACGCGCCGGTCGATGTGCCGATGCAGGATGCCGACGCCGCGTCGCCGGTCCGCGACGTGGCCGCAGCGGATGCTCCCCGCGTCGGCGACCTTGAGCTCCACACCGCATGCGATGCCTCTGGCGGCCAAGCGCTCGCGCAAGTGGCGCTGCCGCGGGGTTGGCGTATCGAAGAGGCGCATCTTGAGCGCAGCAGTAGTTTCGACTGCCCGATTTCAGTTGGCGTGACGGCGGCAGGCCCGGCGGGCGAACGCATCATGTATCGCTCCGAGCTCTGCTACGTGGACGCGGGCGCCGTTGCCAAGCGTATCCCCACGCAAACCGAGCGCAAGGCGTTTGTGCACGTGGAGGCGGCGTGCGACGAGTTAGCTCAAGCCTGCGCGGCGCAATTGGGCGCACGGGCGGAGGTTGTGGCCGAGCAACCCTATCCGTCGAGCGCGGCAGGCGATATTGAACATGAGCGTGCTCGCGTAAAGCGCGAGGCTGCAAACGACTTTGCGATTCAGGGCTTTTCGATGGAACCGAGCGATGTGGTCTATGAGTGCCGCATGCGTCGATATCGGCTCGCGGGCGTCCCGGCGCCTACCGAGCTTGCAGTGGCGGCAAAGGTCGAGGGCTATGTAGTCTCGATCGGTGGAGTCGCGGGTTCTGTGGGTAAAGGCGTTGCCGCCGGGGCCGAGGCGCTGCTGGGCGCGGGCCTTTCGAGCGGACTGATCGGTGGCGTTCTGGGTAAGCGCCTGCGCGAGCGCCAGGCGGCTGCGGCGGCGGGTCAGCGCGCCGCGAAAGATCAGGCTCCGGATCAGGGCGATTGCCCAGACGGGGCGCCGTTCAAGCTGGGCGCGGCAGACCTGTTGCAGTGGCGTATCAGGGACAGCTTCTGCCTGGTTGCGCCGGAAGGCCGTCTGGACGAGGCGGCCTCCACGGCGCTTGCCTCAATGGCGTCGACTCTGCGGCTCAACCCGTCGATTGCGCGCGAAGCGTGCGCTCAAAGGCAGCAGATGGTGCTCGAGCAGCGTCAGCGCACGCAGATGAACATCGCCCAGCAGCAACAGCAGTTCGCGGCCTGGCAGCAGATGCATGCCTCGCAGCAGGCGGCGTTCGACAGCTACCAGCAGGCTTGGTTTGAGCGCAGCGATCGTCAACACGCCGCGAATATGGCCGCCAGCGCGGCCAATTTCTCCAGCGCAGGTGTGGGAACGGGCGCGGCGTCGTATTCCGATGCCATCCGCGGGGTCAACCATTACACCAGGCCCGACGGTACCGATGTCGAGGTTTCGGTGATGGCGGATCAAGCTTGGGTGAACGGCTCGGGCGACGTGATCGGCACGCGCGATGGCTTTGAGCCCGGTTTTGGCTGGACGGAGCTGCCCCGTCAATAGCGTGAGTGGGCTACGGGAGGATCGGTGTCGAGGCGTTGCTCGGCGCTGTGATAAGAAACGGGAAAGGAACAACGATGAGGGAGACGGTTATTTCGCGCACGGCGTTTGTCGCGGCGGCGGGAACGGCGTTGCTGACGCTTGCGGGATGCGGCGGACAGCAGGCGCAGGACACGACGGGTTTTAACGACGATCGCCCGGTAAAGGACAAGATGGATGCGGGCTCGTCATCGGGTGATTCCGGTGATGCGGGCGGCGGTGCGGACACAGACAGCGGCTCGGCGGACGCGTTCGATACGTGGTCGGATGACTGCTGGGATGCGCACCGCAACATCAGCATCGCAGCGTTGCTCGAGCTTAAGGGCTGGCAGTTGCAGGAGTTTGCGTCGCAACAGGGTTATACCTGGCAAGATGCGCTCGAGATGTACGAGAACGAGGCAGGTCGCGTGCTCAGCGTCTGCAATATCAGCAAGGATGGCGCAACCGAATGGCTCGGCGAGGATGAAATCGGAAAGCTCGACAAGGGCGGCACCGGGAGTACCGTGATGTTTACGCTGCAGCTTGCGGGCTATTCGAGCTGCGAGGATGTTATCGCGGGCTTTTCCGTTCCGGTTGAGGACCGCGCGCAGATTACCTCGGGCTCGTGGATTGCGTGCGTCTACGGTTCCAACATGGCGCGTCACGTTGCCATGGTGAGCCAAATGGAAAACGGCGACTACCGCCTGGACCTCATTACCGAGGAGGCCATCAAAACTGGTACGTTTACCCAAGGCGGCGGTGCCCCCACGATTAACGAATTATGGCAGGAGAAGACCGGGCGCGCGCTCGGCTAAGTGCGATGCGGCCAATAGCATAGCGAGGGACGAACATGATGAACGAGATGACGATGAGCCGTGCGGTCTTTGTGGCGGGCGCGGGCGCGGCGGCTTGCGCGCTGGCTGGCTGCTCGGGCATAACGGGCGGCGCCAAAGCAGCGAGCACGGCAGACGCCGCCTGCGTGGACGACAATGCTAACGTGACGGTCTATGCCGCGATCAACTTGGCTGGTGCCGATATGGTGCGCCTGCTCAAACATCAAAATTATGAGTGGCAAGGCGAGAACGTGGGCTACGGCGCCGTCGATGACGCGGGATTTTTCGCTTTTACCTTTTCCAAGGTTTCGGACGATGTGGACGAACTTGCGAACAGCGCGATACCGCTTTCGGAGTCCGAGTACGAGGAGCTTGAACCGGGCGGCGGAGACGAAAACGTCGCGATTCTACTCTCGGTGGGCGGCTATACGAAGGGCGAGCGGGCGCTCATCGGCGCGATTGGCGATGCGGCGATGGTGCAGGAGAAATGCACGATCGATGATACCCAGTATTGGCTGGTCAAGGCGCTTGACGGCCACCGCTACGTGATTATGGCCAACGACACCGAAGACGATGGCGATAGCGCTCATGACATCTATATCTACAATGAGGCTTTTATTCGAACCGGCTACTTGAGCGGCGGCGACCAGATCGATATCGATGAGCTCTGGAGCCGCCTGACCAACGCCTCGTAACGCTCCAAAACCACCACAAAGGGGACAGGCACCTTTGTGGTGGTTTTGCCTTAGGGCCCGTCTGTTACAGCAGTTCGCCGTGGCGGGCTATGAAGCGGCGCTTTGTCAGCTGGGTCAGCGCAATATAGGCGGCGACGATGCCGATGAGCAGCGTAAAGAAGCTCGCCGGCAGCGGCATGAGGCCCAGAGCCTCGGCGATGGGGCTTGCCGGCAGCCAAGTGACGAGCGCCAGGCCCAGTACGGTGAGCACGCACAGAGCGGGCGTGGCGTGGTCGCGCGGGCTCGGCAGATGCGGGGAGCGCAGCATGTGGACCACGAGTGTCTGCGACCACATGGACTCGACAAACCAGCCGCTCTGGAAGAGTGCAGCGAAGGTCGCCATACCCGCGACGTCGCCCGCGGCGGCAAGCTCGGGCCAGCTTGCGTCCACGGCGGCGGGGCACATGACAAAGAAGAGCGCGGCGAAGGTCACGATGTCAAACAGCGAGCTCACGGGGCCCAGCTCGAGCATAAAGCCCTTGATGGACGCGGCGTCCCAGGCACGCGGGCGGGCAGTCCAGGCGTCATCGACGGTGTCCCACGGTAGCGCGATGCACACGATCTCATAGACCAGCGACAGCAGTACCAGCTGCAGGGCACTCATGGGCAAAAACGGCAAGAACAGGCTCGCGACGGTCACGGACAGCACGTTGCCAAAGTTGGAGCTCACTGTGGTCTTGAGGTACTTGAGCAGGTTGCCGTAGGTGCGGCGGCCTTCGATGATGCCGCGCTCGAGCACGCCCAGGTCCTTCTGAAGCAAGATGATATCGGCGGATTCCTTGGCAATGTCGACGGCCGAATCGACCGAGATGCCGCAATCGCTCGCACGCATGGCGGCGGCGTCGTTGATGCCGTCGCCCATAAAGCCCACGGTGTGGCCGAGCAGCTCGCGCATGACACGCACCAGGCGCGCCTTCTGCAGCGGCGAGAGCTTGGCGAAGAGGTGGGTTTTCTCTGCGCGCTCGGCAAGCTCGCGTCGTCGAGCGCATCGATCTCGGAGCCGAGCAAGACGTTGCTCGCGTCGATACCAATCTGCTCGCAGACGGTGGCGGCGACGCGGTCGTTGTCGCCGGTCAGGACCTTGACCGCCACGCCCTTGGCCTCGAGGGTGGCGACGGCGCCCGCGGCACTTGCTTTGGGTGGATCGAGGAAGGCCAAAAAGCCCATCAGCACCATGTCGCATTCGTCGGCGATGCTAAACTCGCCCACGCAGCGCGGGTCGGTTTTCTGCGCCACGGCAATCACGCGCAGGCCCTCGGCGTTAAGATCGGCGACCTGCTTGCGAATCTGGGCGAGCTTGTCTTCGGCGAGTGGCCGGGCGATACCGTTGACCTCGACAAAGGAGCAGATCTCGAGCATTTCCTCGGCAGCTCCCTTGGTAACCATCTGGGTTTTGCCCTGGGCGTCGGAGACAACTACGCTCAGGCGACGGCGTGAGAAATCGAAGGGAACCTCGTCGACCTTGGTGTAACGGTCGCGCAGGCTCTGGCCCAGCATGGAATCGGGTGCGACGGTCGAGGGTGTCACATCGGCACGGTCGATTACGGCCAGGTCGATAAGATTTTTGAGGCCGGTCTGGAAGAAGCTGTTCAAAAACGCATGGCGCAGCACGCGTGCGTCCTCGTTGCCGTCGGTGTTGAGGTAGCGCTCGAGTACGATGCGGTCTTCGGTGAGGGTGCCGGTCTTGTCACAGCACAGGACGTCCATGGCACCCAGGTTTTGAATCGCCGGCAGCTCCTTGACGATAACCTGGCGACGGGCGAGGTCCTTGGCGCCCTGCGACAGGCTCGTGGTCACGATGACGGGGAGCATCTGCGGCGTGATGCCCACGGACACGCTCGTGGCGAACAGCAGCGCGTCGATGACGTTGCCCTTGGTGGCGGCGTTGATGGCAAAGACGGCCGGCGCCATAACGAGCATCAGGCGCACCAGCAGCATGGAGACGCTCGAGACGCCGCGGTCAAACGCGCTCTTCTCGCTGCGCCCGTTGAGCATCTTGGCGATACCGCCCAGGTAGGTGTCCGAGCCGGTGGCAACGACAAGCGCCATGGCGGTGCCGTTTTGCACGGAGGTGCCGGTAAAGACGATGTTCTTGCAGGCAGAGAGTGGCAGCGCGGAGCCGCCGGCGCCCTCGACGACGGTGGCGGCAGCGGTCTTCGACTGCCTCGCTCTCGCCGGTGAGTGCGGACTCGATGACAAACAGGTCGCGCGCGGTGATGACGCGGGCATCTGCCGGCTTTCCATATCGCCGGCAGAGAGACGGATCATCGCCGGGGACGAGCTCGTCGAAGGATCTCGATACGCGTCAAGTCGCGCAGAGCGGTGTGTTGGAGACCAGGTCCTTTGGGGCCTCGGCCGCATTGCCGCTGCGGGCTTCCTGGATAAACTTCATGCCGCCCGATACCAGCAGCAGCATGGTGCCGATGACGATGACCGTGGAGGAGGTCCGCGCTGCGGCTCGGGCACGAGCGACGCGTCGATGTAGAGCGAGAGACCAGCGCGAAGCTGGCGGATGCAACGAAGGGGGTCGATGAAGGCGTGCGGCGATGCGGCGAACCAAAGTGATCGGCGCCTCGATGGTGTTGGGACCGGCGGCGTCCAGGCGCTCGGCGGCCTGCCCGGCAGTGAGGCCGTCAGCCGTGGCGTCGGGAACGCTGAGGGAGTCCTCCGGCATGGGTTGGCCGCGGAGAGGATGCAGGCAATTAGGGTTGACGATGTCCTTGCCCGCGATGTCAGGGGCGGAGCCGTGGATGAATACAGGCCGCAGGTGCCGTCGCCGGGGAGGAGGACAGGATCATGTTGTCGGCGGTGCGCAGGCCCTTGTCCAGAACCTTATTCACCGCATTCTCGATGGCATCGGCCTCCTCAGTCATACCGAAGGAGTAGCGCAGCATCATAGCAGCCGACAGGATGCAGGCGGTGGGGTTGACGATGTCCTTGCCGGCGATGTCCGGGGGCGGAACCGTGAATGGGCTCATACAGGCCGCGGGTACCCTCGCCCAGAGAGGAGGAGGGGATCATGCCGATGGAGCCGGTGATCATGGAGGCTTCGTCGGAGAGGATGTCGCCGAACATGTTCTCGGTAACGATCACGTCGAACTGGCTGGGGTCCTTGACGACCTGCATGGCGCAGTTGTCCACGAACATCTCGCTGTATTCCACGTCGGGGTATTCGGCCTGCAGGCGGTGCATCACACTGCGCCACAGGCGACTGGTGTCCAGCACGTTTGCCTTGTCCACGCAGCACAGTTTCTTGCGGCGCTTGCGGGCGGTCTCGAAAGCCGATGCGGCCGATGCGCTCGATCTCGTGCTCCGAGTAGGGCATGGAGTCGATGGCCTGCTTCTCACCGCTGGCGAGGGTGTGGGTCTCGTGGTTGCCAAGTATACGCCGCCGATCAGCTCACGCACGATGATGAAATCGATGCCCTGTGCCACGATCTCGGGCTTCAGGGGGCTGGCAGGAGCCAGCTGCGGCCAGATCTTGGCCGGGCGGTTGTTGGAGTAGAGGCCCATACCGGCGCGGAGGCGGAGCAGGCCCTTCTCCGGGCGCTGCTCACCGGGCAGGCCCTCCCACTTGGGGCCGCCCACGGCACCCAGCAGTACGCTGTCGGCAGCCAGGCACTTAGCCAGCTCGTGCTGGGGCAGCGGGTCACCGTACTTTGTCAATGGCTTCGCCGCCCATGGCAGCGTCGGTGTAGTGGAAGGTGTGGCCGTACTTTTCGGCCACCTTGTCAAGAGAAAGCACACGGATGGTCTGCTTGACGATCTCCGGGCTGGAGCAGTCGCCCCAGATGACAGCAATGTTTTTTTCCATTGGGAAACTCCTTCTATCGGTTTGAACCCTCTCAGTCAATGCCTGCGGCATTGCCAGCTCCCCCGAAGGGGGAGCTTTTCAGGCGGGTAAGATATTGTTCGTTGTTTATCCTAGAAGAAAATACATTCGGGAAGATGCCAAAAAGCTCGCCCTTTGGGAGAGCTGGCGCGAAGCGCCTGAGAGGGTTACTGCTGCTTCGCCTTGATGGACTTCATCAGTCCACCGGCCGAGATGATCTCCTGAATGAACGGCGGGAAGGGCTCGGCGTGGAACACCTTGCCGTTGGTCTCGTCGGTAATGATACCGGTGTCAAAGTCCACGCTCACGATGTCGCCCGCATTGATGGCGTCCACGGCCTCGGGGCATTCCATAATGGCCAGCCCCGTGTTGATGGCGTTGCGGTAGAAGATGCGCGCAAAGCTCTTGGCGATCACGACAGAAATACCGGCGGTCTTGATGGCCAGCGGTGCGTGCTCACGGGAGGAGCCGCAGCCGAAGTTCCAGCCGCCTACCATGATGTCGCCGTCCTTCACCTTCTTGACGAAGTCCTTGTCGATGTCCTCCATGCAGTGGGTGGCCAGCTCTTTGGCATCCTGCGTGTTCAGGTGGCGGGCCGGGATGATGACGTCAGTATCCACGTTATCCGGGTATTTGAAAACAGAACCGTTTGCGTTCATTTTTGTGCTCCTTTTCCGATCAGACCGTGCGGGGGTCGGTGATGTAGCCGGTCAGTGCGCTGGCGGCAGCAGTGGCAGGAGAAGCAAGGTAGACCTCGCTCTTCACATGGCCCATGCGGCCCACAAAGTTGCGGTTGGTGGTGGAAACGCAGCGCTCGCCCTCGGCCAGAATGCCCATGTAGCCGCCGAGGCACGGGCCGCAGGTGGGAGTGGACACGATGCAGCCTGCATCGATGAAGGCGGTGGTCCAGCCGCGGAGGATGCACTCCTTGTACACGGCCATGGTGGCGGGGATAATGATGCCGCGCACGCCCTTGGCAATGTGCTTGCCCTTGAGCACGTTGTAGGCGGCTTCCATGTCCTCCAGACGGCCGTTGGTGCAGCTGCCGATCACAACCTGATCGATCTTGATGTCCTTGCCCTCGCTGGCAAGGTGGGTGTTCTCGGGCAGGTGGGGGTAGCTGACGGTGGGCTCCAGCTTGTCCAGATCGATCTCAATGGTCTTTTTTCGTACTCGGCATCCGGGTCGGCCTCAAAGAACACCGGCTCACGCTGGCTGCGGCCCTTTGAGGTAGCTGCGGGTCACGTCGTCCACGGGGAAGATGCCGTTCTTGGCGCCGGCTTCGATGGCCATGTTGCAGATGCTCAGGCGGTCGTCCATCGAGAGGGTGGCAACGCCCGGGCCGGTGAACTCCATGGATTTGTACAGCGCACCGTCCACACCGATCATGCCGATGATGTGCAGGATCAGGTCCTTGCCGGAGACGCGGGGGCCGAACTTGCCCTTGAGCACGAACTTGATGGCAGAGGGTACCTTGAACCATGCCATGCCGGTGGCCATGCCTGCAGCCATATCGGTGGAGCCTACGCCGGTGGAGAAGGCACCCAGTGCACCGTAGGTGCAGGTGTGGCTGTCCGCACCGATCACGCAGTCGCCTGCGGTCACGATGCCTTTTTCGGGCAGCAGAGCGTGCTCGATGCCCATCTGGCCCACATCGTAGAAGTTAAGGATGTCGTACTTTGTTGGCAAACTCGCGGCACTGCTTGGACTGGGTGGCGCTCTTGATGTCCTTGTTGGGCACAAAGTGGTCCAGCACGATGGCAATGTGCTGTTTGTCGAACACACCGTTGAAACCGGCACGCTCGAACTCGTTGATGGCAACGGGGGTGGTGATGTCGTTGCCCAGCACGATGTCCAGCTTTGCATTGATGAGCTGGCCAGCCTGCCTTGACCTCGGCAAGACCGGCATGTGCGGCAAGAATTTTCTGCGTCAGGGTCATTCCCATGATGGTACTCTCCTTTTGTCTCTTTGGATAGGCGGCTTGCTTTTTCGCTCACTTCCCATTGATGGCGCTCACCAGTGCCTTGACACCAGCCACGATGATATCCGTGTCAGTACCGGCACCCCAAGTGACGGTGTTATCGCCCCAGACAAGGCCGACATAGGAGGCAGCGCGGGAGGTAGAGCCCTCATCCAGGCTGTGCTCGGAGTAGGTCTCCAGATGGAAGTCCATGCCGGTGGCACTCTGGATGGCGTTTGCCACGGCGTCCAGACGGCCATTGCCCACCGAAGTGACCACCTTGCGCTGACCGTTCAGGTCCAGCGTGACGGTGGCGGTGATGCCGCCGACCTGTGCAAAGTGGGCTTCCAGAACGTTGAGCGGCTTGCAGCGGTTGAGGAAGGCATCCTCGAAGATGTGCAGCACCTCGTTTGCGCTCAGCTTCCTTGTGGCTGTGGTCGGAAACGCTCTTGACCTTGTAGCCCAGCGCCTCACGCATCTTGGGCGGCAGGTTGTAGCCGTAGTTCTGCTCCAGCACAAAGCCGATGCCGCCCTTGCCGCTCTGGCTGTTGATGCGGATGACGTCGGCGTCGTAGGTGCGGCCGATGTCGTGGGGGTCCACCGGAATATAGGGGCAGGTCCAGCGGTGGTCGCCCTTCTCCTTGCGGTAGGCCATGCCCTTTGCAATGGCATCCTGATGGCTGCCGGAGAAGGCGGCGAACACCAGCTGACCGGCGTAGGGGGTGCGCTCGTAAATGTGCATCCGGGTCACACGCTCGTAGGTGGCGCAGATGTCCGGCATATCGGAGAAGTCCAGCTTGGGGTCCACGCCGTGGCTGTACATGTTCATGGCCAGCGTCACCGCGTCCACGTTGCCGGTGCGCTCGCCGTTGCCAAACAGGCAGCACTCCACCCGCTGTGCACCCGCCAGCACGGCCAGCTCTGCGCAGGCCACGCCGGTGCCGCGGTCGTTGTGGGGATGGGTGGAGATGATGACGCTGTCGCGGTATTTCAGATGCTTGTCGCAGTATTCGATCTGGTTGGCGTAGACATGCGGCATGCTCATTTCCACGGTAACGGGCAGGTTGATGATCATGGGACGGTCCGGGGTGGGCTGCATGATGTCCAGCACGGCGTTGCACACATCTACGGCATAGTCCACCTCGGTGCCGGTAAAGCTCTCGGGGCTGTACTCGAACAGGAAGTTGCCCTCGTACTCCTGACTGAGCTGATTGACCAGCTTTGCGCCGTCAGTGGCGATCTGCTTGATCTCCTCCTTGCTCTTGTGGAACACCTGCTCGCGCTGGGCCACAGAGGTGGAATTATAGAAGTGGATCACTGCGCGGGGGGCGCCCTTGACAGCCTCAAAGGTCTTGCGGATGATGTGGTCGCGGCACTGGGTCAGCACCTGCACGGTCACGTCCTCCGGGATCATGTTTTTCTCGATCAGGGTGCGCAGGAACTCGTACTCGGTATCGCTGGCGGCGGGGAATCCCACCTCGATCTCCTTGAAGCCGATCTTCACCAGCATCTGGAAGAACTCCAGCTTTTCCTCCAGGCTCATGGGCACGATCAGAGCCTGATTGCCGTCGCGCAGATCCACACTGCACCAGGCCGGGGCCTTTTCAATGTGATCCTTCTTCACCCAGCTGTCATAACCGGCAGGGACAGGGTAATATCCCGGTGCGTACTTGGTTGCGTCCATCATTTTGCGTGTCCTCCTAAACAAATTACACTTTTGAGGTTTCTTCCCTGCCCAACTCCCCCAGTCACCTACGGTGACAGCCCCCTCTGAGATGGGGCCCTTGGCAGTACGGTAAAGTTTCCCGCTTCGCCAGAGGCTCCCTCCCCCCCGAGGGAGCTGGCAGATCCGTAAGGATCTGACTGAAGGAGTTACATACGAAAAAGGCCCTCGTCTCCAAGGCGATAAGCCTTGAGAGACGAGAGGGTTTCCTGTCATTTTTTCTAACAGAGCACCCGTGGTACCACTCTCTTTGCTGGAAAACCAGCCACTCACACGATCAGCTTTTGGCGGCGAATCGCTGCCCCGGTAACGGTGGGCATCCGTCAGAGCCTACTCTCCGTTCAGCTCTGCCGCTCAGGGGCCAGTAACCGAAACCCTCCGCACTGCCTTGCACCACCCGGCAACTCTCTGAAGCAGAAGAAGATCGTTTTTTTCCCCGTCAACGCATTTGGTCTTTGTGTTTCAAAGTGAGCTTATTGTACCAAAACCTGTCTGCCTCGTCAAGCAGTTTGACTCAGATGCAAAATGAAGAAAATTCAACTTTCGACGGAAAATTCCGGGCAGGTTTCATTCTTCGATGCACCGGAACGGGTCAGCGGCCGCTGGAAGTCTGCGCATCACCGGTCCCGGAGATCATCATGACGTTGCCCTGAATGGGGTTTTCCACCGGGGAGGCGTGGCCGCCGTAGTTCGAGTCGCGGCCTCACGATCCAGGTCGCGGCGGCAGCGGAGGCCGACGGTCAGGGCGGCGTTGCTGCCAAAGTGGCGGAGGGTGATCTTGGTCTTATCGGACTGGCCCTCGCACAGCAGGGAAAGGTTCAGGGTGGTGGAGTTCTTGTTGGTCTGCAGCACCACGGTGCTGATGCCGTTGGCCATCAGCTTGCGCATCTCACCGACCGTGGCGCGGAAGGTGGCGATGTCCTCCGGGACGGAGAGGGTCATTACGCGGCCCTCCTGTGTGGCGGTGTAGAGCACCTGTTTGCCCAGCAGACCCTTGACGGTGTATCGTGCCGTGTAAACGGCTTTGGATGTGGTGTCCGTGCTGGAGTCAGCCGCCGACGCCGAGGTCTGCGCATCGCCGGTCTCGGCAATCATCATGACGTTGCCCTGCACCGGGTTTTCCACCGGGAGGCGTAGCCGCCGTAGGCGGGGTCGGTCTCGCCCACGGCCACATCGGCGCTGTGGAGGGCGATGTCGCCTTGGACCATGATGCTCTCATCCTGCGGGGGCAGGTAACCAGCGACGGTGACATCCCTCGGTGAGGGCGGCGGTGTCCGCTTCGCCCTCTGCGGCGAAGGCACCGACGCTCATGGCTGCGGCGGCAGACAGAACAAGGGCGGCCGCAATGGCCTGACGGGCGAGTTTCGTATTCAAAATCTTCATGGATGTGTCCTCCTGTATTTCCGGACGTTGGTTGTCCGTTCTATCTGGAATACGGAAGGGGAAAGGGGATTATTGCGGGGAATCCAAAATTCCCATGAATTCCTCGCCGGTGATGGTTTCCTTTTCATAGAGGAAGTTGGCCAGCTCATCCAGCTTTTCGCGGTTGTCGGTCAGGATCTGGATGGCTTTCTGGTGCTGGGCCTTGACGAGGGCGACGACCTTCTGGTCGATCTCGCGCTGGGTCTGGGCCGAGCAGGCAAGGGAGGTATCCCCCCGCCGAGGTACTGGTTGTTCACGGTCTCCAAAGCCACCATGTCGAAGTCGTCGCTCATGCCGTAGCGGGTGAGCATGGCGCGGGCCAGCTTGGTGGCCTGTTCGATGTCGTTGGAGGCGCCGGTGGTGATGGAGCCGAAGACGACTTCCTCCGCCGCGCGCCGCCGGTCAGGGTAGCAATCTTATTTTCCAGCTCGGTCTTATCCATCAGGTAGTGGTTGCCCTCCTCCACCTGCATGGTGTAGCCCAGGGCGCCGGAGGTGCGGGGCACGATGGTGATCTTCTGCACCGGGGCGGAGTGGGTCTGGAGGGCCGCCACCAGGGCGTGGCCGATCTCGTGATAGGCTACGACCCGCTTCTCCTTGTCGGTGAGGATGGCGTTCTTCTTCTGGTAGCCTGCGACGACGACCTCGATGCTCTCCTCGAGGTCGGCTTCCGTGACCGACTTGCGGCCGGCGCGCACGGCCCGCAGGGCGGCTTCGTTGACGATGTTGGCCAGCTCTGCGCCGGAGGCGCCGGAGGCCATCCGGGCCACGGTGTTGAAGTCGATGCCGGGGGCAAGAGCGACCTTCTTGGCGTGGACCTTCAGAATATCCTCCCGGCCCTGCAGATCCGGCAGCTCCACCGGCACGCGCCGGTCAAACCGGCCCGGACGGGTCAGCGCGGGGTCCAGAGACTCGGGCCGGTTGGTGGCGGCCAGGATGACGACGCCGTTGTTGCCCTCAAAGCCGTCCATCTCGGTGAGGAGTTGATTGAGGGTCTGCTCCCGCTCGTCGTTGCCTCCATACTGGCCGCCGCTGCGCTTCTGGCCGATGGCGTCGATCTCATCGATGAACACGATGCAGGGGCCTTCTCCTTGGCCTGTTTGAACAGGTCGCGGACCTTGAAGCGCCCATGCCCACGAACATCTCGACGAATTCCGAACCGGACATGGAGAAGAAGGGGCACGTTGGATTCACCGGCCACGGCCTTGGCCAGCAGGGTCTTACCGGTACCGGGAGGGCCGACGAGCAGGACGCCCTTGGGCATCTGGGCGCCGATGTCCTTGTACTTGCTGGGGTCGTGCAGGTAGTCAACGATCTCCTGCAGGTTCTCCTTGGCCTCATCCTCACCGGCCACATCCGAGAAGTGGATGCCCTCGGTGGACTGGACGTAGACCTTGGCGTTGGGTTTGCCCATGCCGCCAAACATCATGGAGTTGGGGCCGCCCATCTTATCCATGAGCTTTTTGTTCATATAGTTGCCCAGTGCGGTGAACAGGATGATGGGCAGCACGAACCAGATCAGAAAGCTGAGGATCGGAGACCCCCTGTTCCACGATCTCGCTGGAAAACTCGGCCCCGGCGGTGTAAAAAGCCGCCTCGGTCAGGCCGGAGTCATCCATCAGGCCGGTCTTGTAGACTTGGGTGTTGTCCTTATCGGTGAAGATGATCTGGTTGGACTCGATGTCCACTTTGCCGATGTTCTTCTCCTCGGTCATGCTCATAAAGGTGCCGTAGTCCACCTCTTTGATCTGCCGTTCGTTCATCCACGGCACAAGCACGACATTGAGGGCAGAATCAGTAAAAGCACGATGGCATAATAGATCGCCAGCGGCTTTCTGGGCGTTTTGACTTCTTTCATGAAGATCCTCCTTTTAGGTCGTATAAAGCCTCTCTGAAAAAGAGAGTAGCACATTCAAATTTAATATGCCAGTTTTGCCAGCACCATTTTTTGCAAAAACTTCGCAGTTCGTTCATAAAACAAAAACCAAAAAGAACCTCCGCCCAGCTGAAAGGCAGAAGTTCTTCTGGTTTTTACACACAACAGGAAGGAGAGTTGTTTGTCCAGAGCATGGGGGTACGGCGCCGGCACCATCACTCGCCGCGGACGGCTGCGAAGCCAGCTTCCAGATCAGCGATGATGTCATCAATGTGTTCGGTGCCGATGGACAGGCGGATGGTGTTCTGATAGATCTGCTGCTCGGCCAGCTCCTGATCGTTCAGCTGGCTGTGGGTGGTGGAGGCCGGGTGGATGACCAGGCTCTTTACGTCTGCAACGTTTGCCAGCAAGGGAGAAGATCTTCAGGTTGTCAATGAACTTGAAGGCTTCCTCGCGGCCGCCCTTGATGTTGAAGGTGAAGATGGATGCGCCGCCATTGGGGAAATACTTCTCATACAGGGCGTGATCCGGGTGGTTCGGCAGGGAGGGATGGTTCACATGCTCGACTTGCGGATGATTCGCAAGGAACTCAACGACTTTCTTGGTGTTCTCCACATGGCGCTCAATGCGCAGGCTCAGAGTCTCGGTGCCCTGCAGCAGCAGGAACGCGGCGAACGGGGAGATGGTGGCACCGGTGTCGCGCAGCAGGATGGCGCGGATATAGGTCACGAAGGCGGCAGGGCCTGCGGCATCGGCGAAGGAAACACCGTGATAGCTGGGGTTGGGATCGGCGATATTGCCGAACTTGCCGCTGGCCTTCCAGTCGAACTTGCCGCCGTCCACGATGATGCCGCCCAGGGTGGTGCCGTGGCCGCCGAGGAACTTGGTTGCGGAGTGGACAACGATGTCAGCACCGTGCTCGATGGGACGGATCAGGTAGGGGGTGCCGAAGGTGTTGTCGATGACCAGGGGCAGGCCGTGCTTGTGGGCAATCGCGGCAATGGCGTCAATGTCCGGGATGTCGCTGTTGGGATTGCCGAGGGTCTCCAGATAAATGGCTTTGGTATTGGGCTGAATGGCGTTCTCCACCTCGGCCAGATTGTGGGCATCCACAAAGGTGGTGGTCACGCCGAACTGGGGCAGGGTGTGCTCCAGCAGGTTGTAGCTGCCGCCGTAGATGGTCTTTTGTGCCACGATGTGGTCACCGGCCTGTGCCAGCGCCTCGATGGTGTAGGTGATGGCGGCAGCGCCGGAGGCAGTGGCCAGAGCAGCCACGCCGCCCTCCAGAGCAGCGATGCGCTTCTCGAACACATCCTGCGTGGAGTTGGTCAGGCGGCCGTAGATGTTGCCCGCATCGGCCAGACCGAAACGGTCAGCGGCGTGCTGGCTGTTGCGGAACACATAGGAAGTGGTCTGGTAGATGGGCACGGCGCGGGAGTCGGTGGCGGGATCGGCCTGCTCCTGGCCAACGTGGAGCTGCAGGGTCTCAAATTTATAGTTAGACATAGTAATTAACCTCTCTATCTGTACTTAAAGTATAATTCTGACGCATAAAAAATCCCGGTCACTGACACCATTTCAGTGCACCGGGCAAAATTCGGGTTTAGCGCTTCGGCAGCTTTGCCATCACATTCGCACACACATTCGGTCTGCAGAGGGCAATGCACAGCGCTCAGTCCCATATTCTGCCCGGGTGGTGTACATTCGCCCACAACGGAAGTTCGCGTGGAGTAGATTTTTCCAGATCAGCGTCATTTTGGTGCCCTCCTTTCAACGATTTTCCCAATCCTCTACGACCCCGGGAAACTTGGCTTCAATTTCCTACTAGGTTTGTGGATTTGTTGTCTGGATTATATCCCTATTTACCCAGATTGTCAATAGGTTTATTGAAAAAAGTTGGAAATTTTCCGCAGGGGTCTATTTTGCGAGGTTTTGAAGATCCCGCCCACCATAAACAATACGAACGAGAGTTACGGTACGGGTGCTTTGATCGATCAGGTAGAACAGCAGAAAATTCTCCACGGTAAACCTGTGCATCCCCATGCTCTGCCACGGTTCCCAGTCCACAACAGGGTACCGCCCGGGCAGGGCATCCAGTGAGCGAGCAGCCTTGCGGATGCGGTTGACCAGTTTTTGGGCGGTAGCTGGCTCTTTGAGCGAAAATGCGACATAGGAGTAGAGATCCCGCAGGTCGTCCAACGCCTGTGGTGCGTAGCGGACCGTATAAACACTGCTCATATTCCAAACTCCTGATACAATGCGGCATCGACTTCATCGGCAGAAAAACTTTTGCTATTTTGCAGAGAGTCGACTCCCTTTTGCAGCTCGGTATCCAACTCGGTACGGCTCATGCCACCCACAGCAGTGGGGGTGGCAGAGGGAAGATGCAGATCGAGCGGGAGCCCCCCGGGTCAGGACGATCTGGCGGTAAAGCATCTGGATGGCGCTGGATGGGGTAATGCCCAGTTGAGCAAGGATATCCTCGGCGCTTTCTTTCAGGTTGGTATCAATGCGGGCATAGACGGCGGCGGTGTTAGCCATAACGATCACACTCCTTTTTTACAGTATAACGCAGATTGCTTGCGAATGCAATCAGTTGCAAGCAAAAATAAATGCGGTGTTTTGCGTTGACGGGAAAACGGGGATGCTGTATACTAAGTCTATTCTTTATTCTTGTAAAGGAGGGCGGGCAGATGAGCATTGGGCCAAGTATGCCGCTGCGGCTGGAAAAGCCGGAGGGCATCGACCTTGCACAGGCGGCGCGGTATTTCGGGGCCCGGGGCGGCGCGGACGCGGCCACCCAGGCACTGCTGGAAAAATGCGCCGTGCCGCTGCTGGCGGCAGCCACGCCCCGGGCAGTCTGGCTGGAGGCCGACCCCGACAGCCTGACAGCGGCGGGCATTCTGGCGGGGGAAGATGTGGCAAAGCATCTGGAAGGCTGCACCGCCGCCCTGCTGCTGGCCGTGACGCTTGGCCCCGGTGTGGATGCCCAGATCCGCCGGGCCGGTGTGGGCGACATCGCCGCCGGTGTGGCGTCGGACGCCATCGGCTCTGTGCTGGCCGAACAGGCTGCGGACGCCGCTGAGGCCGAGCTGCGGCAGTGGGCCGCCCGGCAGGGCAAGTATCTGACGGGGCGCTATTCCCCGGGCTACGGGGACTGGCCCCTTGCCGTGCAGCCGCTGTTGGCGGCAGCGCTGGACACCGCCCGCCGCGCCGGGCTCTGTGTCACGGAAAACAACCTGATGACCCCCCGCAAGAGCATCACGGCCATTCTGGGGGTCAGCGATCACCCGGTCCGGGGGCATCTGGCAGGATGCGGGCACTGCGTGCTCCGCACCCGGTGCGAATATAGAAAGAGGGGGAAGACCTGTGCAAGCGAGTGAACTGTTCAACCAGCCCAATACCATCCTGTTGGATGGCGGTATGGGCACCATGCTGCAGGCGGCGGGCCTGAAACTGGGCGCACGGCCTGAGGAACTGAACATCACCGACCCGCAGCTCATCGAGAGCATCCACAGCCGGTACGCCGCCGCAGGCAGCCGCATCATCAATGCCAATACCTTTGGCGCTTCGCCCCACAAGCTGGCCGACAGCAAGTACACGCTGGAAGAGGTCATCACGGCGGGCATTGCCAACTGCAAACGGGCCTGTGCCCCTTACGGTGCACTGGCCGCGCTGGATGTGGGCCCGCTGGGGGAGCTGCTGGAACCCAACGGCACCCTTGCGTTTGAGGATGCCGTGGCAGAGTATGGCCGCATCGTCCGGGCGGGCGTGGCCGCCGGGGCTGACCTCGTGTTCCTTGAGACCTTTACCGATTTGTATGAGCTGAAGACCGCCCTGCTGGCCGTCAAGGAGAACAGCAGCCTGCCCGTGCTGGCCAGCATGAGCTTTGAAGCAGGCGGCCGCACCTTTACCGGCTGCACGGTCGAGAGCTTTGCCGCCACCGCCCGGGGTTTGGGGGCCGATGCCGTGGGTATCAACTGCTCTCTTGGCCCCAAGGAGATCTTCCCCATGGCAAAGCGGCTGACCGAGGCCCTGCCCGGCAGCTTCCCGGTGTTCGTCAAGCCCAACGCGGGCCTGCCCCGCGCCGATGGCTCGGGCTACGACATCACCCCGCAGCTTTACGCCATGCAGATGAAGCCCTACCGGGAGCTGCACCTGTTTGCGGCGGGCGGCTGCTGCGGCACCACCCCGGAGTTCATCCAGCTGCTGAACGGCGTGTTTGCCGATTGCAGGCCGGGCCGCCCCGACCACCCCATGAAGTCGGTGGTGTGCAGCCCCATGGACTGCGTGGATGTGGACGGCATCACGGTGGTGGGGGAGCGCATCAATCCCACCGGCAAAAAGCGGTTCCAGCAGGCCCTGCGGGAAGGGGATATGAACTATGTGCTGGAACAGGCCGTGAGCCAGACCGAGGCCGGAGCACAGATCCTGGACGTCAACGTGGGTGCCCCCGGCGTGGATGAGCCCGCCCTGATGGAGCAGGTGGTCAAGGCCCTGCAGAGCGTGGTCAGCCTGCCGTTGCAGGCTGGATTCCTCCCATGCCGAGGCGCTGGAACGGGGCCTGCGGGTCTACAACGGCAAGCCCATCGTCAACTCGGTGAACGGCGAGGCGGAAAAGCTGAACACCATTCTGCCCCTGTGCAAAAAGTACGGCGCGGCCGTGGTCGGCCTTGCCATTGACAAGCGGGGCATCCTGCCCAAAGCCGAGGACCGCGTGGCCATTGCCCGCCGCATCCGGGACGCGGCGCTGGCGGCAGGCATCCCGCAGGAGGATATTTATATCGACTGCCTGACCCTGACCGCCAGCGCCCAGCAGGAGGATGTGCTTGCCACGGTGCAGGCCCTTCGCGCCTGCAAAGAGGAGCTGGGGGTGCGCACCATTCTGGGCGTGTCCAACATCAGCTTTGGTCTGCCCTGCCGCTCCTACCTGAACACCACCTTCCTCACCATGGCCATGTATGCCGGGCTTGACCTTGCCATTATGAACCCCTCCAGCGAGGAGATGATGGCGGCGGTCTACGCTTACAACGTTCTGACCAACCGGGACCGGCAGAGCACGAAGTACATTGAGCGGTATGCCAACCGGGTGCCCGCTTCTGCCGCACTGGTGCAGGCCGTGCAGAATGCCCAGACCGCCCCGGCAGCAGGCGAAACACCGGAGGCCGCCGGCCCCTATGCCCCCTTTGATGAAGGCGGTGGAAAAGGGCTTGAAGGGCGAGGCGGCTGCCCGCACCCGGGCGCTGCTGGAGGAAAAGGAGCCGCTGGAGCTGGTGGACGAAGCCCTCATTCCGGCGCTGGATATCGTGGGTGCAAAGTATGAAAAGGGCACCCTCTTCCTGCCGCAGCTGCTGCAGGCGGCCACCGCCGCGCAGGGAGCCTTTGAGGAGATCAAGACCGCCATTGCCCAAAAGGGCGAGGGCAGCGCCAGCAAGGGACGCATCGTCATTGCCACCGTCAAGGGCGATATTCACGACATCGGCAAGAACATCGTCCGGGTCATCCTGGAGAATTATGGCTTTGAGGTCATCGACCTGGGCCGTGACGTGCCGGTGGAAACGGTCGTGAACACCGTCCGGGAGAAGGATGTGCATCTGGTGGGGCTTTCCGCGCTGATGACCACCACCCTCAAGAGTATGGAGGAGACCATCCGGGCCCTGCACGATGCCAAGCTGGACTGTAAGATCATGGTGGGCGGCGCTGTGCTGACCCCCGGAATACGCCGAAGAAGATCGGCGCGGACTGGTATGCGAAGGATGCCAAGCGCAGCGCAGATATCGCAAAAGAATTTTTGGGGTATAAATAAAAAGCCGGAGTTGCTCCCCCAGTCGCCTGACGGCGCCAGCCCCCTCGGAGAGGGAGGCGGCGTCGCGTGATCGCCATATTCCGCCCTTTGCGTTATACGCGCTTATAAAGAATGGGTTCGTCATGTTTTTACCTCCACAAATTTCGAGTTGTTGAACTAGGCCGAATATACCATACGCAGTTAAAATAGCAAAAGGCAGGATACCATCGCCAACGATGATACCCTGCCTTTTGCTTGTTGCTGTTCGGGGCCAGCGTTCGGACATTTTGTTGGACTTCGATAAGTGCTCTTGTTGGGGCGTGTGGAGCCCCAAACCCTGCTGGGAGCGAGTATGGCAAACTGGAATTTTCAAATTAGTCTTTGCAAATAACCTTTGAACCTTCACCATCAATTACAATTCCCTGACGGTTGTTAATTGGGGATAGATTCAAATCCGAAAAATCAGTCATTATTTTCTCGGTAACTTTCTTAAATGGTGCTGTAAGATAATGCGGAAGAACATAGAAATCAATCAAATCAAGCCCTGCATCATCTTCTTGTGAGTAATCCTCCGGCTTTTCATCCATTTGTTCAATATATTGGATGCTTGGGCGCATATAATCGCACCTGCCGATTCACCAATCATCAGTTTTCCCTTTGCCAATTCTTTCTTCAACAGCTCATCCGTTCCCGTTTTACGGAGCTGGTCTATAAGGAAAAAAGAATTTCCGCCGGTAAAATATATCACATCCGCATCTTCAAAAACAGACTGTATCGTTGAATAAGCCTCCGTTGAAATATCAATTTCAGTTACGATTGCTCCCAACTTTTTGAATAATTTTCGAGCCGAGCCGACATAACCGGTGTAGCCTTCACGCAGCGAAGCTGTTGGAATAAATGCGACTTTTTATTTTCAATTTCTTCCTTTATCAGACTTCCTACACTTGAAAAGTGCGAACATAAAAACAGTTTCATCAATATTCTCCTTTATATATAAATTCGCGTTTGTGGAGCGAAGCGGAACAATGAAAGCCCCAGTGGGGCTTTTTAAGTGACAGAACGGTCTTGCGGCAGCAAGATGGAGGGGCCTCGCCCCGACAAGTTCGCGTTTGTGGAGCGGCGCAGCAATGAAAGCCCCAGTGGGGCTTTTAAGCGACAGAACGGTCTTGCGCAGCAAGATGGAGGGGCTTCGCCCCGACAAGTTCCGATTTGTTGAACTGAACTAAGCCGAGTATACCATACTCTCCCGTGAAAGAACAGGCTGATATAGCACAAAAGGCAGGACACCATCACCATGATGATACCCTGCCTTTGGTCATTATTGTTCGGGTTCGACGCTCTGACTGGTGTCGGTTGGAAAGGTGCTCCGGCAGAGGCATCTTTCTTGGTAGACATTCCTAGGGGTCTAGGAACCGCGCACTAATAAACCCCACTGGGGCTTTCATTGTTCCACTTCGCTCCACAAACGCGAAGTTAGCGATTTCTTTTCCGGTATTCTCTGTCCCACGGATTTCCTCATGATAGAAATAATCTACGATCACCGGATGTCCCTGCGGGACTCTGCCATAAGGCATTTCATTATCCACAAAGGCACAATCATACTTCTTAGCCATTTTCTCAGCTTTTACTTCAAGTGCTTCAAAGTAGCTGCGGTTATGCTTGTTATAGATCTCGTCGTAAAGTGGTACAAGATCAGGATATTTTCCGGCGATATAATCCATAATTGTCTTTTTTTGAAACCGCCTCGAAGATTGAGATTTTCGAGCCAGAACAGATCGCACTGATCCTTTACCCGCTCAAAGATTGCTTCAAAATCCGTGATACCGGGGAATACCGGGGATACGAAACAGACTGTACGGATACCGGCTTCATATACCTGCTTCATAGCAGAGATACGGCGCTCAATGCTCGAAGCAGAGTCCATATCGTTCTTGAAATTTTCATCTAGTGTGTTGATCGACCATGAAACGGTTACACGTCCAAGCTTCTTCAACAGATCAATATCCCGTACCACAAGATCCGACTTTGTGCAGATCAGAATATCTGCGTCACTGCCGATCAGCTGCTCCAAAAGTTTTCTGGTATTTCCGAATTGCTCCTCCTGTGGATTGTAGCCATCTGTCACAGAACCGATGACCACCCGCTGTCCGGCATATTTCTTCGGATTTTTAATTTCCGGCCAATGCTTCACATCAAGGAAAGTGCCCCATTCCTCCTTGTGCCCGGTAAAGCGCTTTCATAAAAAAGAAGCATAGCAATACTTGCAGGCATGTGTACAGCCCACATAGGGATTGACCGAGTAACCGCCTACCGGCAGACTAGACTTAGTCATGATGTTCTTTGTTTCCACCTCACGAATGAGGATTCCATTTATTACTTCTTCCATGATTTCTGTACCTCTAACACTTTATTAAATTCTTCCGGCATTTCCTGAATCATATTTTCATCCCCTATGATAGGGACAAGATCTTCCTTCATAAACACCGGAATGCCGAGCTTATGTGCCTGATCCGTCAGAGACCATGCCCATTCCGGCTCCGTGTGAATCTTCCTGCTCTGAGCTCCAGTCATGGTGCCGACAACGATCCAATTGATTCCGGAAAGGTCAACTGTGCCGGGATTGTCGAATAACGGCTCAAAGGTAACATGGTAATGTTTTTGCTCTGACGTTTTTCCGAAGGGCGTCGATACGCCACCGTTCTGCTTTCCTCGTCACCGTAACGCCAAACCATGCGGCTTTTCCAGATCGGTATCAAAATCCAGCAAATCAGGTCGCTTGGTAAGGAACAGGAACTGATGCTGTGGATTTTCACGGATCTTTGCAAATACCTCGTCTCTCCATTCCGGCTTCCATCCGAGAGAGATCGCTCATGCCGGTAAGAAGAAAGTTCTGCGGACGTTTCTTTTCCATCATCTTGAGCTTACCCGGAAAGAATTCAGGGTCAGCGAAATCATCAATCATATGCCAGCGTTTCACGTTGTTGCGGGCATAGCAATATGTACACCCCACTGTGCAGCCAATGACGATATTCATGTTCTGAATCTGATCTTTGATACAAATACTCATGACTTCTGCCACTCCTCAAGATTCTTTCTGATGCGGTCGAGGCATTCCTCAAACCGGGTAATTTCTTCCTCTGAAAAACCTTTGTAGTAAATACTGCCCATCTCATCAGATACAGAATCGTACTCGCCCTTTAAGGCATGTGCTTTCTCAGTCAGAAACAGGAGCGTTTTTCCTTTTGTCCGTTTCAGACTGAACACGGCTTATCAGCCCTTGATTTTCCATTCTTTCCAGCATCGTAGTAAGAGATGTTATCGCTAATCCGCATTTAGTCGAGAGTGACCTGATTGAGATACCATCCTCCTGCCACAGCACATAAAGAATACGTCCCTGGGCTCCATTAAACGCATCAATATTCTTTTCACTGAGAATCTTCTCGAAAATCCGGTCTCCAAGCTGTTTTATTTTGGTGACAAGAAATCCTCCATTCATTTCCATACAAAAGCTCCTATATAGTAGTTTATTAAAAACGTACTATATAGGAGCTTTATTGTCAACAGTTTATATGTCCTAATAGGTAAATTCCGTTTTTTTCAATTCTCCAAACTGGAATTGTCTTACTTCTTGTCGTTGAAGTAGATGATAAAAAGCACCCATTACTGCAATAGCAATGAGCAATCCAAACTCAACCCAATTACCTAAAAGTTCAAGTCCTACGACCATACCTAAATAACCAGCAATCAATGTAACGATTGCTGCCAAAATCGCTTTACCCATATAATCACACTCCTTTGTCAAATTCCGATTTGTTGAACTAAGCCGAGTATATCATACGCGGTTAAAAAAAATAGCAAAAAGGCAGATACCATCGCCATGATGATACCCCTGCCTTTTGGTCATTATTGTTCGGGTTCGACGCCTGACTGGTGTCGGTTGGAAAGGTGCTCCGGCAGGTGCATCTTTCTTGGGAGACATTCCTAGGGGTCTAGAAACGGCATCTGGCGGAAACGGCCTTACGGGTTGTTTGCGGATTTTTCCGCAACCCCTTGGCGGGCCTTGAAAAATCCGAACGCGGCCCCAACAACTCCTCCCCTGTTTCGGCCGCTGGCCGTGGTCGTCGTCGTTGCTGTTCGAGTCCTGTACCGTCCTGCTCGGACGTGCGTTAGTGGATGATGCAACAAAAAGCCCCTGACCTAAGTCAGAGGAAGCTCTTGTTTGGTGGAGCATTGTCC
>VOFJ01003564.1_pt1 | contig 33336 bp, 59 predicted proteins | sample 5384081 | NCBI WGS metagenome assembly VOFJ01 (sample SAMN12384729, study PRJNA508395) | human gut metagenome | isolation source: healthy gut I | host: Homo sapiens | reverse complement strand
GAAACCCAGCCCTTTAGTTGATTAATCGTCCTTGAACGCGCAGCAGGTGTCCGCAACATCAGGGTCTCGGAGGAGTAACGCCTGGACCTGCTGCTGTTCACTTCCTGTTGGGTTTGACCCGGGATGCCACCTTCCAGAGCGCCCGGGGCCTGATGACATCACTTGAGGAACATTCCTCTGGTTGAGGAGCGCCAAGACCCGCCTTATTGAGAACTTTAATATCGCGACCTTGCGATCTCTGCCGGAGCATCCGGTTTGTTTGGTTGCTACCACACCTGGAAACGCCACAGCAACGATGTAGCCATCAGCGCGCCGTTTCGCTTCAGCAGCGGCTTTGGGGCAACAGACACCCTGCTGTGATGAGAGCACCCTCCGACGGCATCCCTCAGCAACCAGACCACCATGTGGAAAGACCACGCCTGCGTACAGACCCGAAGCGGCACGCCGCATTTTGTACTCGGTGTAAACTGGTAGGGAAGACCCGTTGGTTTCAAAATATTTAGGATAAAACAGCAAGCAGTGAGAAATTCTGCTATAAGAAAAAACCTGACCAAAGTTTTGGCCGCGCATAATTCCCGTTGCTGGCGATTGCAGATGTCAAAAAAAAGGTGCCGAGCCTTGGGGTGGTGAGGCTACCGTAAGCCTTCGATAACCGGGGCATCTATGAAAGGGGCGTGCCGAGAGCGAGCGCATGCCGAAGCCGGCTACCAGCTTGTTGACCAAAAAGACTTACGCCTCAGGCGTCTTCACGTTATCCAGCTGGAAATGGCAAGCCGTGTGGCTTCCGTTCTATGCAATTGTCCCGGAGGGCTTCCACCTCAAGCCTGCCCATGTTCCGATGCAGCCTCGCCTGATCTGGCCTGCCACGAGTCCGGGACCGCTTCAGCCAAGACCCACGGCCGCGGCACCGCAAGTATCAGTAAAATCATGCCGCCGGTCATTCCATGGCAGTCCTCTGTGCCGTGATTGGCACCAAAGTCAAGGAATATGGTCGAAAGTCAATCCTGCTTGCATCACGGACATGCGGCTCCTGATCTTCAAAAGTTTGCTTGAACTGTTTTTGGCTTGTTGAAAGCACGGGCGCGAGAGCTCAACACCTCATCGGTCTGAGGCTGTGGAGAGGTCGTGCCGCCGTGATCGTCCATCCGCGCCCTTGCCGGGCCGATGGCCACGGACCGGCTGATAAGCGCATTCCGTCGATGGCGGTCGAGACCAAGAAATTGTGCTCCGCTTCCACCGTCTGCGTTCCGACCGCCGATAAGAAGATCACCCGACGGACCGGTATGCAGTGAGCATGTCTTCCACTTATGGCAGCCTGCCGCGCCGTAGGATGAGATCATCATTGTATTCCAGGAACAGCCCCTCTCGGCGGCCGATCGATTGCCAAATGCCATGACATCCGTCCCGGCCAGCGCTTGAGCCTGGGAAGAACGGGTGCTCATGCAGGCTGCTGCGCACGTCTGTTTTGGTACACTGGCAGCCGCGGCAAGAGCGTCGCCAACGACGCCTGCATGAGCTGGTGGGGCCAGGTTACCCCGCGCGATGCGTGACCATGGCAGATCGAGAGTTGGGCCGCTCGGTCTGGGGCGCGGGCGTACCAGCCGCCGCTAAGCGTGGCAACCGCGTATCCCCCCTGCTATTGACATCGAAAAAGCCCTCGTGCCTCGGCGTACTTCCGTTCGAGAAGTCACCGGCCGTAAAGCATCTGACCGTACCGATCGTCCGGTCGAACCAGGTGCTACAGTAATCTGATTCGTGAATAATGAAGGCTCAGAAAACGCTCCCGAACGGCAGACCCGCGTTTTGCGCTGCGGCGGCACGACCGTTGGTCGACATCCGGCAACGCTTCCAGCTCGTAGTGGTAGCGAGGAGTCGCACTTTCTCCGCGAACAATACACCCGTGCCCGACTCCGTTTCCCCTCACCATTACTGCGAAAATCGGGCGGCTGCTCATTCAGTTCACCCTTTCGCACTGGTAGCCTTGTTCCACTTCAGACTCACCGTTTCCCGATCATTGCTGCCACCCAAGTGGCTGGTGCTCTCGGCCCGAGGCTAACGTTTTTGCGATCGATGCCGAAATAAGCATCCGCGTGATGTCGCCAGCCCCGTGAGGCAGGAGCGCACGGTGCCCGCAGTGGATGCTTCCGCCTGTATTTCCTGGGCAGATATCAAGCCAGCCTGGGGTAACGACAAAGCTTAATTCCCCGTATGGTTCTAGGAGCCCAGACCAGTGGGTGCCGGTTTGGGGCTGCCGTCAAAGCCCAGCACCCATTTGCGCGCCGTAATGGCAATAGAGTCGGGCGTGAGAAATCTCCGGCAGTCGGTCTTGGAAATTCAAGCCGCACCCTCAGAATTGAGGCCAAACCCGCCCAAGCGCCGTGCCCAGTTGAAATGAACAGCCGTAATTGAGCAGAAAATTTTTGGAAAACCGCATTCAAAAATCCTCCTTTGCCGTTTCGTTTCAAAAATGGTCTTTTAGGCAGATGGCGAGCGTACCAAAAAATTAAGCTTGACTTCCGAGAGCAATGACATTAACGAAAGGCTTCACCCTCTAAAAAATTTTTTACCAATTGATGTATGCGCAGCGTGGTGGAATCCGGTGCAGACGCGCATCGCTGGAGCTTGACCAGTCAGTCTTCAATGTTCAGAAACACATTGTACCAGTTTTGCCGTGAGTGAGATTTGAATAGCAATGCCACGCCGTGGGTTGCATGAGTGCCCGGAAAGTCAGGAACGTCTACCGGGAAGCCAGGGAACGTGCAAACATTTTATTTCTTATGGTTAATCTTGTTAACCAACGTTCTCCTTTTTTGTTTATAATCTCATACTTTCGCATACTCAATCTTAAAAACCGTGGAAGAGCGTAGAGCTTTTAAAATAGCGGGTTGGCAGCATTCATATAAGCTTGGGTCGCGTTTGGCTGATCCGCCCGGCGGGACGACTCAATGCCAAGCCCCATGCGTCGGCCGCCCGTCGACCATCCGCACGGTGGTGACAACACGCCCCAGCGTAACCGTCTGCGGGACGCCCTTTGGGGTCAAGATGTTCTCGAGGAGCGCTCATCGTGGGCTTTTCCGATGTGGACCGGGCAGATGGCGGCACCGCCAACCCCCGCCAAGGCGGCGGGCCTGCACCTGGGAGATCGGGTGGTCTGCATCGGAGAAACCGCCACAGAAAACAATGACGCCGTGAAAGCTGCGCTGGACGCGGCGCAGGGAGCGAAGTGGAGGTCATCTATATCCGCGGCGGGGAACAGCTGCAAACCACCCTGACCCCTGCCTGGGACGCCACGGCAGGCCAGTGGCGGGCCGGGAGGATGTGGGTGCGGGATTCCTCGGCAGGGGTGGGGACCCTGACCTTTGCCGACGAGGAAAAGGGCGTGTTCGCAGGGGTTGGGCCATCCCATCAGTGACAGCGATACCGGGGGAGAGCATCGCCCTGCGCAGCGGCGAGATCGTGCCCTGCCAGATCACCGGATGCAGCAAGGGGGACGGGCAGGCAGTCCCGGAGAGCTGAAAGGCCGCTTCCTGAGCGCCCACGCCATCGGCACCATCCGGATCAATGGGGAAAACGGCGTCTACGGCAGCACCGCGCCCAGTTTGCAGGCCAAAAAGATGGAGGTGGCCTTTGCGCAGGAGGTGGAGGCTGGGGACGCTGAGATCTGGACGACCACCTCCCGGCGAGATGCCCCGGGCTTACCGGGTCAAAATTGAGAAGATCAGCGATGCGGACCCCCGCCGCAACATGGTCCTCCGGGTGGTGGACCGGGAACTGCTGGCCCAGACGGGCGGCATCGTGCAGGGGATGAGCGGGAGCCCCATCGTGCAGAACGGCCGCCTGGTGGGGGCAGTCACCCATGTGCTGGTCAACGACCCCACCCGGGGTACGGCATCTTTGCGCAGACCATGCTGGAACAGGCAGAACGGGTAACCGAGTAAAATCTGGGAATTTATAGCAAAATAAATAAATCCAAAACGACATCACTTTCCTAAATATGTCAAAAATAACCATTGAAAAGAATGGAATAATATGGTAAAATATAAATCGTTAAAGGGAACTGCACAGATTGAAGCACACATTGGAGGATAGTACGATGGATAAAGTAAGATTTTTGATGTCGGATACCAGTGCGGAAGTCACGGCAGCCTGCCGCGAGGCGCTGGAGCTCAAAGGCGTCGAGGTGACGGTCGTGGAGAAAGACGGACTGAAAGTCCTGCAGAAAATGCTCTCCGTGCGGCCGCAAGTGGTCCTGCTGGATGCATTTATGCCGGGGCTGGACGCGTTGGCCGTCAAACAGAAGTACAATGCCGCCGGGGAGCGCCACACCGCGTTTTTTGTGACAGGTGCGTTCCAGAGTGAAGAAATGGTGCAGGAACTGCTGGATGAGGGGCTTCGCGTACTATTTCGTCAAGCCGTTTGACGAAAATGTTCTGGCCAGCCGGGTTCTCAAGGTGGCCCTTGGCCACGAGAAGCGCGTTCTGGTGCAGACCAGCGTGGACAGCGACGAGCTGACCGTTACCGAGATTTTGCACCAGATCGGTGTCCCTGCCCACATCAAGGGCTACCAATTCCTGCGGGACGCCATCCTCCTGACGATGGATGAACCGGATTACATCAATGCCGTGACCAAGCGCCTGTACCCGGAAATCGCCAAGAAATTCGGTACCACAGCCTCCCGTGTGGAGCGTGCCATCCGCCATGCCATCGAGGTGGCCTGGGACCGTGGGGATGTGGATATTCTCAATTCCTATTTCGGCTATACCATCCACAATCTGCGCGGCAAGCCCACCAACAGTGAGTTCATCGCAATTGATTGCGGACAAGATGCGGCTGGATAAGCGGCAGAGGGTAGGTTGATAAAACCCCGCCAGTTTGACGAATGCGTCACGCTGGCGGGGGTCTTTTTTATATCTTGATATTAAAATATCAGAATTTTGGTTTCTCTTTATGTGGGTAAGGGCGGGGGTTCATCGGTGAGATCAAGAATATAATCCACGCTGGTATTATAATAGAAAAAGCAAGGGCTTTTAAGACATCAGTCGGAATATCGCGCTTGCCCATTTCGTAATTGGAATAGCATACCTGTGTGCATTTTAGATAAGAAGCAATATCTTTTTGCAGCAGGTCGCGGTCTTCCCGTAAATCGCGGATGCGTTGGTACATAGAAAATCCCCATCTCTTACAATCTTAATAAAAAGTATAGGGAAAACATTTTGTTATATTGACATATAAAACAAAATGTTATATCATAAGACGGAGGCAATACACTTACATAGTAGGAGGAGTAAAAATGGCCCAAAATAAGATGACAGTATGCAAGCATTGTGGAAAAGAAATTGCGGCAAGTGCTAAAGTTTGCCCTCATTGCGGAGGAAAAAACAAACCTCCTATTTATAAACGCGGATGGTTTATTGCCATAATTGTCATTATCGTTTTAGCAATAATTGGGGTTCTAGTAGTTCCAGTGGTTCAAGTGAAAGTAGTGCTTCCTCTCAAGTGAGTAAGACCACTTCTACCGCTTCTTCCGTGCCAGAGATTGAATATACTGCATACACTGTTACAGAGCTTTCCAAAGATTTGGATGACAATGCCTTAAAAGCCGCTGACAAGTACAAGGGACAGTATGTAGAGCTGACAGGTAGATTGAGTGTTATTGACAGTGACGGAAAGTATATCAGTATTGCCGATTCTGAAGACGAATGGGCGCTTCTGGGTGTTCAGTGTTATATCAAGAACGATGAACAGAAGCAGGCTGTTATGGATATGTCTATTGGCGATGAAATTGTTGTCAAGGGTAAAATTACAAATGTTGGCGAAGTTATGTCCTACACTTTGGATATGACAGAGGTGCCGATTAAAAAACTAATAATGCAAAAATCAAAATTTCCCTCTTGCAATTCTCAAAATCCGTGCTATAATATTAAGGCAATCGTTTCCAAGGCCGCTCGACGGGGTAGCCGATATTGAAGGTTGTGATGGGCACATACATTAAATATGGCCCCAATAAGTCAGAACCAGAATTGAGGTGAAAAGAATGAAACAGGGTATCCATCCGAACTACGTTGACTGCACCATTACCTGCGCTTGCGGCAACGTCATCAAGACTCGTTCCACCAAGCCCGAGATCCACGTCGAAGTTTGCTCTAAGTGCCATCCCTTCTACACTGGTAAGCAGAAGCTGGTTGACACTGGCGGACGTGTTGAGCGCTTCAACAAGCGCTTCGGCCGTAAGTAATTACTGGTCTTTTCTCAGCGTCGTTCCCTGCGGGGGAGCGGCGCTTTTTGTTTTGTACAGGCGTCGTTTTCTGCCATTGTTCGCAATGGGGTGTCTTGCGGAGTTTACACTTCTTTTGCCTTATTTTGAACACATTTATATCCTAGAATATACCAACAATAAAGCACAAGATGCTGAGATAAGGAGCGTTATTCTGTGATCGAAGTATCCCATCTCACCAAAAAAATACGGCGGTCATCTGGCGGTGGACGATGTCTCGTTCACGGTGGAGGACGGCCAGATCTACGGTCTGCTCGGGCCCAATGGCGCCGGAAAATCTACGATTATGAATATCCTCACCGGATATCTCTCGGCTACCAGCGGGCAGGTAACGGTGGCGGGACACCCGCTGCCGGAGGAGGCCGACGAGGCCAAGGCCTGTGTGGGCTACCTGCCCGAGCAGCCGCCGCTCTATCCGGAAATGACGGTGGGGGAGTACCTGAACTTTGTGGCAGAGCTCAAAAAATCCCTCGTGCCCAGCGCAAGGAGCAGGTGCTCCGTGCCGCCCGGCGGACGGGGCTGGAAAAAGTGCTGCCCCGGCTCATCCGCAGCCTGTCCAAGGGCTATAAACAGAGGGTGGGCATTGCGCAGGCTCTGCTGGGCAGCCCAAAGATCATCATTCTGGACGAGCCGACCGTGGGCCTGGACCCGGCGCAGGTGATCGAAATGCGCAAACTCATCCGGGAGCTGGGCAAGGCCCACACCGTCATTTTGTCCAGCCATATCCTCAGCGAGGTGCAGGTGGTCTGTCAGCAGGTGCTCATCCTTTCCAAAGGCAAACTGGCGGCCTCCGGCACCCTGCAGGAGCTGACCGCGGACGGCAGAAGCCTGGAAGAAGTCTTCCTGGCCCTGACCGGGGCACAGACCGACCCGGAAGAAGAGGAGGAACCCCATGACAGCGATTTTTTAAACGGGAGCTGAAAAGCTATTTCCATGGCATGATGGGCTATGTGCTCACGGCCTTTCTGCTGGCAACCTCCGGGCTTTACTTTCTGGCGCTGGATCTGGGCTATGGCATGACGGATTTCAGCTACTACACGCTCTACCGCACCATTTTTATCCTGCTGCTCTATATCCCGGTGCTCACCATGCGCTCCTTTGCAGAAGAACGCCGCGCCCGCACCGACCAGCTGCTGCTCACCAGCCCGGTGTCTGTGTGGGAGATCGTGGTGGGCAAATTCTTTGCTATGGCGGTCATTTTTGCGATTCCCCTGCCTCGTGGATGCCGTCATGATTTTGATTCTCTGGGGGCTGGGCAGCACCACCACGGCACTGGCGGCCAACTTCGCGGGCCTTTTATGCTATTTTCTGCTGGGCTGTGCGGCCATCGCCATCGGGGGAGTTCCTCTCCGGTCTGACGGAGAACCAGATCATTGCCGCCGTTATGGGCGTGGCAGTGCTGCTGCTGGCCTATATGATGCCCAGCCTCCGCAGTATGTTCAACGCGGGCAGTGCCGTGGCGCTGGCGGTTTTTACCGGGCTGGCGGGAGCAGCCTCCGTGCTGGTGGGGCTGCGCACCCGGAGCTTTACACTGGGATGTCTTGCTGTTCGCGGCCCTCTGCATGGGGCTGTCCGGCCTCTTCCTCTTAAAGAGCGCCTGGCTGACCAGTGCGTTCAGCACGGTGCTGAGCGCGCTGTGCCTGTTTGCCCCTTTGAGGAGTTCGTCAACAACAGCTTTTCCATCCCGACGCTGGTTTATTATCTGACGGTGACGGTGCTCTTCCTCTTCTTTACGGCGCAGGGCATCGAGAAGCGCCGCTGGAACTGAGAGGAGGAAAACGGTATGAAATTGAATTGGAACAAGCGGAAGAAAAGCGAAGCAGCCAGTAAAATCTTCCGCAGCGGAGTCTATTCCGCATCGGTCACGGCGCTGGTGTTGGTGCTGGTCATTCTGCTCAACCTCATCGTCCGGGCCATCCCGTCCCGGTATACGGAGTGGGACCTCTCGGAGGCGGGGGGCTCTACACCCTGAGCGACAACTCCATTGAGGTGGTCAAAAAAATCTGACCCAGGACGTTAAAATTTATTATCTGGCGGAGACGGGCAAACGAGGATGTCATCATCTCCAAGCTGCTGGATCACTACGCGGCGGAGAGCAGCCACCTGAGCTGGGAGCTGAAAGACCCGGCCCTCTACCCGACCTTTGCCACCCAGTATGGGGCCACAGATGTGACCAATGGAAGCCTCATTCTGGTCTGCGGCGAAAACAGCACGGTGCTGGATGCCGCGGACCTCTACGAAGAAGACTACAGCAACTATTCCCTCACAGGTACTTCCAGCGTGACCTTTGACGGGGAAAACAAGATCACCTCGGCCATCTACCGCCTGACCAGCGGGGAAGAACATCACGCCTACTACACCACCAACCACGGGGAGCAGACGCTGACGGATACCCTGACCAGTGCACTGGAAAACCAGAACCTGACTCTCACCGGGCTGGATATGCTCTCGGACAGCATCCCGGAAGACTGTGACCTGCTCATCATCAACAATCCTGTGCAGGATTTTGCTTCCGCCGGGGCACTGGTGGACGAGATGAGCGACCTGCGCGGCTACCTGAGCCGGGGCGGAAAACTGCTGATCACCACGGACAGCTACAACCGCACCCCCAATCTGGATGCTCTGCTGGCAGAGTTTGGCCTTTCCCGCACGGAGGGGTCTGGTGGTGGAGGGGGACAGCAGTCATTCTATGAACGGCTACCCCACCTATCTGCTGCCGGATTACGCCTCTGCGGTGGAGAGCGGCGTGCTGGACAACGTGGACAAAAACCGTGGTGTCCTGCTTCAGATGGCCCAGGGCATCGCCCTGACCGAGACAGAAGACGTGATCTCGGAAGCCCTGCTGACCACCTCCGCTGAGGCCTACAGCAAGACGGCGGGCTATGAGATGACGACCCTTACGCAGGAGGACGGCGACCCGGACGGCCCGTTCACGCTGGCGGCCTACGCCCGCGATGAGAACACCGAAGCGGAAGTCATCTGGATCGACTGCGGCAATATGGATAACGAGGGCATCTATCAGGTGCTGCCCGGCAACGTGACATTCCTGCAGGCCTGCGCCACCACGCTGGCCTTTGAGGAGAGCACGACCCTCATCGAATCCAAGGCACTGGAGGCAGCCCCGCTGGAAGTGTCCAACTCCACCTCTGTGGCGCTGGGCCTGACCTTTGTGATCATTCTGCCCGCTGCGGTGCTGGCGGCAGGTGCCGTTGTGGTCCTGCTGCGCCGCCGCAAGAATAAGGGACAGAGCAGATGCAGTACCTGAAAAAGAAACCGGAAACCGCCGTTTTGCTGCTGTTGCTGGGCCTTGTGGTGCTGGCGGGCATCGCTCTGGCTGTGCTGACGGCATCCAACCGGAAAGCCGAACAGGCTGCCAGTGAAGCCGCCGACGGCAGCATCCCGGTGCTGGCCATCCCGTCGGATACAGTCCGGAAGATCCAAATGGAAGCGCGGAGCGGAACCCCTGACGCTGGCGTATGCCGACGGAAGCTGGTCTCTGGCGGAAGACCCGGACTACCATCTGGATGAATCCTCCTGCAACGCCATTATGCTGACCGCCGTTTCGGCGCTGAACGCCAAACGTGAGTTGCAGGAAGCAGCCGGGGAGGACTACGGCTTCTCCGCTCCGCAGGCCACCGTGACCATCACCACGGACAGCGGCGAGGAAACACTGGTATTCGGAGCCCGGAATGCCGTCACGGGGATGTCTACCTGCAAAAGGCAGGGGAGAGCGCTGTGTATACGGTGGCGTCCTCCAAGCTGAACTGCTTTTTGAAAGACAAAGCTGCCCTTTTTGGCGCGTTCAGCCCGGCGGGGCTCACCAGCTCGGCCATCGAGGCGGTCTCCTATACGCTGGCCGATGGAGAGACGGTCTCCCTGAAAGCCATGTCGGAGCCAGTGGAGAGTGCAGGCAGCGGCACAAGCGAGGCGGCCTCGGACAGCACCGCCTATCAGACGGTCTGGCGGCTGGAAAATGACCCCACGGCAGACCTCGACACGGACAAAAACGGATGCCATCCTCACGGCGCTCAGCAGTTATGTCAGCGGGCGCAGATCAGGTGCGGATGGTGCCGACCTGGCCGCGGCCGGGTTTGACACCCCGCTGGTGACCGTGCAGGTGACCACGGCGGAAAAACCGTCACCCTGCGCTACGCCAGCGGCATGGACGGCTATTACCTGATGGTGGAGGGGGATGGTTCCCGTCTATACCGTGGACCAGAGCACGGTGCAGGCGCTTCTGCTGCCGGCTGCCGAGCTGAAAACAGAATGAAAAAAATCACGCAGTGTACGCCGTATGCGGAAAGCCCGCTGCGGCGTATGTTTTTTTGTTGCGGCGTGTAAAGCTTCGGCAAACAGTGGCAGAGTGATTGACATTTTGAGCAAGGATTGATTAAGATAGACGAGACAGGGCAGAATAACTGCGCAATATTTTTGCAGGTTTCCGGTTCGTCATGGATGTTGTGCGGGGCTGGGTCTGCCCTGGTACGAGGGATGGGGCATGGCCCCAGTCTTTTTTTACGTATCTGAGTTTTTTTTCAAGGAGGATAAAGGATGTAAAAAAAATGAACAACTCGGTGATCGTTTCGCTGCGAGACATCGTAGTGGAATTTGACGGTCAGCGCATCCTGGATGGGCTGAACCTCGACATCCATGACAAAGAGTTTGTAACGCTGCTGGGATCCTCCGGCTGCGGTAAAACCACCACCCTCCGCATCATCGCGGGCTTTCTGGAACCGACGTCCGGCAAAGTGCTGCTGAAAGGAGAGGACATTACGGGTGTGCCGCCCTACAAGCGCCCGGTGAACACCGTGTTTCAGAAATACGCCCTGTTCCCGCACCTGAACGTGTTCGAGAATGTGGCCTTCGGTCTGCGGCTGAAAAAAGATGGACGAAGAGACCATCCGCCGCAAGGTGCGCGATATGCTGGAGGTTGTTGGCCTGAAAGGCTTCGAGCGCCGCAGCATCAGCCAGATGTCCGGCGGCCAGCAGCAGCGCGTGGCCATCGCCCGCAGTCTGGTGAACGAGCCGGAGATCCTTCTGCTGGATGAACCCCTTGGCGCGCTGGACCTGAAGCTGCGCAAGGAAATGCAGCTGGAGCTGAAGCGCCTGCAGCGCGAGATGAATATTACCTTTGTGTACGTTACCCACGATCAGGAGGAAGCCCTTACCATGTCCGATACCGTTGTTGTCATGAACAAGGGCAACATCCAGCAGATCGGCAGGCCGCAGGATATTTATAACGAGCCGCGCAATGCCTTTGTTGCCAAGTTCATTGGCGATTCCAACATCGTGGACGGCGTGATGCACCGGGATTTTCTGGTGTCCTTCTCCGGCGTGGACTTCCCCTGTGTGGACCGCGGCTTTGCCCGCGAGCAGAGCGTGCAGGTAGTGGTGCGTCCCGAAGATATTGAAGTGGTCTCTCCGCTGTGGAAGGCCAGCTGGTGGGCGTCGTCAATGACGTCATCTTCAAGGGCGTCCACTTCGAGATGCACGTGGAGTGCGAGGGCCGCGAATGGCTGATCCATTCCACCCGCGCCTGCACCCCCGGTGAGACCATTGGTATGCGCATCGGCCCCAACGAGATCCACATTATGGCGCGTTCAGAGGGGTGAGCCGCAATGATGAAGATTTACGATAAGAAACTGGCCTATCCGTACTTTGTATGGATGGTGCTGTTCACGGTGGTGCCGTTATTCATCGTGGTGTACTATGCATTTACGGATGCAAACGGTGCCTTTACGCTGGATAACCTCACCTCCATCAGCGGCTATGGCTCGGTTTTCGTCCGCAGCCTTCTGCTGGCCGCGATTGCCACGGTCATCTGTCTGGTCATTGCGTTTCCGGTGGGCTATTTCCTTTCCCGACTGCGGGTGAACAAGCAGCGGATCATGTTGATGTTGGTCATGCTGCCGATGTGGATGAACTTCCTGCTGCGCACCCTATGCATGGATGGGACTGCTCAGCATCAACGGCCCGCGTGAATGCCGTGCTGGGCGTCTTCGGCCTCGGCCCCTTCAATATGCTCAACACCTCCGGCGCCGTGGTGCTTGGCATGGTGTATAACTATGTGCCGTATATGATCCTGCCCCTCTACACCAGCATGACCAAAATCGACCAGAGCATTGTGGAGGCAGCGCAGGACCTGGGCGCTTCTACCACCAAGACTCTGTTCCGAGTGCTCATCCCCATGAGCATCCCCGGCATCAGCACCGGCATCACGATGGTCTTCGTCCCGGCGGTGTCTACCTTCGTTATCAGCCGGATGCTGGGCGGCGGTTCCAACCTGCTCATCGGTGACTTGATCGAGCTGCAGTTCCTTGGCAACACCTACAACCTCAATCTCGGCTCTGCCATGAGCCTCGTGCTGATGGTGATCGTTCTGCTCTGCATGAGCTTTACGTCCAGCTTTGATGAAGATGAAATGGAGGGCGTGTCCTGATGAAAACGAAAACATCTGCGCCTGATGCAGCGCGTCTATATCGTGCTGTTTTTCTGCTTCATGTACCTGCCCATTGCATACATGATCGTATTCAGCTTCAACCAGTCCAAGGGCTTATTCGCTCTTCACCGGCTTTTTACCCTCAAGTGGTACTCCAGCCTGCTGCCACAACTCCGCCATCCTGCATGCGCTGCTGGTCTCGCTGGAAGTGGCTCTGATCTCCGCGGTCATTGCCACTGTGCTGGGCACGGCGGCAAGTCTGGGCATTGCGTCCATGGGCCGCAAGAGCCGCCTTGTCGTCACCAACATCACCTATATCCCGGTGGTCAACCCGGAGATTATCACCGGCATCTCGCTCATGCTGCTGTTCGTGGCCTACCAGCGCTTTGCCGGGGGTGTCTCCTGGCTGCCGGATACCATCATGGGCTTCCCGACGCTGCTCATTGCGCATATCGCGTTCAATGTGCCGTATGTCATCTTCAACGTCAGCCCCAAGCTCAAGCAGTTGGATATCAAGCTGTATGAGGCGGCGCTCTGGATCTGGGCTGCAACCCCAACAGGCCTTTTTCAAGGTCATCCTGCCCGAGATCAGCCCGGCGATCCTGTCGGCGTTCCTCACTCTGCCTGACGTATTCCATTGATGACTTCATGATCTCCTACTTCAACTCCGGCACCGTGGAGACGCTGCCCATTGCCATCTACTCCATGACGCGTAAGAAGGTCAGCCCCGAAATAAACGCCCTTTCCACCATCATGTTTGTGGTCATTCTGTGCATCATCCTGATCTCCAACGCGATGGAGAGCCGCAGCTACCGCCGCGACCAGAAGGCGCTGAGAGGGGAGGGCGTGTGATGAAACGTTTTGCCGTGCTGCTGCTGGCGCTGGCAATGGCGGTCTGCTGTGCAATGCCCGCCTTTGCCGCCGGGACCATCGAGGTCACCGAGGATGTCTCTGTGACCGACACCTACGACTGGACCCGCTTCAAGGGCCAGAACGTGGCCATCAATGTCTATAACTGGGGCGAGTACATCTCCAACGGCTCGGACGACAGCGTGGACGTGGTGGCGGCCTTTGAAAAGCTGACCGGCATCAAGGTCAACTATACCACCTTCGACTCCAACGAGTCCCTCTACGCCAAAGCTCAAGTCCGGCGCAGCCAACTACGATGTGGTCATTCCGTCGGATTACATGGTGGCAAAAATGATCGCCGAGGGGATGCTCAAGCCTCTGAACTACGACAATATCCCGAACTTCAAAAAGATCAATCAGGAATACGTGAATCCGGATTACGACCCGCAGAATGCCTATACGGTGCCTTACATGCTCTGCACCACCGGCATCATTTATAACACCACCATGGTGGACAAAGCGCCCACCAGCTGGGCCGACCTGTGGGACGAGCAGTACGCAGGCAATATCCTGATGTTCAACAACAGCCGCGACGCCTACGCCATTGCGGCCTTCAAGAGCGGCCATGACATCAACCCCCAGTCCACGGAAGAAGGTGGACGAGGTGGTGGAAGAGCTCAAGGCTCAGAAAACCGCTGGTGCAGGCCTATGTCATGGACGAGATCTTTGATAAGATGATCGGCGGCGAGGCAGCCATCGGCGTGTGTACTACTCCGGCGATGCCATCACCATGATCGACGACAACCCCGACCTTGCATGGGTGTTCCCGGAGGAGGGCAGCGTGCTGTCTGTGGACTGCATGGCCATTCCTGCTGCCAGTGAACATCAGGAAGCTGCAGAAATGTTCATCAACTTCATGTGCGAGACAGATATCGGCAAGGCGAACGCCGAGTATATTGGCTACACCACCCCCATGCATGCCGTGTGGGAGGTGCTGGACGAGGATCTGAAGTACAGCGAGATCGCTTATCCGCCCGAAGAAGAAGGCCGCCGCTAAGGAAAAGGTGTTCACTGCCCTGAGCGACGATGTGAACAGCGAGCTCGACGTCAAGTGGAGCGAGATGAAGAGCTACGACGAGGGCGGCAGCAGTCTGCTGTTCCTTGCGCTGCTGGCGGCGATGCTGGCTCTGGCCTGCTTCAATATCTGGCGCAAAGTGCGCAGGCGCAACCGCAATCAGTATTAAACCCACTGTAAAGGAGGCTGCTGCTGGAACAACGTGCAGTGGTCTCTTTTTTAGAAAAAGGAAAAACCATGGAACAATTTTTTTACACCCGAGACCATGACCGTCATGAACGCAGATGCCGACTTCCGCAGCCTGCTCAAGCCCAGCGCCCTGCTGCGCTATGTGGAGCAGGTATCTGCCGACCACGCCCGTGCCTTTGGCATGGATGACCAGTTCTTCAAAGATCGCGGTGTGACCTTTCTGGTGGGCAAACAGGCCCTGAAGTTCACCGTGTGCCCCAGCGTGCCGAAACGCTGACCCTTACCTCCCGGGCGCAGGTCAGCAAACACGGTTCCGTCAAACGCATCACCACCCTGACCGATGCCGAGGGCAAAGAGGTGGCTATGGTGGACTGCCGCTGGATCGTGGCAAGCCTTGCCGAGGGCCGTATTCTGCGGGAGCCGGGGCTGGACGGTGGAGAATTTCTGGAACGATACGGTGGAGGGCGAGCTGCCTTTGCAGCTTGCATAAGTGCAAGGACGGTCTCTGACCAGCGCAGGGGAGTGGACGGCGCATTATTCCCAGTGCGATCTGAACGGCCATTTGAACAACGCATTCTATCTGGACCTTGTCTGCGATGCGCTGCCGCTGGAAGTGATGCGCAAAGGCCCCGTGACCTTTGCTTCTATCAACTACCACCGCGAGATCCCGATGGGAGAAACGGCAGAGGTGTTTTATGCCCCTTCGGCAGATGGCTGGTATGTGGTCGGAAAGCACAACGGCCAGACCAGCTTTGAATGCTATCTGGAGGTGGGAAAGTAAAAAAAGAAATACTGCCGGTGAACGCGCAGCGCCAGCTGCTCCCAAAAAGGAGATCTGAAAAAAACGCATTTTTTCTGTCCACAAAAAGTTCAAAAATTATTATTGTCAAAGAAATTAAAAAAAAAAAAAAATATTGCAAATTGGTTTCAAAAAGAGTTACAATATGGTTACAGCAAGGGCACAAGCCCAGCTGAGTGTGAAATCTTTTTTCTTCTTGTTTTTTTTTTAACAAAAAAGGGATATTCGGGCACAGGTTCTCCTCCTCCGGCTGTTCTCCTTCACAGTTCGTGAGCCATGCCATGTGCCGCACAGGCGGTATCCCCTTCGTGTTTTGCAAAAAAGCTCGTCCGTTCTGGACGAGCTTTTTGCATCCTCTGCACCCTCAAAAAAGCCGGACTTCCCATGCGGGAAAGTATGACCTTACGCCATTTTGGTGGGCAATTTGCCCGTTTTTCTGCAAAGGACATTTACAAAGTTTGGCGCGGCGGGGGTTTGTATTCCGGCTGGCTTTGTGGTACAGTATATACAATCAATTTATAGGTTGCAAACATGAATCCGATTGTATGTTGATGCGTTAAGAGAAAAAGGAGTTTGAACATGGCTTATTTCTATAAAGAACCTTCCCGCACTTTCGGTGAATATCTGCTGATCCCCGGCTATTCCTCTGCAGAGAATATCCCCACGGCTGTCAGCCTCAAGACCCCGCTGGTCAAGTACCGCAAGGGGCGAGGAGGAGTGCCCCCTGCAGATGAATATCCCCCATGATCAGCGCTATCATGCAGGCGGTCTCTGGCGATAAGCTGGCCATTGCACTGGCCCGTCAGGGCGGCGTGTCCTTCATCTACGGCTCTCAGAGCATTGAGAACGAGGCCGCCATGGTGCGCCGCGTCAAGAGCTTCAAGGCCGGTTATGTCGTGTCCGATTCCAATCTGGCCCCCAATGCCACCCTGCACGATGTGCTGGAGCTGAAGGCGCGCACCGGCCACTCCACCATTGCCATCACTGCCGATGGCACTCCGAGCGGCAAGCTGCTGGGCATTGTTGCATCTCGTGACTACCGCATCAACCACACCCCCGATGATGCCCCTGTCACCACCTTCATGACCCCCTTGAAAAGCTGGTCACTGCACCGGAAACACCTCCCTGCACGACTGCAACAACATCATCTGGGATCACAAGCTCAACGCCCTGCCTCTGGTGGATGCCGAGGGCAACCTGAAGTATATGGTGTTCCGTAAGGACTACGACTCCCACAAGAAGAACGCCAACGAACTGCTGGATAAGAACAAGAGCTATGTGGTGGGCGCCGGCATCAACACCCGCGATTACGCTGAGCGCGTGCCCGCACTGGTGGATGCCGGTGTGGATGTGCTGTGCATCGACTCTTCTGAGGGCTATTCCGAGTGGCAGAGCCGCACCATTGGCTGGATCCGTGAGCATTACGGCGATACCGTCAAGGTGGGCGCAGGCAATGTTGTGGATGCCGAGGGCTTCCGCTTCCTGGCCGACGCAGGCGCCGACTTTGTAAAGATCGGCATCGGCGGTGGCTCCATCTGCATCACCCGCGAGACCAAGGGCATCGGCCGCGGCCAGGCAACGGCTGTCATTGAAGTAGCCAAGGCCCGGGACGAGTATTTTAAAGAGACGGGCGTGTACGTGCCCATCTGCTCCGACGGCGGCATCGTGCACGACTACCACATCACGCTGGCGCTGGCCATGGGCGCGGACTTTGTGATGCTGGGCCGCTATTTCTCCCGCTTCGATGAAAGCCCCACGAACAAGCTGCGCATCAACGGCCAGTATATGAAGGAGTACTGGGGCGAAGGCTCCAACCGTGCCCGCAACTGGCAGAGGTACGACCTGGGCGGCGCGGGCAAGCTGAGCTTTGAAGAGGGCGTGGACAGCTACGTGCCGTATGCCGGCCCTCTGGCTGACGGTGTGCAGACCACTCTGTACAAGGTCAAGAGCACCATGTGCAACTGCGGCGCACTGTCCATTCCTGAGCTGCAGCAGAAGGCAAAGCTGACCGTGGTTTCCTCCACCTCCATTGTTGAGGGCGGCAGCCACGACGTTGTGCTGAAGAATGCTACCCCCAATATCATCAACGGTTAACACGTTTGAACTGAAAGCCGCCCGTGCTGTTTGTGGCATGGGCGGCTTTTTTTTTACCGGAAATTGACCGGGACAAAAATGCTTGCACCGCTCTGCGTTTGGTGATATCATGATAGAAACGCACTGTCAAGACAGGCAGGCATGCAAACCTTCCCACACGGAAGAGGAACGGCAAAGGCCGGAGGAAGCCTTTGCCGGGTGTAAAGAAGAGAGGAAACTTTTCATGAGCGAGATCAAAGTTGTGCCGTACATCCCGGATGAGGACTACGACAACCCGGCAATGGTCGTTGATTTTTACGAATTCACAATGGCAAACTGCCTGTTCCTGCACGGATTCAAGGACACCACGCTGGTGTTTGACATGTTCTTCCGCAAGAACCCGGATAATCAGGGCTATTCCATCAGCGCCGGTCAGCGCAAGCTGACCCGCTTTCTGCTGAATTACCATTTCAACGCACAGGACATCTGGTGGCTACGCACCAAGGGTATGAGCGAGGAATTCTGCGAGTATCTGCGCACCTATCAGTGGAAGGGCGACATGTACGCTCTGCCCGAGGGCACGGTGGCATACCCGCATGTGCAGATGGTGCGCATCGAGTGCGACCTCGTGGTGCGCAATTCTGATCGAGACCTACCTGCTCCAGACCATGAACTTCCACAGCCTCATCGCCACGAAGGCTACCCGCGTCACCGGCCTGAACACCCACACGCCTCGCAGCGTGATGGAATTCGGCACCCGCCGTGCGCAGGGCGAAAGCGCTGGCAACGATGGTGCTTATGCGGCGGTTCTGGGCGGCTGCGTGGGCACTGCCAACTGCTTGGCTGAGATGAAGTACGGTTCGGACGTCAAGGCTGTCGGCACCGTAGCCCACAGCTTCATCGAGTTCTTCCCCACGGAGTTTGATGCCTTCAAGGCTTTTGCGGATACTTACCCGGATTCCGTCAGTCTGCTGCTGGATACCTACAACATCATGGAGAGCGGTCTGCCCAACCTCATCAAACTGGACGACTACCTCATCGAAAAATACCCCAACGACCCCAACCGCCGCGTGAAGAGCGCCCGCATCGATTCCGGCGACTTGGCCCGCGGCTCCAAGCGTCTGCGCAAGGCGACTGGATGCAGCCGGGAAGCCCTATATCAAGCTGGTGGCCTCCAATGGTCTGGACGAAAAGAAGATCGCCAACATGGAGCTGTATGAGCATGCCCATTTTGATTCCTACGGCGTCGGCGAGAACCTCATCACCTCTGCGTCCGACCCCGTCTTCGGCGGCGTGTACAAGCTGGTGGCTGTCAAGGGCCCGGACGGCAGCTACCAGCCCAAGATGAAGTGCTCTGATTCCGCCAGCAAGGCCATCATCCCCGGCAAGAAGATGCCCTGGCGACTCTACGATGAAAACGGACAGGCCCAGTGTGACCTGATCGCCATGGACGGCGAAGTGATTGAGGCGGGCAAGCCCGTCACGATGGTCAACCTGGACTCCGGATGCCATCGAGCGCACCGTCACCATCACACCCCCACCAAGGTCAAAAAGCTGTTGGTGCCCCATCCTGAACGGCGAGCTGGCCATTGAGCTGCCCTCCATTGCGGAGAAGAAGGCCTACATTGCAAAGGCAGCTCACCGAGGAGACTTGGGAAAGCGAGCTGCGTTTGGAATGCCCGCATAAGCACTACGTGAATATGACGCCGGCTGTGGCCGAGTGCCGTTCCAAGATGTATGCAGAGCTGCATGGCGGTAAGGTATAAAAGCTTTTTCTTGACAAAAAAGCAAGCCTGTTGTATTATAAGAGCTGCCGTTTGAAAAGACGGTGGCTCTTCTTATGCCGCTGTGGTGAAATTGGCAGACACGAGGGACTTAAAATCCCTTTCTGGAGACAGAGTACGGGTTCGACCCCGTCGGCGGCATGGACAAAAAAAGCACCTGAAATCGTTTGATTTCGGGTGCTTTTTGTTTGCCCAAACCCGCCGGATAACCCACTTGAAGGAAATGAAATACTAAAAGCAGCCCCGAGGGACCGTCAGGCTCCCCCGGGGCTGCTGCGATGTATGGCTTTTTCGGCCGGGGATTTTACTTTTCCTGCGCTTTCCACTCTGAAGGGGCGAGGGGTGCTTTTTGTAAGCCACAGTTCTATCTGCCCGGGACAGGCATATACTCATAGCAAGCTGGCAACCCCAAAAAAGGAGGAAGAAATTGTGGACGAGTATTACCGTACAGTACGGCAGCTGCCTTCGTGGCTGGCACAGCCTTTGGGGCAGCTTCCGACATCAACAGCGGCACAGATCCATGAGCTGCGATTCCGGACAGGGCATGGCATTTTTCTTACGATGTCAGGTCAGCAGGTCTGCCTGAAGGAACTTTCTGAGTGTCCGCAGTCACTGCGGGAATGCATACTGGATCAGCTGCAGCTCGAAGAGATCTTTCACACTCTGTGCGGTGGTGCGGTCCATGCACATCAGAACGAACTGACGCAGGGGTTCCTTACCACACCGTCCGGCTGCAGGGTCGGAGTTGCCGGCCGCTATGTGGACCGCAACGGGCAGATGATCCTGCAGCAGGTGCAGTCGTTGAATCTGCGGATCGCGCGTGCAGTTCCTCTGATGCTGCCGGACAGGCTTTGCGAGATCCTGCAAAGGCATTTTATCGGGATGCTTATAGTCGGTGAACCGGACAGCGGCAAAACAACATTTCTGCGGCAGATCGCTCAAAGCCTTGCCGGAATGCAGCGGAGGGTCTGTGTGGTGGACGAGCGTGGTGAAATTTATCCACAAGAACTTTCAGGTCCGGATCGGCAGCTGCCCGCAGTGGATACCCTGTCCGGCATTCCAAAGGAGCGTGCCGTGCAGGTGGCGCTGCGCACTCTTTTCACCGCAGGTGATCGTTCTGGACGAGCTGGGTTCACTGGCTGAAACAGCAGCGCTGGAGCAGGGCTTTTTCAGCGGGGTGGATTTTATTGCAAGCGTTCATGCCGCAAGTGCGGAGGAAGCAGTCAGACGACCGCAGGTGAAGGCTTTGCAGCAGCAGGGAATGCTGCGTGTACTGGTACTGCTGCAGGGCTGCGCCGAGCCGGGCAGGGTCCGGCAGATCGACGAGTTATGATCCAACTGTTTCATTGGATGGGAGCAGCGCTGCTTCCGCTGTGCGGATGGCTGACCGGAGCAGCCCTTCAGGCAGGAAAAAGAGCAGCATATCCTGCAGCTGCGGCATACTGTGGAATTGCTGCGGCGCATCCGGCAGGAAGTGGCATACCGCAGGCCGGATATGGAGCTGCCCTGCCGCTGTCTGATACAGGAAGGGCTGCTGACGCCTGCGGAAAAAATTGCAGGCTCTCGCGCCGCCTGCAAGCTTCCGTGCCGAAGAGCGGCTTTGCTTTGAACAATGCTTTTCCGGCCTCGGCCAGTGCGAAGCTGCGCAGGAGTGTGAACGGCTGGACTACTATACCGCGCGCTTTGAAGCGTTTCTGCAGCAGGCTCAGCAGGAAGCAGCCGCCTGTGCTGGCCTGTCCTGCAGGCTGGGGTTTGCGGCAGGAGCTGTTCTGGCACTGATTTTTTTTTTGTAAGCGCAGGAGGATGCAGAATTGAGATCGATCTTGTTTTTAAAAATTGCAGCCATTGGCATCATTGTGGCGGTGCTGAATCAGCTGCTGATCCGTTCCGGACGGGAGGATCAGGCCATGATGACTACTCTTGCGGGCCTTGTCGTAGTGCTGTCCATTCTCGTCAAGCAGATCAGCGTCCTGTTTGTCACCATCAAGTCGCTGTTTGCGCTATGAGTACCTCCGTTTCCATCCTTGGGGCGGCAGTCGTTTTTGCGGCAGCACAGCTTTTGCTGCGCAAGGATTCTCCGTCTTATGCATTTTTGCTTTCGATCGGTGCCGCAGTATTTATACTGCTGAGGCTTGGCACGGCTGCGCAAGATCTGATGCGGGGAGTATGGGCACTCAGCCGCCGGGTGGATGGTACTGCCTTTTCCTGTCTGCTGCGCTGTGCAGGGATCCTGCTGATCACGGATTACGCCCGGACACTGTGTGAAGAAGCAGGCGCAGATTCACTGGCGTGGTGTACAGGTTTGGCGGGGAGGCTCCTTGTTCTGGCAGCGGCATTCCCTTTGCTGGAGGAGATCTGTCAACGGATCTGGGGGCTTGCTGCATGAAATTATTTCAAAAAGGCGTCCGCTGCTGTGCTTGCCGTCTGCGGAGTTTTGTCTGCGGTCCCGGGTGCGCAGGCGGCCGGGCTGCAAGATCTGCCCGGGCAGGAGCTCTGGCAGCCCTATCTGAATGCTGCGCCGCAGGATGCGGATTCATTCATCCACGATCCGGTCGGAGCGCTGCTTTCCCTTTTGCCGGCTTCTCCGCTGGAAATGATCCGGCAGATGGCGCATTGCTATGCAGATGTCCTGCTGTTCCTGCTGCTTTTGGTCCTGCTTTCTTTTCTGGTCGGAGAAGCGGCAGACAATGCGCTTTTTGAACTGGCAGCGGCTGTAGGGTGCGGCACCCTTTTATGGGGCGACCTGATGACCCTCGCGCAGCAGGTGTGCGAGCGGATGACAGGATGGAAAGGTTACCTTCTGGGGTTCCTTCCGGTCTACAGCGGGTGCTCACCGCAGGAGGGGAAGCAAATGCCGGTGCAGCGGCAAGCGGTCTGCTGTTGACAGGGCTGTGTTTCCTTGCACAGTGCACGGCTACAGTCGTCAGTCCGCTGCTGCAGAGCTACCTTGCGGTAAGCATGGCGTGCTGCATCAGCACCCAGAGAGGGCTTTCCGACACCTGCCGCGCCACAGGTGCACTGCTGCAAAAAGGGCTGCGCTGGGCCGGCCGCCTTTTTTGCGGTTTTACTGGGGTTGCAGCGTGCAATAACGGTGCAGTTGGATCGTTCGGCGCTGCGGCTCGGAGAGCTGTTCACCGGCAGTGTGCCGGTCATAGGACAGGCTCTGAGCGATACGGCAGAGGTCTTTCTGACCGGAATGGGGCTGCTGAAAAGCAGTCTGGGCCTTGCGGCGCTCATGGTGATGGGTGCGGAGTTTTTGCCGCTGTATGTGCAGTTGATGCTCCATCTGGCGTTCCTCACAGTCTGCAGCCTTTTGTGCGGGCTTGCGGCGAACAGCCGCTGTCAGGGCGTTGTTTGATTGTATGGCAGAAGCTGTAAAATGCATGGCTGCCATTACAGCATTGTATTTTGAGTTGCTGACGGTGGGCGTTGGGCTTTTGATGATGACAGGAGGCTGATGAAGTGCAGGCATTCCAAAACGCTGCAGCTGTATTTTGCATCGCCTGCATCTGCGCAGAGGTCACTGCTTTGCTGACAGGCACAGGCTGGGCGGGCAGATGCATAAAAGCTGTTGCCGGGCTATATATTCTAGTAGTCCTTTTCCGGCTGGCACCGGGTGTGAAGCCGGAACTGAAAAGCGCCATGGAGGCGGTGCCGTCCTCTGTCCATATCCAGAGTGCCGAAATATCGATCCTGCAGAAAGCGCAGGAGCGGCTGGAAAGCTCCCCTGCGGACAGAGTGTATGCAGCGCTTTGGGGTACCGATAGAACTGGACATCACGCTGACGCAGGAGGGGCAGACCGTACAGGCTGGATCTGCAGGTTTTAGCATCCTATCAGAATGTACCGATGCAGAAAAGCAGCAGGTCGCCGCATATCTGCAGGAAGCACTCGGCACGGCATCGGTACGGGAGATGCAGGAGGAAGTCGGATGAAAGAAACAGAGGGGCTTTTCCATCCGTCTCTTTGCCGAAAAATGCAAAGGAAAGCAGGGCAAGGCAAGGCTTGCTGCGGCAGTAGGCATTCTGGCAATGCTGTTGATCCTGCTGTCGGAACTTTTCCCTCAGACCTCTGCGGCAGGCAGCACCCAGAAAGCCAAAAGCGCACAAAGCAGCACCGAATATCAGGCACAATTGGAGGAGCGGCTGGAACGGCTGATCTCTCATATGAGCGGTGCGGGCAAGACCACTGTGATGGTCACACTGGGGACCGGGGGAGGAAATGATCTATGCATTGGACACGCAGTCCGGAGACTTGCAGTCGCAGCAGACGCATGTCTTGCTGGAGGATGGTTCTGCCCCTGACTGAGACGGTCTGCGTGCCGCAGGTGTGCGGTGTGGCCGTGCTAAGTGCGAGGGCGGCGGTGATGTCCGGATCGCGGCCCGGATCACCGAACTGGTAAGCGCACTGCTGGATCTGCCATCCAACCGCATTTGTGTGGAACAGCGCAAGGGCTGAGACCCTGCAGCTTTTATAAGGAGGAACGATTTATGAGAGCACTTTCCAGAAATACCCGCAGGGCCACAGCTGTTACATTGGCTGCCGCACTGGTGATTGCCGTATACTTGAACTGGCAGTACGCCCGCAGCGATGTACCTGCGGAGCTGGAAAGCACTGCTGCTGTCGCGGCGCAGGTGGAGGATGTTCCGGTACAGGCCGATGCCATTCTGGATGAACTGCCTACCGAAGCGGAAGCAGTTTCCAGTGCAAATAAAAATTATGGCGAGGCGCAGCTGGTAAGTGTTGCCAGCGACAGCGGTGCAAAGTTTTTTTGAGCAGGCCCGTCTCAAACGACAGAAAGCCCACGATGAAGCGATGGATTCCATTAAAAAAACGATGAAGGCTTCCTCTCTCTTTCCGCAGAAGAAAAGAAGGAATACACCTCCCAGCTGACAGCGAATCTGGAAGACCTGAATGCAGAAAATGAGATCGAGACCCTGATCAGGGCCAAAGGCTTTGCCGACTGCCTGTGCTTTTTGCAGTCTGGCCGGGCAGATCTGACCGTTATGACCTCAGGCCAGCCGCTCACTGCCGCACAGGTGGCGCAGATCCGCGATGTGGTGCTGAGCAAAAGCAGTGTGACGGCACAGAATATCACAGTGGTGGAGGTCAAATAAGACAGTCCTGCCATTTTGTCCCAGCATAGCTGCAGAAGGCAGAGTTTTCCCAAACAAGTATTGAAATCACCCCCGCTTTGATGGTATAATAACTCTATCAATCAAGAATGATGTTGTCCTGCGTATGGCATTGATCGTTTCAGGCAGGACCATTTTAAACAAGAAAAAGCAGGCGGACTGCCCGCTTTTGAATGGAGGACAACACAATGGATTTTCAGAATACAATCTTCAGGGCGGCAGCCTTCAGATCTCCACCGAGGTTATTGGCAAGATCGCGCGCTGTGCAGCGTTGGAAATTGACGGCGTTGCTGAGGTTTCCTGCGGCAAGCAAAATAAAAAGCTCAAGGATCTGCTGGAAGCTTCCAGCATCCAGTCTCCGGTCACGGTGGAAATGCGGGATGGTACCGCAAATATCACCCTGAACCTGATGGTAAGCTTTGGAGCACGGATCCCTGCCGTGGCAGAAAAGGTGCAGGAAAACGTGAAGACCGCTGTGCAGAACATGACCAATGTTACGGTGAGCCGGGTCAATCTGGTCATTGCCGGTCTGGCAGATGCCACTGCAGCAGCGCAGGAATAAAAAAAAAATCAAACAGGAAAGACCGATCCTCTCTGCCGCTTCAGGCAGAGGGGTTCGTGCTGCGAGAGGAACATTATGGAAAATATTTTGCCCCGTAGAGAAGCCCGCGAAAATGCATTTTTGCTGGCATTTTCTCAGACCTTTGGTGAATATCCCGCTGGCAGAGGCCATTACCAGCCATGAAGAAAACGATGAAGAGCACCCTGTGGATGGTTTCAGCAAGCATCTGCTGAACGCATACTACGATCATTCTGCCGAGGTGGATGATGAGATCCGTGCACATCTGCGCAACTGGACCATGGAGCGCCTGCCTCGTGTCAGCCTGACCATCCTTCGTCTGGCAATTGCAGAGATGCTGTTTGGCGGCGAAAATAAGCCCGGTGTTGCCATCAACGAGGCGGTGGAACTGACGAAAAAGTATGGTGCGGACGAAGATTACCAGTTCGTGAACGGTCTGCTTGGCGCAGTGGCCCGGGATCATGGTCTGGATGCAGATGCCGCAGCAGGCCGAACAGTGAGCCGTTATACGCTTGGCATTGATACAAGCAACTACGCAACCTCTCTGGCAGTGTTTGATACAGCTGGAGAGGTTGTTTGCGCAAAAAAGCGTTTTCTGCCGGTAAAAGCGGGTCAGCTGGGCCTGCGGCAAAAAGCGATGCACTGTTTCATCATACGGTCGCGCTGCCGGAGATGATGCAGGAGCTGGCGCAGGAATTTGATCTGACAAAGATCGATGCTGTCGGAGTGTCGCAGAAGCCGCGCCCGGTGGAGGGCAGCTATATGCCATGCTTTCTTGCAGGTGTCAATGCTGCAACGGCCTTTGCACATGCAAAAGGGATCCCACTTGTGCTGACGACCCATCAGCAGGGTCACGCTGCCGCAGCGCTGTTTGCAGCTAAGGGAGAACAGCTGTTTGCTGAAAAAGTTCTGCTGTTCCATATTTCCGGCGGTACGACGGATCTGCTGCTCTGCGATCAGGTGCGTCAGATCGCGACTCTTGGCACCAGCACAGACCTTTATGCCGGACAGGCTGTGGACCGTGTGGGGGCTCAGGCTTGGCTTTGGCTTCCCGGCGGGTGCCGAGGTTTCCCGTCTGGCTGCGCAGTGCACTGAGGAGATCCGGCCAAAATCCAGCGTAAAGGGGATGCAAATGCAGCCTTTCCGGGCTGGAAAACCAGTGCAATGCCCTGCTTGCCGCAGGCAAAACGCCGGAATATGTGTGCAAGTACTGCCTGCTCTGTGTGGCGGATACAGTGGTAAAAATGACCAAAGGCCGCACAGAAGGAATACCCCGGCCTTCCGGTGGTATGCGCGGGCGGCGTGATGAGCAGCGATATCATCCGTGCATGGGTGCAAAAACGGCTGCCGCAGGTCTATTTTGTGCCGGGACATGTATTCCAGCGATAATGCCATCGGCGTTTCGATCCTGGCAGCGCGGGAGGCCGGATTATGGCTGAAGTGATTACCGTTTCAGCACTCAACCGTTATGTTAAAAACGCTGCTGGATGCCAACGACATGCTTTGTTTGACCTTGCCCTGCGCGGCGAGATCGCAAATTTTGTACAGAATGCGCGCAGCGGGCACTGCTATTTTTCCCCTGCGGGATGAAGCCAGCAGCGTGAAGGCTGTAATGTTCCGCGCAGATGCCCGCCTGGTCTTGCCTTCCGCCCAGAAGAGGGGATGCGTGTAGTGGTGCGCTGCCGTGCTACCCTTTATGAGCGTGACGGTGTATTTCAGCTGTATGTGAACGATATGTTTCCGGATGGCATCGGTGCCGCACAGCTTGCATTGGAGCAGCTCAAAGCAAAGCTGGAGCAGGAGGGCCTGTTTGCCCTGGAACATAAAAAAGCCGCTGCCGGCATTCCCTAAATGCATTGGTGTTGTCACCAGCAAAACGGGAGCCGCATTGCAGGATATCCGTAATGTACTCACCCGGCGCTGGCCCTCGGTACAGCTGCTTCTGTGTCCGGTAACGGTGCAGGGCTTTGAGGCCGCACAGCAGGTGGCCGATGCCATCAAAAAGCTGGACCAGCGCAAAGAGGTGGACGAGATCATCGTGGCCCGCGGCGGCGGCAGCAGGGAAGATCTGTGGGTGTTCAATGCTGAAGATGATCGCACGGGCGGCCTACCGCTGTAAAAAACCACTGATCAGCGCAATCGGCCACGAGATCGACTATACCATTCTGGATTTTGTGGCAGACTGCCGTGCCCCCACACCTTCGGCTGCAGCAGAGCTGGCTGTACCGGATCGGGCAGAGCAGGAACGGATATTGCTGGATTTGCAGCAAAATATTCGCAAAAAAAATATGCAAAAACGTTTTCGATTTATGCTATAATGGTCTGGAACAATACAACTTTGTGTTGGAGCAGGGCCTTGCACGCCGAAACTGGCAAAAAAGTCAGGGTCAGCTGCAGCAGGTGCAGGATGCCATCCGTCAGCAGATGCAGAAACGCCTGCATTCTGCAGAATTGCAGCTGGGTCATGCGGCAGCACTTACCGGTTCGCTGGATCCATACCAGGTGCTGGCGCGCGGCTACACGATGGTCACAGCAGCCAACGGCACTATTTTAAATGCAGATGATCTGCAGCCGGAAAAAAATCAATCTATGTTCGCAGCGCTTCCCGCCGTGCAAAGTGCAGGGTGGAAGCGGTGGAGGAGATCAATGAGAACACCCAAAAGTTTTGAGGAAGGCATGGAACGGCTGAATACGCTCCTTGCACAGATGCAGAGCGAGGATACGACCCTTGCAGATTCGGTCAAACTGTATGCAGAGGCCGCTTCTCTGATGGAGTACTGCCATGCTGCACTGGAAAAAACATCGCTGCAGATCGACGAGATCGACGCAAAGCTTGCAGGGCACAGTGCAGGAGGAAAGCTAATGGACTATCAGGAGCAGTATCAGAATTATCTGGCACAGGCAATGGCCGCGCTGGAAAATGGCCTGCGGCCGTTTTCTGCCGGAAGAATCCGAGGTGTGCCGTGCGGCACGCTACAGCCTGATGGGCGGCGGCAAACGGATCCGTGCAGTTCTTGTTCTCAGCGTCTGCGATATGCTGGGCGGCAGTATGCAGGCGGCACAGCAGTTTGCAGCTGCTGTAGAAATGCTGCACTGCTATTCGCTCATTCACGATGACCTGCCCTGCATGGACAATGATGATCTGCGCCGCGGCCGTCCTTCCTGCCACAAGGCGTTTAGCGAAGCAACCGCCATGCTGGCCGGTGATGTGCTGCTGACAGAAGCATTTGAGACAGTCGCCAATGCCCCGGCAGATGCCGTCTGTCTGTGTACAGGCAGCGCGGGCACTGGGTGCAGGCGCTGGCAGCCGCGGCATGGTCTATGGGCAGGAACTGGATCTGAAATACGAAGCGTTGGCCGCAACAGAAGACCAGCTTCGGCTGATCCACCGCAATAAAACGGGTGCGCTGATCAATGCAGCCATTCAGATGGGGCGGCTGCGGCCAAAGCGGATGAAGCACAGTGCAGAGCGCTGGAACAGTATGCTTATGGTCTGGGCCTTGTTTTTCAGATCGTGGACGATGTACTGGATGTTACCAGCACACCGGAACAGCTGGGTAAGCCCATTGGCAGCGACAGCGAAAATGGAAAGACTACCTTTGTGACCCTTTATGGTGCGGAAGGTGCCATGAAGCTTGCACACGACCTGAATCAGGAGACCTGCACGGAACTGCACCGGAATTTTGGCGAAAAAAGCTGCGTTTCTGGAACAGCTTGCGCAGCAGCTTCTTGTGCGTAAAAACTAAAAATAATCCATACAGAATAAAGGAAAAAAGATTATGCAGCTTTATTCAAAACATCCTGTCTTTCAATCAGATCCTTACGGTTTCACTGCTCGGCTGGCTTGTGGCGCAGGTGCTTAAAACCATCATCAATTTTATCCTGCTGGGCAAGTTCCAGTTGGAACGCATGTGGGGTGATGGCGGTATGCCCAGTGCCCACAGCGCAACGGTCTGTGCCATGGTCATTGCAACCGGACGCTGTGTGGGTGTTGACTCTGCCATTTTTGCAGTGGCGAGCGTGGTGGCAATCATTACCATGCACGATGCCATGGGCGTGCGGCATGAGACGGGCGAGCAGGCCAAAGTGCTCAACCAGATGATCGAAGAGTGGATCGACATCAGCGAAAAGAATGCTGCTCCGTTTTTGCAGAATATGCATCTGAAGGAGATGGTCGGCCATACGCCCCTGCAGGTCGTGGCAGGCGTACTTTGGTCGGCGCAGCCGTCGGCTTCCTGTATCCGCTGGCTTGAGGCATTCTTTTTTTTCACGCAGGAACGCACTGCAGCAACAGAAAATCTTAATTTGAAGGACGTGTGATTTATGGGAGCATTGCTGCTGGACAGCATCAATCAGCCCAGCGATTTAAAAGCAACTGAATGAACAGCAGGTGAAACAGCTGTGCGCGGAGATCCGCCAGTTTCTGCTGGAGAATATTTCCAAGACGGGAGGCCATCTGGCCTCAAACCTTGGCGTGGTCGAGCTTACCATTGCGCTGCACCGTGTTCTGGATACACCACAGGACAAAATCGTGTTTGATGTCGGTCACCAGTGCTATACACACAAGATCCTTACGGGTCGGCGCGGACAGTTTGATAAACTGCGCCAGCTCGACGGGATTTCCGGTTTCCCGAACCCGAAACGAGAGTGAACACGATGCATTCATTGCCGGGCACGGAAACACGGCGCTTTCGCTTGCGATCGGCATGGCGTGGGCCAAAAAGCTGCATCATGAAGCAGGGCTTGTGGTCGCGGTGATCGGCGATGGTGCCTTTACCGGCGGCATGGTCTACGAGGGCATGAACAACATTGAACAGCTGGACAACCTTCTTGTGATCCTGAACGACAACAAGATGTCCATCTCCAAAAATGTCGGTGCACTTGCCCGCTATCTGACTCATTTGCGCACGACCACGGCCTATTTTGATGCCAAGGATAATGTGCGCAGCTTTTTGGATGGAGTACCGCTGGTGGGCGCTCCACTGAAAAAAAAATCACCGAGTGCAAGACGCTTTTGCGTCGGGCAATGTACCACTCTACCATGTTCGAGGATATGGGCTTCCAGTACATCGGGCCGGTGGATGGCCACAACGTGGAAGAGCTGGAACGCACACTGCGCACCATCCGCAACCGGCAAGGGCCACATTTTCTGCACGTGATCACAAAAAAGGGCAAGGGCTATCAGCCGGCCGAGGTAAACCCCGGCAACTATCACGGCGTGTCGGCATTTGATCCGGATGGAATGCCCGACCCGGAGGTGGCACCAAAGGAATCGTTCTCGACGGTATTTGGCAATGCTCTTGTGACGGAAGGCGACCGGAACCCGAATATCTGCACCATCACTGCGGCAATGAAATACGGCACCGGCCTGCAGTTTTTGCGCACAGCCACCCGGAGCGTTTTTTTTTTGATGTCGGTATGGCAGAGCAGCACGCTGTGACCTTTGCTGCCGGGCTTGCAAGTCAGGGCATGCTGCCGGTGGTATGCATTTATTCCACCTTCCTGCAGCGTTCCTATGATCAGATCATCCATGACGTAAATCTGCTGCGGGAGAATGTAGTTTTTGCCATCGACCGCGCCGGTTTTGTCCCAGCGGATGGCGAAACACATCAGGGGCATTTACGATCCCGCTTTCCTGAGGCCAGCTTGGAATGCCGCTGTATGCGCCTTCCAATTATCAGGAACTGAATTACTGGCTGCAGCAGCTGTTGAGTGACCGCTTCCATGGCCCACGGGCAATTCGTTATCCCCGCGGTGGGCAGGATGCAGCTCTGGCGGAATTTGGCTGCACCGGCGAAGATTATGATTTCCTGCGCAAGGCGGATGATGCAACAATCGTTCTGGTGAGTTACGCCGACGAACTGGCCGACCTTTTTGCAGGCAGAACGTGAATTACAGCAAAAAAAGCATTGTGTGTGATGTGATAAAGGCTGTAAAGCTGTATCCCTTTACGGACAAAATGATCGCTGATCTGTCGAAATATAAAAAAATCCTGTTTGCGGAAGAATGCATTGCAAACGGAAGCATTGGTGAACATCTGGAATATGCTTTGCAGCAAAACGGATGGAATGGGCGCTTTATCCATTGCGCAGTGCGGAACGCGTGTCTTCCGCATGCCAGTGTGGCACAGATCAAACAGGCAACCGGTCTGGATGCAGCGCATCTTGTACAGGCCGTGCAGATGGCCGTGACGAAAGGAGAAAATTTACTGTGAAGATTCGATTGGACCAATATCTTGTTCAGCATGGTCTGACACAGAGCCGTGAGCGCGCAAAGGCGCTGATCATGTCCGGCATCGTTTTTGTCAATGAGCAAAAGGTGGACAAGGCCGGAGAGATGATCAAGGAAGATGCCAAGGTGGAAGTGCGCGGGCACGACATTGGCTATGTCAGCCGCGGCGGCCTGAAGCTGGAAAAAGCTATGAAGTGTTTCCCGCTTACACCGAATGGCAAGGTCTGCATGGACATTGGAGCATCTACCGGCGGCTTTACGGATTGTATGCTGCAGAACGGTGCCGTCAAGGTTTATGCGGTGGATGTCGGCTATGGACAGCTTGCATGGAGTCTGCGCACCGACGAGCGCGTAGTGAACATGGAACGCACGAACATCCGCAATGTCAAACCGGAGGATCTTGCCGAGCAGATCGAGTTTTTCAGTGTGGATGTCTCGTTTTATCTCGCTGCACCATATTTTCCCGGTGGCACAGGCAATCACAACGCCGGATGCCATGGGCGTTTGTCTGGTCAAGCCGCAGTTTGAAGCTGGACGCGAAAAAGGTTGGCAAGAACGGTGTGGTGCGCGACCCTGCTACCCACCGTGAAGTGCTGCACAATGCCATGGGCTATGCTGCTGCAAACGGTTTTGCTGTACGCGGATTGGATTTCAGCCCGGTAAAGGGACCTGAGGGGCAACATTGAATACCTGATGTTCGTGCAGAAGAGCGGTGAACCTTCCGTGCTGGACGACAGCGTTGCAGAGCAGGTGGTGGCGGCAAGCCACAGCACGCTGGACCGCTGAGCGGCTCTGCCATCAGACCAGAAAAAGGGAGCTTCCCGCATGACGATCTATATTTCGCCGAATCCCGGCAAGACCTCTGCCAACGAGATCGCACTGCGCGCGGCGCAGATTCTAATGAACCATGGTGCAGCTGTTCTGATGTGTGAACAGCCGCGCGCAAGCTGCAGCACGGCCGGAGTGGTTTATCTGCCGCTGGAGGAATGCCTTGAGCAGGCAGATGTGATCCTGACCATTGGCGGCGACGGCACCATTCTGCATGAGGCAAATCTTTCGCTTCGGTACGCAAAGCCGATCTTGGGCATCAATCTGGGACGCTGTGGTTTTCTGGCTACCTGCGAAGTCAGCGAGATGGAAGCCAAGCTCTCCGCTGTTGCACGGGGAGAGTTCAGCGTAGACAACCGGATGCTGCTGTATGTCCGCGTTCTTGGCCACGATGGCTGGGAGGGCCACGCCCTGAATGACGTGGTGGTCACAAAAAGGGCCGCCTGCAGCAGGCGATCGATTTCAGCATTTACTGCGATGATATTTTAGTAGAGCACTACCGTGGGGACGGTGTGATCGTTGCAACGCCCACCGGCTCCACAGCGTATTCGCTGGCGGCGGGCGGGCCGATCCTGGATTCCCCAGACGAAGGGCGTTGTTGTAACGCCTATCTGCCCGCACAGTCTGGCCAGCCCGGCCATGGTGTTTGCGCAGGAGCGCAAGCTGAATATCTGTGTGGGACAGGTGGCCGATGATGAAGTGTTTATCAGCTGCGATGGCAGAGCTGGCTGTCCGCTCAGGGCCAGCGCAACGGCTGAAGTAAGGCTCTCCGATCAGGTGGTAAAGCTGATCACCTTCGGAAAAAAGCAGATCAGTTCCAGGCCATTGACCAGAAGCTTCGCAGCAGACGATAAAGGGGAGGCGAGTTTACGATGGCGCGCAGCCGTAAGGAAGATGTAAAAAGCAAGGGAGAACGTCAGCAGGTGATTCTCCGGCTTGTGCAGGAACACCCGATCAGCCGGCAGGAAGTTCTGCTGGATCACCTTTCCAAAGAGGGATTTGAGGTAACACAAGCCACAGTTTCCCCGCGATATCCGGGAGCTGTGTTTGGTAAAAGCTGCCACGGCAGAGGGGTATCGCA
>VOFJ01001196.1_pt1 | contig 33336 bp, 60 predicted proteins | sample 5384081 | NCBI WGS metagenome assembly VOFJ01 (sample SAMN12384729, study PRJNA508395) | human gut metagenome | isolation source: healthy gut I | host: Homo sapiens | reverse complement strand
AGTTACTTTTTCGTTCAGTTACGTATTGCTGATGGCAATTCTTATTACGAATATGATAATACAGGACAATGGATCTGCCGGACCGACCGTGAGCATCCGAAAGAAGTGGAACGCATACAGTACATTTACAAATAAAAGTAAGATGCTGTGAACATTTTTACCAAAGGGCTTCTGTTATTATAGTATAACAAGCCAATTAAAAACTTGTAACATTATGAATACTATATTAATGTCTTTAATAATTATGACCATGACATACGAAATGCCAAAACTTCCCTATGCAAACAATGCGTTGGAACCTGTAATCAGTCAGCAAACAATAGATTTCCATTACGGAAAGCATCTACAAACGTATGTAAATAATCTGAATAGCCTTCGTGCCCGGAACAGAATATGAAGGTAAAACGGTAGAAGAAATCGTTGCAGCCGCACCGGATGGAGCTATATTCAATAACGCCGGGACAAGTATTGAACCACAACCTGTACTTCCTGCAATTTGCCCCGAAACCTTCAAAGAAGGAGCCGGCGGTAAACTGGGAGAAGCCATCAAACGTGACTTTGGCAGCTTTGAAAAAACTTCAAGAAAAGAATTCAATGCAGCAGCAGTCGGATTGTTTGGTTCAGGATGGGCTTGGCTATCCGTAGATAAAGACGGTAAACTGAAAATCACTAAAGAGGGGAACGGCAGCAATCCAGTACGTGCCGGTTTGAAACCACTTCTTGGATTTGACGTTTGGGAACACTCCTATTATCTGGATTACCAGAACCGCCGTGCCGACCACGTAAACGCCCTGTGGGATATCATCGACTGGGATGTGGTTGAAAAAAGAATGTAATCGGAAATTTACAAGCTAAACTATACTTTTGGAAAAGGTCGCTGTGAAAAACACAACGACCTTTTTTTAAGATAAAAAAAAGAACAGACTTTTTATTGGATATCAGATGCATTAAGTTGTATTTTTGCAACTTAAAAACAACATAACAAACAATTATGGTACTGTATAAAAAAAAAAAAAATACGATTTATTGTCTCCATTGCCGTACTCCTTTTCCTCCCCCTTTTCTTAGCAATGTTGGCAATGCTGCCAACACAGAAGAATCTGCAGAAGAGATCCTGTTTATCACCTCTTATAATTCTGACACTAAATATACCTACGATAACATCAGCACACATTTATAGAGACCTACACCCAATTGGGGAGGAAAATATTCGACCATGGTAGAAAATATGAATGCAACAGACTTAACGCAGGCGCATCAATGGAAAAAAACATTGACCGATATTCTGGACAAACATCCGAAAGCCAAATTAGTTATTCTCCTGGGTGGTGAAGCATGGAGCAGTTTCCTCCATCTCGAAGATGAAAAGTACAAGCAGCCTTTCCTGTTTTCTGTGCAATGGCATCACGCAACGGAATACGTATTCCGGAGGATTCAACCGACATCCGAAGCTATAATCCCGAAAGCATTAACTTAATGGAACGCATGAAGGAATACAACGTAAGATATTGTAGCACATACGAATATGACATTAAAAAAGATATTGAAATGATACAGGATTTCTATCCGGAAACAGAACACCTTGTATTTGTATCGGATAACACATACAACGGACTTGCCGAACTGGCATGGTTCAAGAAAAACCTGCAACATTTCCCACAGTTGTCTATCACCTACGTCGATGGCCGCATCCATACACTCGATATGGCTGCCAGTCAATTGCGCAATCTTCTCCCAGAAACACAGTCATGTTGCTTGGCATCTGGAGAATCGATAACCGGGGTATTACTTACATGAATAATTCCGTTTATGCTTTTTCCAAAGCCAATCCTCTTCCTGCCTATGTTCAGTCATGACTTCTACCACCGCAATAGGTTACTGGGCTATCGGAGGATATGTCCCCAATATGAAGGGATAGCCGAAAGGAATGGGAGGAATACGCATATCAGTTTCTTGGATAAAGGGAAAAATGACATCCGTAGCATTAATATATTACCCAACAAATATAAATTTGATGCCAATAAATTAAAAGAATGGGGATTTGAAGACAAGAAGTTACCCATTAATTCAATGGTAATCAATCAGCCCATCCCGTTCTTTGTGGCCTACAAGACGGAAGTACAGTTTATCCTGCTCACCTTCCTCGTATTGATAGGAAGTCTGAATGATTGCGCTGTATTACTATTACCGGACTAAAATTCTGAAGAATCGTCTTGAAAGAACTACGAAACAACTACGGGAAGATAAAAAGAAACTGGAAGAGTCATCGGAGGTAGAATTGCGTGACGCCAAAGAGCGCGCCGAGGAAGCTAACCAGCTAAAGAGTGCTTTTGTGTCGAATATGAGTCACGAAATACGTACGCCATTAAATGCTATCGTAGGTTTCTCCAGTCTGCTAATCAATTCGGTAGAACCTTCGGAACGAATTACAAGAATATGCCAGATATCATCCCGACCAATTCTAACCTGCTGCTACAGCTTATCAGCGACGTACTGGATATATCACGCCTGGAATCGGGAAAGCTGCAATTCAACTATGAATGGTGTGAGCTGGTGACTCATTGCCAGAATATGATTACTCTGACCAACCGGAACAAGACAACGAATGTAGACATCAGGCTGCAAATGCCCAAAGAGCCTTATATGCTCTATACCGACCCGTTGCGTCTGCAACAAATCATCATCAACCTGCTGAATAATGCGTTAAAATTCACTCCCGCCGGAGGAAGCATTACGCTGGATTATGAAGTGGACAAAAAAAAAACAGTGTATACTATTTTCTCTGTGACCGACACCGGCACCGGAATCCCCGAAGATAAACAGGAGCTGGTATTCCAACGTTTCGAAAAGCTGAACGAGTTCGTACAGGGTACAGGATTGGGACTGGCTATCTGCAAACTGACCATCCAATATATGGGAGGTGATATCTGGATTGACAAAATTACAAAAATGGCGCCCGATTTATCTTTTCTCATCCTATCAAAAAAGGAATCAACAGAAAAATGAAAAAAATCGAATGATTTAGTGTTTTTCTGTTTCTTTTTCGCTTACTTTGTCCCCGTAAAGACAAAGGGGTGCCCCATGAGGGGCTGAGATTATACCCTAGGAACCTGAGGCAGTTAGTACTGACGTAGGGATTGTGTTTCTTCTTATCGCCTTTCCTATTCAAGCACGCTCTTTGTATTTACTTTCAACTTATTTATTCTGATAGGACAATGAAAGTACAAGTGAACAACAAAGAGGTGGAAATTACTCCCGACTCTACCCTTACACAACTGACAATGCAACTGGAGCTTCCGGTTCAAGGCATCGCTATCGCCGTAAACAACAAAATGATTCCCCGTACCGAATGGGAACGTTTTTCGTTGCACGAGAAATGACAATCTGGTAATTATCAAAGCGGCTTGCGGAGGATAGTAAGATGATCAGTCTACAATTTATCACTCACCGGACCGAACGGTATTCTTACTTCGAATCGGCACGTATGGCACTCGAAGGAGGCTGCAAATGGATTCAACTACGCATGAAAGAGGCTCCTCTCGAAGAAGTGGAGGCAGTAGCCCTGCAACTAAAACCGCTTTGCAAAGAGCATGAAGCTATCCTGATTCTGGACGACCACGTCGAACTGGCTAAGAAACTGGAAGTGGACGGTGTGCATCTGGGAAAGAAGGATATGCCTATCGATCAGGCAAGACAGATACTCGGAGAAGCCTTTATCATTGGCGGCACAGCCAATACGTTCGAGGATGTCCTACTGCATTATCGTGCCGGAGCAGATTACCTCGGTATCGGTCCTTTCCGCTTTACAACGACCAAGCAGAATCTGAGCCCTGTTCTGGGCTTGGAAGGCTATGTCTCTATCCTCGCGCAAATGCAAGGAGGCACATATCGAGCTGCCGGTAGTAGCTATCGGAGGAATCACTTACGAAGATATTCCCGCCATACTACGCACGGGAGTGAACGGCATTGCCCTATCGGGAACGATTCTCCGGGCAAACGATCCGGTAGAAGAAACAAGAAGGATTTTAAAATAACAACTAAATTTATAGGATATGGAAAAGTTAGTAATTGCGGGACGTGAATTTAATTCCCGCCTTTTCCTGGGAACAGGAAAATTCAACTCCAACGAAGTAATGGCACAAGCTATTCTGGCTTCGGGTACAGAAATGGTAACGGTTGCCATGAAGCGCATTGACATGGACGATAAAGAGGACGATATGCTGAAACATATTATCCATCCAATATCCAGTTATTACCCAACACTTCCGGCGTGCGGGACGCTGAAGAAAGCTGTATTTGCCGCACAAATGGCCCGTGAGGCATTCGGTACAAACTGGTTGAAGCTGGAGATTCATCCGACCCGTTATTTGCTCCCCGACTCTATCGAGACACTGAAAGCTACGGAAGAACTGGTCAAATTAGGCTTTGTCGTATTGCCTTATTGTCAGGCCGACCCTACGCTTTGCAAACATCTGGAAGAAGCCGGAGCGGCCACGGTCATGCCTCTCGGCGCTCCGATCGGCACGAACAAAGGATTGCAGACGAAAAGAATTCCTGCAGATTATTATCGAACAGGCGGGAATTCCGGTAGTAGTAGACGCCGGTATCGGCGCTCCTAGCCATGCTGCCGAAGCAATGGAACTGGGTGCATCCGCCGTATTAGTGAATACGGCAATAGCTGTTGCCGGAAACCCGGTAGAAATGGCCAAAGCTTTCAAAGCCGCTACTGAAGCCGGAAGACAGGCTTACGAAGCAGGATTAGGATTGCAAGCCGTCGACTTTTGAGCAGAAGGCAAGTTCACCATAACTGCTTTTTTGATGAAAAAAAATTAAAAACGAATAAACTATGGAACAAAGAATAAAATTTCCCCGCTCCCGCAAAAAGTATATCTACCCGGCAAACTTTATCCGAATATCCGCGTGGCGATGCGGAAAGTAGAACAAGTGCCCAGTGTCGTTTCGAAGGAGAAGAAAAAGATAGTAACACCGAACCCGGGGATATATGTATATGATACCAGCGGACCGTTCAGCGATGCAGATATGAGCATTGATCTTAAAAAAAGGACTGCCCCGTATGCGTGAAGAATGGATTGTGGTGTGGTGATGTGGAACAACTTCCCGAAATTACTTCGGAATACGGACAAATGAGAAGGGACGATAAAAAGTCTCGATCACTTACGTTTCGAGCACATCGCTCTGCCCTATCGCGCTAAAAAAAGGAGAAGCAATCACTCAAATGGCATACGCCAAAAAGAGGGATTATCACCCCTGAAATGGAATATGTAGCAATCCGCGAGAACATGAATTGCGAGGAATTGGGAATTAAGACCCACATTACTCCAGAATTTGTCCGTCAGAGATTGCAGAAGCCGACGTGCTGTATTACCGGCTAATATCAACCACCCGGAAGCTGAACCGATGATTATCGGACGCAACTTCCTTGTGAAAATCAATACGAATATCGGAAATTCGGCTACTACCTCAAGCATAGATGAAGAAGTGGAGAAAGCATTGTGGAGCCTGCAAATGGGGTGGCGATACCTTGATGGATCTTTCCACAGGAGAAAATATCCATGAAACACGCGAATGGATTATCCGTAATTGTCCCGTACCCGTCGGCACGGTTCCTATTTATCAGGCACTTGAAAAAGGTGAACGGCATAGTGGAAGACCTCACTTGGGAAATTTACCGGGATACTTTGATTGAACAATGCGAACAAGGAGTGGATTACTTTACCATCCATGCAGGTATCCGTCGGCACAATGTCCATCTTGCCGACAAGCGGTTGTGCGGTATTGTCAGCCGTGGCGGAAGCATAATGAGTAAATGGTGTCTCGTACACGATCAGGAAAGTTTCTTATAACATCACTTTGATTGATATTTGTGATATCCTGGCACAATATGATGTAGCCGTTTCTTTTTGGGAGACGGACTTCGTCCGGGTAGTATCGCCGATGCCAACGATGAAGCCCAGTTTGCCGAACTGGATACCATGGGAGAATTAGTGCTTCGTGCCTGGGATAAGAATGTTCAGGCATTTATTGAAGGGCCCCCCGGACACGTTCCGATGCACAAGATTAAAGAAAATATGGAACGCCAGATTGAGAAATGCCATGACGCCCCATTCTATACACCTACCCAAGTTGGTGACGGATATTGCTCCCGGATACGACCATATCACTTCTGCTATCGGTGCCGCACAAATCGGATGGCTGGGTACGGCTATGCTTTGTTATGTCACTCCGAAAGAACACCTTGCCTTACCCGACAAAGAGGATGTACGCGTAGGAGTCATTACCTACAAGATAGCCGCTCATGCCGCTGACCTGGCAAAAGGACACCCGGGTGCACAGGTACGAGACAACGCACTAAGTAAAGCTCGCTATGAGTTCCGCTGGAAGGACCAGTTCGACCTGTCACTTGATCCGGAACGGGCACAGACCTATTTCCGTGCAGGACATCATATCGACGGAGAATACTGTACCATGTGCGGACCGAACTTCTGTGCTATGAGACTATCACGTGATTTAAAGAAAAGCGCTAAAACCAACAAATAATGAGTGGGGAGAAACAGAAAGTCAGCCCACTGACCGAACCTGCCCTCCCTCATTTCAATTTTCAATTTTTAATTCTCAATTTAATAAGAATGTTCTCCGACGAATTAGAAAAAAATATCCTGGGAAGAGACGACAAAAGCCATCTATTCCAAAAACAGATGCCGACGTACACCGTGCATTGGGTAAAAAAGAGCATCTGGATGTCAACGACTTTATGGCGCTGATTTCACCTGCCGCCACTCCTTATCTGGAAGTGATGGCACGCCTTAGTCAGAAATATACGATGGAACGGTTCGGTAAGACTATCTCCATGTTCGTACCGCTCTACCTGACTAATTCATGTACCAACTCCTGCGTCTATTGCGGTTTCCACATCAGCAATCCGATGAAGAGAACGATACTGACAGAGGAAGAGATTGTCAACGAATACAAAGCCATCAAACGACTGGCTCCTTTTTTTGAAAATCTACTGCTTGTAACCGGTGAAAACCCTGCCGCAGCAGGTGTTCCCTGCCGCACATTGCCCGGGCGCTGGATTTGGCAAAACCTTATTTCAGCAACCTGCAAATTGAAGTAATGCCCCTTAAAGCAGAAGAATATCAGGAACTGACTAATCATGGTCTGAATGGAGTGATCTGTTTTCAAGAGACTTTACCATAAAGCAAATTACAAGACATATCATCCGAGAGGCATGAAATCTAAATTCGAATGGCGTGTAGACGGCTTCGACCGTATGGGGACAGGCAGGTGTACATAAGATTGGCATGGGTGTCCTGATCGGTTTGGAAGAATGGCGGACAGACGTTACGATGATGGCTTATCATCTCCGCTACTTGCAAAAGCATTATTGGAAGACAAAATATAGCGTTAACTTCCCGCGTATGCGTCCGTCCGAAAATGGAGGGTTCCAGCCAAATGTTATCATGAACGACCGGGAACTGGCTCAACTTACATTCGCGATGCGAATCTTCGACCACGACGTAGATATCTCCTATTCCACCCGTGAAAGTGCAGAAATCCGAAACCACATGGCAACGCTCGGTGTGACAACCATGAGTGCGGAGAGTAAAACTGAACCGGGAGGATATTACAGTTATCCTCAAACCCTGGAACAATTTCACGTAAGTGATGAGCGAAAGGCGGTTGAAGTGGAACGTGACTTGAAGAAACTGGGTCGCGAACCGGTTTGGAAGGATTGGGATCAGTCTTTTTGATTTTAAAAAGATAGGCAGATGCGGTACGATAGACAAATCATACTTCCCGAAATCGGAGAAGAAGGTCAGAAGAAACTGCAGGAAGCCAAAGTGCTTATTGTAGGTGTGGGAGGGCTAGGCTCTCCCATCGCTCTCCCTGGCAGGCGCCCGGTGTGGGATGTCTCGGACTGGTAGATGACGATTTGGTAAGCATCACTAACCTGCAACGACAAGTTCTCTATTCCGAAAAAGAATTGGGTAAACCGAAAGCTATCTGTGCAGCGGAACGGCTCTCCGCTCTCAACAGCGAGATCAGAATACATCCCTACTCTACCCGGTTGACGAAAGAAAATGCTTATCATATCATTCAGGAATATGATATCGTGGTAGACGGATGCGATAATTTCGATACACGTTATCTGATTAACGATATCTGCATTGAACAGAAAAAAGCCATACGTATATGGTGCCATCTGTGGTTTTGAAGGTCAGGTTTCGGTATTCAACTATGGAAACCAGAAAAAAACTACTACGGGATCTTTATCCTGACGAAGAAGAAATGCAACGAATGCCTCCTCCGCCCAAAGGTGTGATGGGAGTTACTCCTGCTATTGTAGGGAAGCGTTGAAGCTACGGAAGTGCGGAAAATAATTTGTGGATTCGGAGATATTTTAGCCGGTAAACTATGGACGATTGACCTGCGGACATTGCAATCTAACAAATTTTCACTATAAACGTTGGTTTCTGACATAGTTAATTATTAACTTTGCTAAACAATCCAATTTTAACAAAAAGAAATGAAACTAATTGTAGTTACCACCCCTACCTTCTTCGTCGAAGAAGATAAGATTATTACCGCTCTTTTCGAAGAGGGGCTGGATGTCCTACATCTTAGGAAAGCCGGAAACTCCGGCTATGTATTCAGAACGGCTATTGACACTTATTCCGGATAAATATCACCGCCGTATCGTCACGCGAACATTTCTATTTGAAAGAAGAATTTAATCTGATGGGGATCCACCTGAATGCACGTAATCCCAAAGAGCCGCATGATTATTATGGTCACATCAGCTGTTCGTGCCATTCAGTGGAGGAGGTAAAAAACAAAGCATTTTTTTACGACTATGTTTTTTATGAGTCCTATTTATGATAGTATCTCTAAAAGTGAATTACTATACAACATATACTGCCGAAGAATTGCGTGAAGCACAAAAGAGCCAAAATTATCGATTCGAAAGTGATGGCATTGGGAGGTATCAATGAAGATAATTTGCTGGAGATTAAAAGATTTCGGTTTCGGAGGAGCCTGTCGTATTAGGAGATCTTTGGAACAAATTCGACGCCTGTCAGGATCAGAACTATTTAGCCGTAATCGAGCACTTTAAAAAGTTGAAAAAGCTATCAGATTAATAAAAAGCCGATAGTAAACTGACTGTACATTCCTATTGTATATCCAATAAAGGAAATGACTTTCTCAATCATAAAATAAAAAGCCGCCGCGAATTGTCTTCCGCAACGGCTTTCTGTATTTCGGTGTTTTCTTATCAGAACTTATATCCCACGATAATAGAGAAGTTCATGTTTTTAGGATTACCAACTTTTTCCACATCAACCAGACCAAATTGACCATCAAGCCTGCAATGATTCTACCAAATTCCAATGCTACGCCAACACCGAGACCTGCATCAAAACGCTTCAAAGCATCATCACCAAAAGTGTCGACTTTACGTTCTGTGTCATTACCTAAGTCAAACTTTGTTTTACCGGCAATACCACATGCGAAATAAGGACCTGCATTCACTACTAAATTGGTATTATCAGCGACATTGAAACGTGCAGCAGCCATTACTGGCAATTCCAAATACATTGCATTAATGCTATTGCCATCTTTCTTTTGCACCTTTACTAGTTAAGAATAATGAAGGTTGCAATGACCAGGTATCATCAAAGGCATATTCAAAACCTCCGCCAAGCTTGAAACCAACCTTAGCATTCATATCAAGATCACCTGTGTAATTACTGAAGTTCATACCAACTTTTGCATTCCAACCTGTAATTTGTGAAAAGCCCGCAACTGAAATCAGGGCAAACAAAACAAACAAAACACTCTTCTTCATAATTTTAAAGTTTTAAATTAATACTAAAAGGTTTCTATTGACCTCATTGTTTAACAATACAAATGTATGATTGTAATTTGTATTAAACAACTTTTTCGTTAACAAGTGCATAAATTATAGAGTTTATACATAAAGAAAAAGGGGAATTCCCTATTTTTGAGAACTCCCTTTCCTAATTTGTTGATTTGTTTTCTTCTTATTAGAATGCGTAATGGAAACCAATTGAAAGATCTTCGCTAGTAAGTTTAAGACCGAAAGAATCTCCGGGAGTGTTTACATTTCTGCGGTATCCCAAGAAACCATATTTAGCAATAAAAGAGAAGTGATCGTTCAATTTAACAGCAATCCCCGGTCTAAGTCCCACTTGTCCGGCTTTAGTAGTGTCTCCGTCTTTAACCTTCACGAAGCCGAGAGCAGCAGTTCCGTCCAGAAACAGGCGAACCGCACCGGTTTCACAGTAAGACCAACGAATGTATGGAGCAACAATTACTGAATTTTTTTGTCCTAAAATCCGCAAGCAATCTCAATGGCAATCTCAATTGCAGTAAAGAGCCTTTTGAACACTATGCATCATGATAGTATGAGCGTGAATTTTGTCCGATTTGTGCACACCTTCCCCTTCCCCCACAATGCGACTTGAGGTAATACGCAGATTAAAACCATAAGGAACGGACTTTATCCGAATCCAGTTTTGAAAGGTCTTGCATAAGCCCGGTTTTCAGTATAGATATTCAGCACGTATTTCCTTGCTGTCATGATCCACTTGGCAGGTACGGAGATGAATCTGAAGACAAAAGCCTTTATGCGACTCGTTTCCTTGAGCCCGAAAGCCTTGGTGTCAAGCTTGCTAATGATGGTCTTATAGAAATTGTGTATCAATGCCGTAAGCAGAAGGAATACGGTGTTCTCTGCCATGAACGACTTGGGGAGCCTGTTCCAGCCGAATCCGTTGTTCATATCATCGAATATACGCTCTTTGCCCCCACGCTTGTTGTAAAAAAAATTCGATGATGTCTCTTGTTGATGAGTCGTAATCGTTGGTAAGAATGCATCTGTAGGTGTATTAACCTTCCCACAAGTCAAGCTCTCCATCCATGCGCTTTTGTCTCTGAATGACAAGACGATAGCACTTGCCTTCCCATTTCTCAACGAGAATGGAATTGAGTTCAAACTGGATGCCGTTGATTTCCTCCGTCTTCCATCCCCTCAGTGAAAACAAGTCATCGTAGAGCGAACTGCATCTGTTGGCGCGGATGTAGAAGTGCGTGCAATGCTTCTCTATCTCACTGACAATTTCCTTCGAGCACGAACCACAGTCGGCTCTGAAGCGATTCACACGGATGCAGTTGGCTTCCAGTAGGGCAAAGAATCTCTTGTGGGTCTCAGCCTGATAAAAGCGCGCATTTGTGTTGCCATCGCTGTTCTCAATATAGACAATCTTGTCACCGATGACATATACGCCAGGTCTGTAGCCGAGGAACTTCTTGTATGTCGGTTTGGCATCATATTTCTCTGTTTCAAGGAACTGATGGTCGAAATCGACATCGTAGGTTTCCACCTCCTTCAGCTCACCGGTGGAAACCAAGGCGTTTACAAAGTAAGGTGTTGAGCTTTGTCTGCCGTATTGAAATCATAGGTCTTGCCCTTATCGGAAGTATATGAGATGTTTTCCTGTGTCAGTTCCTTGATGGCTCTGAGGATGGTATCAGAGCCTGCATGTGCGCAAGGTCGGATGATACGAGAGATGACGCATCAGATGCGATGTTACATCCTCCACGCATGAACCGCCACAGAAGTATACGCTCATCAGAGAACGAATAATTTCGCTGTACTGGTATCCGATGATACTGCGGCATCTCTGACCAAGAGTCTGGTCGATAATAGGTGAAAGCATGGAGTCAAATCGCTCCATGATTGAAAAAATTCCTCCAAAAGGTGTGAGTTTTTCGGATTTTATTAGTACCTTTGCCATGTCTTGTTACGATTTACGCTTGTTTTGATTTGGCAACACTAAGATAAGTGAAAAATCTGACATGGCAAAATCCTGAGCAACTTTTTGTTGCTCAGGAACTTATAAATAAAGTTAAATCAAAGTGTTGCGGAATTAAGGTTTGTTAGTCCACCATTATAATTATGTGAATAATCCAATTCAGCACCTAACGCCCATGTTTCGTTAAAGTTATATCCGATTTCCGGAGCTACTTTTAAAAAGAAGTAGTGTTGCCTGTGCTGTTACGCCAAACGTTCAAAGATCCGCCTACGTAAATGTCTTGTGCTTTTACAGCGATAGTTGCTAACATTACAACTACCAATAATAAACCCTTTTTCATTTTTCTTTGTTTTTTAAATTAAACGTTAGACCCCAATTCGGTCGATTTCTGGGGTGCAAATGTAAAAAGCTGTTTTTTTAGGATTAAACAAACATTTAGTTAGTTTTTTATAATAAATACCAAATAAATATTGGGTGGTAAACGAACATCAATACCCAACAGGCATAAAATAAAATAGACTGCAAATACTTTCACAAGTATTTACAGCCTATTTCTTAGATAGTTAAGTACCTAACCAGTGTATTTAGCTATCCCTCAATAGCTGCCTGCGCCGCCGCCAATCTTGCAATAGGCACTCGGAACGGAGAGCAACTAACGTAGTTCAAACCTACCCGGTGACAGAACTTCACTGAAGAAGGCTCACCACCATGTTCACCACAAATACCACATTTCAAATCCGGACGGATAGCACGGCCTTTTTCAGTTGCCATACGTACCAACTGTCCTACACCATTCTGGTCGAGAACCTGGAACGGGTCTACTTTCAGAATCTTCTTTTCCAGATAAACCGGGAGGAAGGAAGCAATATCGTCACGTGAATAACCGAATGTCATCTGTGTCAAGTCATTTGTACCGAATGAGAAGAACTCAGCAGAAGAAGCAATACGGTCAGCAGTCAAAGCTGCACGAGGAATTTCAATCATTGTACCTACCTTGAAGTCAATGCTGTCACCCAGTTCAGCGAAAAGCTGCAGCAGCTTCTTCACGAATCACCTTTTCCTGTTCTTTAAATTCATACAAGATACCAGTCAGCGGAACCATGATTTCCGGATGTGTTTCCACGCCTTCTTTCTTCAGTTCCAGAGCAGCACCAAGGATAGCACGTGTCTGCATCTGAGTAATCTCAGGATATGTATTGCCCAAACGACATCCACGGTGTCCCAACATCGGGTTATGTTCGCAAAGCGATTCTACACGTTGCTGGATATATTGCAGACTAACCCCCATAGCGTCCGCCATTTCTTGTTGCCCCTTCAAATCATGCGGAACAAATTCGTGCAAAGGAGGATCAAGCAAACGGACAGTTACCGGACAACCTTCCATAGCCTGGAAGATACCCTTAAAGTCTGCTTTGTTGGTAAGGCAATATCTTGGCCAAAGCTTTGCGACGTCCTTCCGCATCTTCTGCGAGGATCATCTCACGCATAGCTTTAATCTTTTCACCTTCAAAGAACATGTGTTCCGTACGGCAAAGACCAATGCCTACAGCACCAAAGTTGCGAGCCACGCCGGCATCATGAGGAGTATCCGCATTGGTACGAACCTGGAGTTTCGTATACTTATTGGCCAGATCCATCAATTCTGCAAAGTCTCCAGAAAGTTCAGCAGCTTTTGTTTCTACCTGACCTTTATAAACTACACCTGTACTACCATTCAATGAAATATAATCGCCTTCTTTCAGCAGAACACCATCTATTTCCACAGTACGGGCCTTATAATCAATATTCAAAGCACCGGCACCCGATACACAGCACTTACCCATACCACGAGCAACTACTGCTGCATGAGAAGTCATACCACCGCGGGCAGTAAGAATACCTTCTGCAACTGCCATGCCCGCCAAATCTTCGGGAGAAGTCTCGATACGTACCATTATGATACGTTTACCGGCAGCATGCCATTCTGCAGCATCATCTGCAAAGAAGACAATCTGTCCTGTAGCCAGCACCCGGAGATGCGGGAAGGCCACGAGTTAAAACCTTGGCTTGTTTCAAAGCGGTCTTATCAAATACGGGGTGGAGCAATTCATCCAATTTATTGGGCTCGCAGCGCATCAATGCAGTTTTTTCATCAATCATGCCCTGACGCAGCAAATCCATTGCAATCTTCACCATAGCTGCACCAGTACGTTTACCGTTACGCGTCTGGAGGAACCAGAGTTTACCTTCCTGAACGGTAAATTCCATATCCTGCATATCTTTATAGTGGTCTTCCAACTTAGTCTGCAAAGTATCCAACTCTTTGTAGATTTCCGGCATAGCCTCTTCCATTGACGGATATTTGGCTGCACGTTCTTCTTCGCTAACACCTGCCAGTTCTGCCCAACGTTGTGAACCGATTTTAGTAATTTGCTGCGGTGTACGGATACCTGCCACCACGTCTTCACCTTGCGCATTAATCAAATATTCACCATTAAACAAGTCTTCACCTGTACCAGCATCACGGCTAAAGCAAACACCTGTAGCAGAAGTCTCACCCATATTACCAAACACCATTGCCTGTACGTTGACAGCTGTACCCCACTCATCGGGTATACTTTCCATCTTACGATATAGAATAGCACGTTCATTCATCCAAGAATTGAATACTGCACAAACAGCGCCCCACAACTGCTCATAAGCACAAGCCGGAAAGTCTTTGCCGGTTTGCTCCTTTACGGCAGCTTTAAACTTCTTCACCAATTCTTTGAGGTCTTCCACTTCCAGTTCATTATCCAGCTTCACACCTTTTGCATGCTTCACCTCTTCAATGATGGCTTCAAATGGATCGATATCCTCTTTATTAGTCGGTTTCATGCCCAATACCACGTCACCATACATCTGTACGAAACGACGGTAAGAATCCCATGCAAAACGTGCATTGCCTGTTTTACGTGTCAATCCTTCTACTACTTCATCGTTCAGCCCCAGATTAAGGATCGTGTCCATCATACCCGGCATAGGAAGCACGAGCGCCCGAACGTACTGAAACCAGTAATGGATTTTCTATATCACCGAACTTAGAAGACATCAATTCTTCTACTTTTGCTATAGCGTTTTCTACTTCGCCTTTCAACAGAGCAACAACTTTTTTCCTGCCCCATCTCATTATATTCGGTACAAACCTCAGTCGTAATTGTAAAACCAGGAGGAACCGGAACCCCGATAAGATTCATTTCGGCAAGGTTGGCACCTTTACCTCCCAAAAGATTTTTTCATGTCGGCCTTTCCTTCTGCCTGACCGTTACCAAAGGTATAAACTCTTTTCTTGTCCATAATATAAATTTAAGTTTCTCAATTGTGATTTTTTTTCTGTTCGCAAATCTAAGTATATTTCGCATACTAGAAAACTTTTTGAGAAAAAACTTTCTATCAAAATGCAATTTCGACATTGCAATCTTTAATATTTCACTTCATAGAGAGAATTCCCGAAAAAATGTCTATTTTTGCAGAATAATTTATTAGACTGGTGTAAAAGTGGCAAGAAATAGAAAAGAACTTCCCCTACTGGAGAAAGTGACAATAACGGATGTGGCTGCCGAAGGAAAAGCCATCGCAAAGGTCAATGATTTGGTTATTTTCGTACCTTATGTCGTTCCCGGAGATGTAGTAGACCTGCAAATTAAGAGAAAAAAGCATCATTATGCTGAAGCCGTAGTAGTGAAGTTCCACGAATATTCTCGTGAAAGAGCCGTCCCATTTTGCCAACATTATGGGGTATGTGGTGGTTGCAAATGGCAAGTTCTCCCTTATTCCGAACAGATCAAATACAAGCAAAAACAAGTAACTGACAACCTTACCCGCATCGGAAAAATTGAACTTCCGGAGATTTCCCCGATTCTCGGTTCTGAGAAAACACAGTTCTATAGAAATAAACTGGAGTACACTTTTTCTAACAAACGCTGGTTGACGGAAGAAGAAGTTAAGCAAAATGTGGTATATGATCAAATGAATGCTGTAGGTTTCCACATCCCCAATGCTTTTGATAAAGTACTGGCGATAGAGAAATGCTGGTTACAGGATGACATATCCAACCGTATCCGGAATGCTGTACGCGATTATGCTTACGAGCATGATTATTCATTCATCAATCTGCGTACCCAGGAAGGGATGTTGCGCAATATGATTATCCGTACCTCCACTACCGGGGAACTTATGGTGATCCTCGTTGCAAAAATAGGGAAGAAGAAAAAGTGCAACTGTTCAAACAACTCCTGCAATATGTTGCTGATACATTTCCCAGAAATCAACTTCCCTTCTATACATTATCAATAATAAGCGTAACGATATCAATATTTGGACACATATATTTCAAAGGCAAAGATCACATCTTTGAAGAAATGGAAGGATTACGTTTTAAAATAGGTCCTAAATCATTCTATCAAACCAATTCCGAACAAGCATACAACCTTTATAAAGATAGCACGCAATTTTGCCGGGATTAACCGGAAAAGAACTGGTATATGACCTTTATACAGGTACAGGAACCATTGCTAACTTTGTTTCCAAACAAGCCCGCCAGGTTATCGGCATCGAATATGTACCGGAAGCCATCGAGGATGCAAAAGTCAATGCAGAAATCAATGATATCAAGAACGCATTATTTTATGCCGGTGATATGAAAGATATCCTTACGCAGGATTTCATAAACCAACACGGACGTCCGGATGTTATTATTACCGATCCACCACGTGCCGGTATGCATCAGGATGTAGTTGATGTCATCTTGTTTGCCGAACCAGAAACGGATTGTGTATGTAAGTTGTAATCCTGCTACTCAAGCACGGGATTTGCAATTACTCGATGAAAATACAAAGGTGAAAGCCATTCAACCGGTAGATATGTTCCCTCACACCCACCACGTAGAAAATGTGGTGTTGCTGGAACTTCAGATAATCCGTGATGATAATAGAATTTCAAAAGAGAAAAAGAAATGGGAAAAAAGACCTAGAAGAACTCCTGCTGAAAAAGCACGTGCTCAATATACCAATTATGCAGTGAAAAGAACCCATGGAACTAATGGAGTTCCTGGCTACCAAGATGCCGGACGCAAGTCGTACGAAATTAAAATCGTTGTTAAGCAAACGGGTTGTATTTGTTGATAATGTGATAACCACACAATTCAACTTTCCTCTTGAAGCGGGCATGAAAGTGCAAATCAGCAAACAAAAGGGAAAAAAAAGAATTTAATAACAGACTGCTGAAAATCGTATATGAGGATGCCTATATCATTGTTGTCGAGAAGATGCAGGGACTTTTATCAGTCAATACAGAAAGACAGAAAGAGCGCACAGCCTATACAATACTTAACGAATATGTGCAACGTTCCGGACGTCAATTCCGTGTGTTTATCGTTCATCGCCTGGACAGGGACACTTCCGGGTTGATGATGTTTGCTAAAGACGAAAACACAGCGGACGCTGCGTGATAACTGGCACGATATCGTGACCGACCGTCGATATGTAGCTGTGGTGGAGGGGAAGTATGGAAAAAGATTATGATACAGTCGTTTCCTGGCTGACTGGATAAAAAACGCTTTATGTAAGTTCCAGTGAATATGATGACGGTGGATCAAAAATCTCATTACCCACTATAAGACCATCAAACGTGCCAACGGATATTCTCTGTTGGAACTCGATTTGGAAACCGGCCGAAAGAATCAGATTCGTGTACACATGCAAGATTTAGGACATCCTATTATCGGTGATGGAAGATATGGAAGAGAAGATGCTCCCAACCCTATCGGACGACTGGCACTCCATGCTTTCAAACTTTGTTTCTATCATCCGGTAACGGAGATTTGATGGAGTTCGAGACACCTTATCCGCGGAGTTTAAGAAGTTGTTTCTGAAAAAATAAATTCCCATATTCAAAAAATAAAGCCAGAATCATAATCGACTCTGGCTTTATTTTTAATCTTCATTATTATTTTATTGACGCCTCATATAAAAATGGCTGTCCATCTATTCTATCTCTAAAATCCTGCCAATTATTATACCATGTTCCACTAAATGTCCTGCCGGTAGCTTCCGCTCCCCAAATGTAAGCATAAGTGCCATCACCATAGAAAAATAGTTCCATTGAATTATATCCTCCATCAATCCACTCCCACTCAAAAAGCAAATAATTTGGATCACCAGCAGAACCAATTGTCCCTTGATTCCTCGCATTGAAAGTCATTACTGTACCTCTTCCCCACGTATATGCGCCATAATCTAATTTCTTCATTAGTATACCACTCACCTGGCAGATTAAATTCCGTCTCATTCTTCACTCTCACACGAAGTAAAGCCAACCAATAAAGTCAGCATCATCAAGATACCTGCATATCTCTTTATCATTTTCATAATTCTCTAGTTTATTGCGTTTATTAATACAAAATTAGCATTTTATATTTACTATACATCACAAGCCACAAGTTTTTGTACCTTTGCAAAGATAATATTAAATTTTCCACATGAAACTTCTTTGGCTTGATTTAAATAGTTCGTACGCTCATTCTTCGCTGGCATTGCCAGCCTTACATGCCCAGATAGCAAATAATACAGACATTGAATGGTGTACGGTCTCCGCCACTATCAATGAAAATACCGGTAGTGTCGTCAATCAAATCTACCGCCATCAACCGGACATCATTGCAGCTACCAACTGGCTATTTAATCACGAGCAACTCCTGCACATCGTTTCACGCGCAAAAAGCGTTACTACCTCACTGCTGTGTTATACTCGGAGGTCCCGAGTTTTTAGGAGATAATGAAGCCTTTCTTATATAAGAACAAATTTGTAAGCGGAGTGTTTCGCGGAGAAGGCGAAGAAGTATTTCCTCTATGGTTAAAAAGTATGGAATCAGCCAAGAAAAGAATGGAAATCAATCACAGGACTCTGCTATCTGGATGAATCGGAAGCATACCATGACAATGGGCTCGCCCGTGTCATGAACTTTTCCGAATTAGTTCCTCCTGAAGAGAGCCGTTTCTTCAATTGAGCAAACCCTTTGTGCAATTAGAAACTACCCGCGGATGTTTTAACACCTGTGCCTTTTGTGTCAGTGGAGGTGAAAACCGGTTCGCACCCTATCTCTGAAGCAACCCGGAAACGTCTTGACGTGATACACCAACACGGAATCAAGAATGTACGGGTACTGGACCGCACTTTCAATTACAACAACAAACGGGCAAAAGAATTACTAAATCTATTCCGCGAATACCCGGATATCTGTTTTCATCTGGAAATTCATCCTGCACTCCTTTCCGATGAACTCAAACAGGAATTAGCCACCCTTCCTAAAAGACTGCTACACCTGGAAGCCGGAATCCAAAGCCTTCGGGAAAACGTGCTTGAACAAAGCCGGAGAATAGGCAAAAGGCTCCGATGCTTTTGGCCGGACTCAAGTATCTATGTTCCCTTGAAAACATGGAAACTCATGCCGACTTAATAGCAGGGCTCCCCTCTGTACCATCTATCAGAAATTTTCGATGATGTCCGTACTTTAGCAGAGTATGGCACAGGAGAAATCCAACTGGAATCCCTCAAATTACTTCCGGGCACCGAAATGAAAAAGAAGAGCGGACGAATTAGGCATACAGTACTCTCCACTCCCTCCATACGAAGTTCTTCAAACTCGTGAAATCACCGTAGATGAATTACAGACAGCACATTATCTGTCCCGCCTGTTAGACGGTTTCTACAATACCCCAACTTGGCGAAGCATCACACGGATACTCATTCTCGAAAACCCTCATTTTATACATGAGTTACTCGATCATTTAGTTCAAACAGATGTGATTGACACCCCTCTTAGCCTGGAAAAAAAGAGGATTAATCCTCTATGACTTCTGCAAGAATCATTATCCCGACTACCTGACACAAGTCAGCATTGCATGGATAGAAGCGGGTATGTCATTAAAAAAGCTCCGGCAGAAAAAGTAAGAACCAAAGACAGCTACCACCTGAAAGCCTGGGAAATAGAATACGGAGCATATCGCGAGAAACTACGATTAAGTTTCCTTCCCACCGATGAAGAAGGACATGGTTACTGGTTTGGTTTTGAGTCGGAGATTCAGAAGATACAACCGGTTTTCAAGGCTAAAAAACTATCATAAATAAAAGAAAAAGTATTCTCATATTATGTGAAATTATTATTAGTCGCTAATCGTTTAGAGCAGCATTTCCTGTTTTCCACCGTCCATACAATAAACTTTACTAGCACAGTGTATGGACATTCGAAAATATCAATTCAATATTTTTTGCCTATTATTGTTTCCCTTAGCCGCAACAGGACAAGAATGGAACAAACAGGATTCATTGAGACTTCAGCAAATGCTGGAATCCGGTCAGGAGATCAAGATAAATAGAAAGTTTATCGAAAAAGTAGAGCAAAACATGTACTCTCGAAAACCATTTGTAGATTTTGATCCCACACTACCGACTTTAAAATCTTCCATGATTTTTTTCGAAACCTTCCATTCGCACTTATCAGACATTCCTAAAACCGGGTTCCACCTTTTTTACCCACTTACTCCTGGTTAAGAATAAACAAGAATCTTGTGCTGCACAGTAAAAGTAATTTTGCAGAAAATTCCAGTTGCTTTCATATCCAAAGCCAAATAGAATATAATTTATCTCCCAAATGGTCTCTCAACATATATGGCGTACAAAACCTTGATACCCGAAAACACCGGGGCCTCCCTTCCGAAGTGGAACCCACCCAATTGGGTAGTAATGTTGTTCTCAAAATAAATAAAAACTGGATAATTAAAAAACAGGGGTACAATACCAATACAATGTCCTCCGCAAAAGATGGGAATGGATACCTCAAATTAGTGTTTCATACGAATGGTAACCCGTGCCGACAATCAGGAATCGAAAAGTTTTAGAAAACAAGAAAGCATATTTTCCATTTATTCTCGTACCTTTGTCATACGATTAAATATGCTATCATAATGAAGAACTTTATCAAGGGATTCCGGTTTACCCCCTAATTATCCGGCAGAAGTAGAAGCAAAAAATACAGAAATACAGAAAGCAAGGTTATAAACTTCCACCGCGCAAAGTACTCCGTACTCCCGAGCAACTGGAAGGTATCCGGGAAAGTGCCAAGATCAATACTGCACTGCTGGACTATATTTCAGAGAATATCCGGGAAGGCATGTCCACCGAAGAAATTGATGTGCTAGTGTATGATTTCACCACCAGTCACGGTGCCATCCCTGCCCCACTCAACTACGAAGGATTTCCCCAAAAGTGTTTGCACCAGCATCAACGATGTAGTGTGTCACGGAATACCCAATAAAAATGAGATTCTGAAAAGCGGAGATATTATCAATGTAGATGTTTCCACCATTTACAAAGGATATTTTTCCGATGCATCCCGTATGTTTATGATTGGAGACGTCAACCTTGATATGCAAAAAGTTAGTACAGGTAACCAAAGAATGTATGGAAATAGGAATTGCTGCCGCACAACCCTGGAAACAGCTGTGGTGATGTAGGCGCCGCCATCCAGGAACATGCAGAAAAGAACGGATTCAGCGTAGTCCGTGATCTCTGCGGACATGGCGTAGGGATGCGATTCCATGAGGAACCGGACGTAGAACATTTCGGACGCCGGGGCACAGGCATGATGATCGTGCCGGGCATGACCTTCACCATCGAACCCATGATTAATATGGGGAACCTACGAAGTGTTTGTAGACGATGCCGACGGATGGACCGTCTGCACCGACGATGGACTGCCTTCCGCCCAATGGGAAAATATGATTCTGATTACTGAAACCGGAAACGAAATTCTGACATATTAATGGAACTGATTCTACTTATTGTTATTGCCGTGTTAATGATAGTCCTACTTGTATTATCACTAACCAAAGGCAACAATCAAACTCAAGCAGAACAATTACAAATAGCCTTGCGTCAGCAAATGCAGGAAAACCGGGAAGAACTGAACCGCAGCATCCGGGAACTTCGCATGGAAATGACGCAGACGCTCAACCAGAATATGCAGCAAGCTTCAAGACGTTCTGCACAAAAACATGATGACTACCGGAGAACTGCAACGGCAAAAGTTCGACATGATGGCCCGCCAGCAGGAAGCATTACTGAAATCCACCGAGAAACGACTGGATGACATGCGCCTGATGGTGGAAGAAAAGCTCCAGAAAACCCTGAATGAACGTATCGGTCAATCATTTCGAAATCGTCCGTTCGCAACTTGAGAACGTGCAAAAAGGACTGGGAGAAATGAAATCTCTTGCTCAAGATGTCGGCGGACTAAAAAAGGTATTGAGCAACGTAAAGATGAGAGGAACGTTCGGCGAAGTCCAACTGGGTGCACTCTTAGAACAAATGATGAGCCCCGAACAGTACGACGCCAATGTCAAAACCAAAAAGAGCGGAACAGAATTCGTCGAGTTTGCTATTAAACTTCCGGGAAAAGATGACGCCAACAGCACTGTTTACCTCCCGATTGACGCTAAATTCCCCAAAAGATATTTACGAACAGTATTACGATGCATTCGAAGCGGGAGACGCAGCATTGATGGAATCGTCCGGCAAACAATTGGAAAATACAATCAAAAAGATGGCAAAAAAGACATCCATGATAAGTATGTGGACCCGCCTTTTACCACAGATTTTGCCATCATGTTCCTCACGTTTGAAAGCATATATGCCGAAGTAATCCGACGCACCAGTCTCATCGAAAACACTCCAAAAAGGAGTATAAGATTGTAGTTACAGGTCCGACAACATTAGGCGCCATCCTCAACAGTCTCCAGATGGGATTCCGCACACTTGCTATCCAAAAACGTACCGGAGAAGTCTGGACCGTATTGGGAGGCTGTCAAAACAGAATTCAGTAAATTCGGAGGGTTACTTGAAAAAGTACAAAAGAACTTGCAAAGCGCCGGTGACCAACTCGAAGAAGTCATGGGAAAACGAACACGTGCCATCGAACGCAAACTGCGGCAAGTGGAACAGTTGCCACACGAAGAAAGCCAAAAGATTCTACCTATTGACGTAGAAGACGATTTGACAGATTACTAACTGATATTATTTAGGCACGGATTACACGATAAACACGGAAAGAAAATAAACTTATCCGTGCAATTCGTATAATCCGTGCCTAAAAAATTAGAGAAAGTGTTTCGACACACCTCCACACTAAACAGAAAATGCTCTACAACATTTCCATATCACGTCAATCCGCATAACTCCGCAAAGCCAAATTCTTCACCCAAAGAACGAAGATACCCGTCAGAATCAGATTCAATACCAGAGTAAGCACTGAAATAACCAATGCCGGGTACCACCACAAGTTATATCCCAATGCAATGAAAATGATTCCGGCCCCTACCTCACCACGGGTAAACATACCGATGGAAAGAGCCAGTCGCTCACTTAATTTCCGGTCACGATAAAAGAACATCGGACAAAGCTTTCCTATATTCGACAATAAAAGAGACAATCACCACATGAAACAGAATCATTCCCCACGACATCATCTCCTGCGAACCAGTCACGGAATAAGAACCAGCATGAGTCTCCGCAAAGTTCACTCCGATAAAATGCGGCATACTCATTCCCACCAGGAACATGAAGAAAAATGAAATCCCGGTAGAAACCTTTCGTTCCACGGGCGTATCATGTTCCTTATGTTTCATAATCATACCCAGCACAAATGCAGGCAGCAGGACTTCAATATGAATACTTCCCTCGTCCCCATACAATTCTTTACTCCCCAGATACAGTATTTGAGTAGCCAGAAATATAATCATTGAATAAAAGAGATAGCCTTCCAGTCCTGACGCCAATCATACTTATTCAATCTTTGCCAGCCGATCGACAATAACAAGAACACAATCACCACCACAATAATCAACTGCCAGCGCAAGCCTACCATCATAATCTGCAAAGGAATCATCAACAGAATCGTATCCAAATCGTCAAAAATAGCCAACACCTGTATCTTCTTATAAATCCAACTGGACTTTAACCCGATAGCCGCCAACATTGTAAACAGTATACCGGCTGAAGTCGGGGCTGCAAACCGGCTCAATAGTAAGTTCTCCTTCCAGGCTTCCCAACTATTCCAAAAAATCGGGAGGAAGCAATACAAACACATAATAAATGGCAATCATAAACCACGGCAAAGCAGCCGTAGCCATGGCAATAAAATAATCCTGGGCGTAACTTTTCCATCGTGTCTTATCAAGAACGAATTCACGTACCATTAATCATTATAAAACTAAGGCATACATAGAGCAATACATTCGATATGTATTTAACAGGCTCCATACCCATCTCCTGCCATCATCGGCAAGAATTGCGAAACGACGAGCCCCAACATCAGGAAGCCCGAAAAAGACAGAACTTTTCTCATATTTATAGTTGTTTGTTCCTAAAAAGTGATTGCCAAGGAAAGGTCTGCAGACAGAAGGCAATCACCTGGTGTATTAAAAACTAACCGCAAGTCAATTTGTTCAGAACATATCTCTGAAAAATTGCTTGCGGCAGTGTTTTTTAATCCAGGCTTCAGTATACGGCGAGGAAGGCTTTCTGCGGTACTTCCACATTACCGATCTGTTTCATTCGTTTCTTACCTCTTTTTTGTTTTTCCAGCAATTTACGCTTACGGCTCACGTCACCGCCATAACACTTCGCGGTCACATCCTTGCGCACCGCCTTGATGGTTTCCCTTGAGATAATCTTCGCCCCGATAGCTGCCTGGATGGCAATATCAAACTGCTGGCGCGGAATAAGTTCCTTCAACTTCTCACACATCCGCGTCCCATATCGTAGGCATTGTCAATATGCGTCAAAGTGGAAAGCGCATCCACAGGCTCACCGTTCAAGAGGATATCCAACTTCACCAGTTTGGAAGTACGGAAACCATTCGGATGATAATCAAACGAAGCATACCCTTTAGAAATACTCTTCAGTTTATCATAAAAAGTCAATCACAATTTCTCCCAAAGGCATGTCGTAATAGATCTCCACACGATTACCGGAAATATATTCCTGCTTCACCAGTTCACCACGTTTACCCAGACAAAGTGTCATGATAGGGGATATAATCGGTAGTAGTAATAATAGATGCTTTGATATACGGCTCTTCGATATGGTCAATCATCGTCGGGTCGGGCATACTTCCAGGGTTATGCACCTCTGTCATATGACCTTGTTTATCGTAAATATTATAAGATACGTTAGGCACAGTGGTTATCACATTCATGTCAAATTCACGGTCAAGTCGCTCCTGCACAATCTCCATGTGGAGCAATCCGAGGAAACCACAACGGAAGCCAAAACCCAAAGCCAACGAAGATTCCGGCTGGAAAGTCAAAGACGCGTCATTCAACTGCAACTTCTCCAAAGACGCACGGAGATCTTCAAAATCCTCCGCTTCAATCGGATAAACTCCGGCAAAAACCATCGGCTTCACTTCCTCGAAACCTGCAATAGCCTTTTCACACGGACGGGCAATATGCGTAATGGTATCTCCCACCTTTACCTCTTTAGAGGTTTTAATACCGGAAATAATATATCCTACATCTCCCGTGCGAAGTTCATTCCGGGGAACCAGTTCCATTTTCAGTACCCCCACCTCATCGGCGTCATACTCCTTGCCGGTATTGAAAAACTTCACCTTGTCTCCCTTTGCGGATCACACCGTTCTCTATTTTAAAATAGGCTATAATTCCGCGGAAAGAATTAAATACCGAGTCGAAAATCAAAGCCTGCAACGGAGCCTCTTCATCTCCTTCCGGATGAGGAATCCGCTCAATCACAGCCGCCAGTATCTCTTCCACTCCCATCCCCGTTTTGCCGGACGCACGGATTACTTCCTCCCGTTTGCAGCCCAACAATTCAACGATCTCATCTTCCACTTCTTCGGGATTGGCGCTCGCCATGTCACATTTATTAATCACCGGAATAATCTCAAGGTCATGCTCCAATAGCCATATACAGATTTGAAATCGTCTGCGCCTGCACTCCCCTGGGAAGCATCGACAATCAGCAACGCACCTTCACACGCAGCAATAGAACGCGATACCTCATACGAAAAGTCCACATGTCCCGGGGTGTCAATCAAGTTAAGGATATACTTTTCACCCTGATAAGTATATTCCATCTGGATAGCATGGCTCTTGATAGTGATCCCTCTTTCCTTCTCCAAGTCCATATCATCAAGCATCTGCCCGGAAGTAACCTGAATGGTATGTGTAAACTCCAACAAGCGGTCGGCCAGGGTTGACTTACCATGGTCAATATGAGCAATAATACAAAAATTGCGGATATTCTTCATGCTGAATTCTTATTATTTTATCTTTTTGGTGTGCAAAGATACGTAAATGGCGGAATAAAAAAAATGCGTTGATAACATTATGATTATGTACCAACGCATTTTTTTATTGCTTAAGTGAGTTACTCGCTTAGATCAATTTGATGAAGAGTTCACCTTCAACTTCTTCCACAGAGACTTTGTCTTCTCTCAATAACCAGCCAAGGCCGAGAAACAGATCTTTGTCAACCAATTTAGTTGCTTTTTTTTAAGCCTGCTTGGCAGTCATTCCTTCTGTTTCGTTCAGTGCATTCCAGATAGTACCTGCAATTACACCAGCTTTTTCTTTCAACATTTGCTTTGCAATTTTAGTTAGACATGCTTAAAAATCTTTCCAGCCATAAAAGACTTTCAGATTTTATTTCGGAGGCAAAGATAGTTATTTTTATGTTATATAACACTTTATTGAGCACTTTTTTACCGTTTTTGTAATAAAAAAGCATTTTAGGAGCTCATTTTGGATGCTTTTCGAGATATTCAGACCAAATTCTTGCCGCTTCCTCAACCATTTTTGCACAGGGACGCTTGCTATAATATTGAGCAGTACGCTCTTCCGGAATAGTGGAGACGGGCTCTTTTTTCTTTAATCCCAACAATTCGCCACAAATCAGCGAGCCGTTACGCTTCTTAAATTCAGCCGCCAGTTCTTGCACTACCGCATAATTGGCAGCTTTTCCTTCCCGGTCAGTTGCTTCCGTAGCACCGGTTTCCAAGCCTGCCACCAGAAACATGCCGCAGGCAGCTCCACACGTTTCACGCATCCGTCCGATGCCCCCGCCAAAAGAAGCACTCATACGCAATGCCTGTTCCTGTGTAAATCCATACATGTCCGCAAAAGCCGCTACCACCGACTGTGAGCAGTTATATCCACTCTTAAAAAGCTCCACTGCTTTCTGTATTCTATCTTCCATAAACTATTTTGCATTTTTATTTTGTGCAAAAGTATAAAAAAGTATCTTTGTACCGGATAGGGCGTAAAGATTAAAATCAAAAAAAAGAAAATATGAACAAAACTATTTCATATAAAGAATCAACAGCCATTGCCATCCAAGCTATGATGAGCGCAGCCAGAAAGGATGAATATGCCGATAGGAAAAGAAAAGTAATTTCCCTCAAAACAGAAAGAAACGTGATGTCACTCTCAAGGACATACGTGAATGGAACAAAAAAGAAGGAATTATAAAGAAGACACAGGAATTACAATCAACGCGATGATGGAATCAGCCGTCAAAGATCCGTATGTAGATCTGAATCCACCATCCAAATTTTAAAAAGCTAAAATATATATGGCTACAACATTTTGACATCCAACTACCTCATTATTCGCGCGGATTTCACCTAATCACGCGCGATATTGTCTCACAGCTACCCCGCACTTCCTGAAAGCGGCCTGCTGGTAGTCTTTATCAAACACACTTCTGCCGGACTGACCATCAACGAAAATGCAGACCCGGACGTACGGCATGACTTTCAGACGTTTTTTAATAAACTCGTTCCCGACGGTGCTCCCTACTTCATCCATACCCTTGAAGGCCCTGACGATATGAGTGCCCATATAAAAGCCTCCCCTGATAGGAAGCTCGGTCACCATCCCCATCAAAAACCACCGTTTGAACTTAGGTACATGGCAAGGCGTCTACCTCGGCGAGTTTCGCGACGGAGGAGACACCCGTAAATTGAGTATTACCATTCTATAATATTTCCAGAGCCATCGGACAATGGTCGGAATGTACGGCACTCATTCAAAATATACGCCCGTTTCAACAGCGGGCGTACCGGTTCGCTGACCATACAATAATCAATTCTCCAGCCTTTATTCTTGGCACGCGAATTAAAACGATAGCTCCACCAGGTATATTCCTGTTTCTCCGGACAAAGCGTACGAAAAGAGTCCACATATCCCGCAGACAGGAAACGCGTCATCCATTCCCGTTCTTCAGGAAGAAAAACCGCTGTTGGTCGCGTTCCGGACAGGGTCATGAATATCAATCGGCTCGTGACAGATATTATAATCGCCGCAAAGAATCAAGTTGGGACGAGACTTCTGCAACTCCATCACATATTTCTGGAAATCTTCCAACCAGACCATTTTAAAGGCCTGGCGTTCATCTCCGCTCGTTCCCGAAGGATGGTAAACGCTGACTACCGACAAGTCTCCGAAGTCCGCACGGATGAAACGTCCTTCATTATCGTATGCTTCCATTCCCATCCCATATTCCACATGGTCCGGTTCCTGCTTCGTAAGTAAAGCCACTCCGCTATATCCTTTCTTTTGTGCCGAATACAGATAGGACTTATAGCCCAATGCTTCGAACACCTCTCCCGGATACTGGTCCGGTTGCAGTTTTGTCTCTTGCAGACAAAGAATATCGGGATTCTCCTGTGCCAGCCATTCCGGTAACGCTTTAGATACGGCAGCACGAAGCCCGTTTACATTATAAGTAATAATTTTCATCATTCTATATTTATAAGTTCATGTTCATTTTATGAAAACAAAAGCATAATGTTCAGTACCGAAACGATAATAGCAATCGAGTACAACACGAACGTACTCCAACGACTATTGACATAATCGCCCATCACCTTTCGGGAAGACGTCAGTCCCACCTGTAAGAACACGGTGAAAGGCAATTGAATACTAAGTACCATCTGCGAAATAATCAATCCTTTAAAAGGATCTCCAATAAAGAAAATCAGCAATAAGGCAATTCCCAAAGACAAGAGAACTCCCACCTGCGAGTGACTGTCCTTGATATGATAAGACTCGCCGAAAATACCGGCAAAGATAGAACCTGCCGCCATTCCGCTTGTGATAGTGGACGAAATGCCCGCCATAAGCAAAGCCAGTGCAAACACGATTGCCGCATTACTTCCCAACAGCGGTTCCAGCAATGACTGAGCCTGTTGCAATTCCTCTACCTGAATACCGCTTTTAAAGAAAGTGGCGGCCGCCAGCAGAATCATCGCGCTATTGATAGCCCAGCCCACAATCATTGAAAAAAGCGTGTCAAACAACTCGTATTTCAACACCTTCTTGATAGAGGCGTCATCTTTTTTATTGTACTCGTGACTCTGTATCACCTCCGAATGAAGGAACAGATTATGCGGCATTACTACCGCCCCCAGTACGCTCATAATAATCAGCATACTTCCTTTCGGGAAAGCCGGAGTGACCCACCCCACCGTTGCGGCCACAGGCCAGTCAATATCCACCAGAAACAACTCATAAATAAACGACAGCCCGATCACCGAGACGAATGCGATAATGGAACGCTCGATCTTTTTGTAAGAGTTGGTGAAAAGCATAATGGAGACAAAAAGCGTTGTCAGCACAGCCCCCCATATAATAGGAATATCCAACAACATTTCCAATGCAATGGCACCGCCCAGGATTTCCGCCAATGAAGTGGAAATGGAAGCCAGCACCGCCGTTCCGAGTATAGGACGGGATACCCATTTGGGAGTGTATTTAGTGGCCGCTTCCGAGAGGCAGAGCCCGGTGACAATCCCAGGTGGGCAACATTATGCTGCAAAACGATCAGCATGATAGTAGACAGGGTGACCACCCAAAGTAAGGAATACCCAAATTCAGAACCTGCCGCGAAATTGGAAGCCCAGTTTCCCGGATCAATAAATCCTACAGTAACCAATAAGCCCCGGACCGATATATTTAAAGAGATCCACTCCGCCCAGATATCGCTTATGATCTTTTCGTTTTAAGTCTTGAAAAATATTCTTCATCTTTGCATAATAGTTTATCCAGTACAAATATACTTATAAAGTAACGATTGACAATCCATTTTAGTTCAAAATACCGACAAATTCGGAAAAGAACCGAAAGACATACAGAAGCTTTTTGCCGAACAATAAAAGGCCCCCGGCAAAAACAATTTGCCGAAGGCTTACAATCAACTATTAAGAACAAAAAAATGAAAAAAATCAATCAATATCCCATTTCATGCAATGCACGGCATAGTTGGTCGGGACAAGACGTCGGTCTGCCACCGCAACGAACCCCTTCAAGTTTCTTTATCACTTCTTCTACCTTCATGCCTTTCACCAGGCGTGAAATTCCTTTGAAGATTACCGTTACATCCTCCCCAGAAGGGCCACCTCTTTCACTACACCGTCTTCCACGTTCAGTTCGATGTTCGTGCTGCAAGTCCCCTGAGTTTTATAAACATATTCCATGGCCTGTTTATTCTTCTTCTCCCGCCTTCCGGTTTCATGTTCGTATAAACAGTCTGCACATCGTCAAACTCTTCCAGACGTTCGATCATCTTATCCAAAGTTTCACGTTGTTCCGGCGTCACGTCTTTCAAGTCGTTCGGGATATAAGTAAAGTCTCCACCGACATCTTCGAATCCGCATTCTTCCAGATGTTTCTGGATAGCGGCATAGCTTTTCGGATCTCCGTAGATCGTGATTGTACCTTCCTCATCATCCTGTTCGTACTCATCTTCCACGTCGTAGTCAATCAGGTCAAGGATCAATTCTTCCATATCCATGCCCTCTTTGATTTTGAAAGTGAACATACACTTATGGTCGAAAAAAGGAAAGCCAGAGAACCCATAGTTCCGAGGTTACCGCCGAATTTATTGAATACGGGAGCGTACATCAGCCACCGTGCGGGTTGTATTATCAGTCAGCGTATCCACAAAAACAGCAATTCCGTGAGGACCGTATCCTTCATAAGTCATTCCCTTGTAGTCGCTCTGGTCTTTACCCAATGCGTTTTTGATAGCACGGTCAATGTTATCCTTCGGCATATTCTCACGCTTACAAGTAGCGATAACAGAACGCAAAGTCGGGTTATTTTCCGGTTCCGGGCCACCAGCCTTTACAGCAATAGCAATTTGTTTACCCAGTCTTGTAAAGGTCTTAGCCATGTGGCCCCACCGTTTCAACTTTGCGGCTTTTCTATATTCAAATGCTCTTCCCATTGGTTTATATTTTTAGATTGAAATTTTTAAGTTTATCTAAGTTTAGCACCCAGTTTATCTTCCAGATTCTTCACCAGTTTCGACATAATCTTATCAATCATCTTGTCATTCAGAGTCTGGCTTTCATCCTGAAGCAGGAAGCTGACCGCATACGATTTCTTACCAGCTTCGAGATTCTTACCCTCATAAACGTCAAAGAGAGATACTTCTTTCAGTAACTTCTTCTCAGTATCATAAGCAATCTTCTCTATCTCTGCAAACTGCACCTTCTTATCGATCAACAAGGCAAGGTCACGTTTCACGGCCGGGAACTTGGATATTTCCGTATAACTGATCTTTACAGAACGGATCGCTTTCATCAGCTCTTTCCAGTTCAAGTCAGCATAATATACTTCATTGTCAATATCAAATGCTTTCAACAACTTCTTAGTTACAATACCGAAAGAAGCAAGACGTTTTCCGCCCTTTGTGTTGACAGAGAGTGCGGCAGCAAAAAAACATCGTCTGTCAGATTACCTACAACCAGATTGTGCAAATCCAGTCCCAGACGCTTCAATATATTTTCTACGTAAGCTTTCAATTCATACACCGAACTGTTCTCATGCGCATGCGCCCATGAATTGGAAACCTTCTTACCGGTTACCCACAAGCCCAGGTGATAATCTTTTCCGAATAAGGAGCCAGTACCTTCTCTTCTTTGTCGGCATCGAAATAGTAGCAGTTACCGAATTCAAAGAATTTCAGATCCGCATTCTTGCGGTTGGCATTATGCGCAATGCTTTCCAGTCCGCCGAACAGCAAGGTCTGACGCATAGCGTTCAGATCAGCACTCAACGGATTGAGCAACATCACCAGACGGTTGGACGGATAAGCTTCCAGTCCGTCATAATAAGCGGCGCGAGTCAGCGAGTTATTCAGAATTTCATTGAATCCGCAACCCACGAGTTGCTCTGCAATCAGATTCTGCAATTTATTCGACTTGTCGTGCTCACCCTTTGTAGTCAGGCTCGACTTCAGCGTAGACGGAATTTCCACATTATTATATCCATAGATACGAGAATATCTTCGATTACGTCACAATCACGCTGCACGTCTACACGATAAGGAGGAACCGACAATGTCAGCCCTTCGGCCGTTTCATTGGTAATCTTCATTTCCAAGGCTAGTCACAATGCTCTTGATTGTCTCTACCGGGATCACTTTACCTACCAAAGAATGTACTTTTTCGTAAGTCAAGATCGACAATAAAATCCTGTGCAGGAGTAGTGAATACATCTTTTTATTTCAGAAGAAATCGTGCCGCCTGCCAGTTCTTTCACCATCAAAGCAGCCAGTTTCAGGCAGTATATCACTCCGTTCGGGTCGATACCACGTTCGAAACGGAAAGAAGCATCCGTATTCAAACCATGACGACGAGCTGTCTTACGGACCCATGTAGGGTGGAAATAGGCGCTCTCAATGAATACGTCTTTGGTGGTTTCGGTAGAACCGGAATCCAAACCGCCGAACACACCGGCAATGCACATCGCTTCTTCCTTATCACAAATCATCAGGTCACGATCGGATAACTTGCGTTCCACACCATCCAATGTGACAAACGGAGTACCTTCAGGCATTGTCTTTATCACTACTTCGCCACCTTCAATTTTATCCGCATCAAAGCAGTGCAACGGTTGACCGAATGCATGAACAATGTAATTTGTGATATCTACTACATTATTGATAGGACGCAGTCCGATGATACGGAGTTTATTCTGCAACCATTCCGGGCTTTCTTTAACCGTCACGCCTTTCACCGTTACACCGGCATAGCGCGGGCAAGCTTCAGTGTTTTCAACTGTAACTTTAATATCCAAATCATGGTTTTCCACAAAGTCATCCACCGACGGACGTTGAGAAGTTGCCTTTACCGTTCTGAATCAGATAAGCATACAAGTCACGAGCTACCCCATAATGCGAACAAGCATCGGCACGATTCGGAGTGATATCCACTTCCAGCACATAGTCGCTCTTGATGTTATAATAATCCTTGGCAAGAGTTCCCGGGACTGCATCAGTCGGCAATACGATAATACCTGCATGATCCGTACCGATGCCCGATTTCATCTTCAGCACAAATCATACCTGTAGATTCTACCCCACGGATTTTTGATTT
>VOFJ01003273.1_pt1 | contig 33346 bp, 71 predicted proteins | sample 5384081 | NCBI WGS metagenome assembly VOFJ01 (sample SAMN12384729, study PRJNA508395) | human gut metagenome | isolation source: healthy gut I | host: Homo sapiens | reverse complement strand
CACTTTTCCCAGGCCGGAATAGATAGGGCGCGGGAAGCCAGTCGGCGTTCAGGGTATCGCATTGCCTGGAGCTATGTCGAAATCGAACCGTCCCCGGTTGCCCCGTGGATCGAAAAAATCGACGTTCGAAGCCCCGAACCGGTTGTTCTTCTGTTCAGTGCTGGCCTCTCGGCATCGAGAGCAGGCTCACCTGCGTGAAACGGGAAAGCCAGTCCCGCGACGCGATTTCGCTCCGGAGTTCGGCCGCGGTTCTGCCTTCAGTGGTGATCGGTTTGAGGCCGCCGCCCGGTCAGACGACGCCTGCCGGGTCCAGCGGGCAGCGCCGCCATGTCGAGTCAATCCAGCCGGGCGAAGTCAGCGGGTTGGGTGGTCGGGGCGTAGAAACCGCGATGTGTCGCGTCTGACGCGGTCGGCAACCGCCGGCGAAACCAGCGCGAGGTGACGCATCGGCGGCGCGCGGGAATGTCGCTTGACCTCCACGCTGTTTGAGCAGGATGTCGGCTGTGACCTGCTGCCGCGCACGGACTTCATCGCTGCCGAACCGTTCAGTGGTCGCCCTCGATAGTGGTGCCCATGCGCTGGCGTAATTCAAGCGAAGCGCGGGCTTGCATTTTTTTGTTGTTTTTTTAATATTTCATTTCCAATAGCATGCATTAAGTGAGTTTTGCCAAGCCCTACTCCCCCATACAAAAAAACAAAGGATTATATGCTGTAGCAGGTGCTTCAGCAACAGCTAATGCAGCAGCATGTGCAAAAGAATTATTATTACCAACAACAAAACTATTAAATGTATATTTTGGATTTAAATTAGAACTGTTTGGTGTATTTGTTGGAATCACAGGAGCTTCAGCTTTTGGCATATCCTCTTCACAAATTATTTTTACATCATAATTTTTATGAGTAATAAAACTAAATGTGTTTTTTAATAAAGATAAATATCTAGATTCTAACATATCTTTATGTACAATATTTTGTGCCATTATAGTAATTGTAGTGTCATCAACTGAAAAAAATCTCAATATTACTAATCCATGTACTATATGAAATTCCAGTTACTTCAGTTTTTAGTAGTTCTTTTGCTTTTGTATTTAGTTCATTAATTTCTGCCTTTTGCATTACTCCTTCAATCCCTTCAGTATATTAATAAAACATAAAATTATTACGTAAAGTTTTCCACAAAGTTATCCACAACTGTGGAAAAGTAAACTCCATAAATACTAATAAATAAACAAAAATTTAAAATTATTAACATAATAATTATGTGTTTTTAAAATTCGTAAAAACCTTATTTCCCTATGTTAGTATATCATATCAAAAATACAATTAAATAGTCAATAGAATAAAAAAATAAAATGTAAAAATTGTTTATGTGTATTGACATAATAAGCTGGTAAGGTGTATAATAATAAAGCTTATATTTAATAAATAATCCATTCGTGGTTTAAATAAGAAAAACATAGGAGGTGCTAAAATGAAAAGAACATATCAACCTAAAAAAGACAAGAACAAAAAAGAACATGGTTTTATGAAAAAGAATGAAAACAAAATCTGGAAGAAATGTATTAAAAGCTAGACGTGCAAAAGGAAGAAAAAAATTAAGTGCGTAATAAAAATGGTCACGTAATAAGCGGTGACCTTTTTAAGTTTTATGAGATTGAGTGATTTTGATGAAAAAAAAATGAAAACCTTTGAAGAAAAAATTATGAATTTCAAAATGTTCTAAATAAAGGTAAATTTTATATTGGCAAACAAATAACAATATATATAGCAGAAAATAAGCAATCAACTAATAGATTTGGAATAGCAGTTTCTAAAAAGACATGTAATGCAGTAAAAAAGAAATCACATTAAAAGAAAAATTAGAGAAAACTATAGGCTAATTCAAGAACAACTAAAACAAGGTTATAATATTGTTTTTTTGTGGAATAAAAAAGTACCAGTAGAACAAGTAAATTTTCATATTATAAAAAAGTGATATGGAAAAATCATTTACAAAGGCAGGGCTTTTATAAGTGAAAAGTATTTTTATTTTTCTATTAAAAGGATATAAAAAATAATTTCACCAATTATTGGAGCTTTTGGAATACATTGCAAATTTTATCCGAGTTGCTCAGAATATATGATACAGGCAATAAAAAAATATGGCTGTATTAAGGGGATATATTTGGGAATAAAAAGATTATTAAAGTGTCATCCTTTTGCAAAGGGGGATATGACCCTTTAAATTAGGAGGAATTTCATGGGTTTTATATCAGGAATATTTGGCTATTTGTTTAATTGGTTATATGAGGTTTTTAGTAACTATGGTGTAGCAATTTTAATATTTTCAGTAATTTTAAGAGTTATTTTAATACCAATTACAATTAAACAACAAAAAAGTCAATGAAAAAATCAGCTGCACTTCAAGCTGAGATGTCAGAAATTCAGAAAAAATATAAAAATAATCCAGAAAAATTAAATCAAGAAACAATAGAATTATATAAAAGAGAAAAAAATGAGTCCTTTTAGTGGATGTTTGACATCTATTTTACAATTGGTAATCATTTTATCTGTATTTTGGCTAGTTAGTCAACCACTTACATATATGAAAAAAATAGATAATAATCTAATTGATGCATATACAACTGAAATGAAAGAAAGTGGATATAATTCAAATAATAGTTATGTGCAAATAGCTACAATTGATTATGCAGAAACAAAATATCAAGAAATATCTAAACAATTAGAGCAAGAAAATGTAGAAAATAGGGAAGAACTAGTAAAAAAACAACAAGAATACAATCAATTAAGATTGAATATGGAATTTTTAGGAATTGATTTAAGCAAAGTTCCAACACAAAAACTTAAATGATTGGAGAGTTTATGTTATTCCAGTTCTTTATGTTATAACTTCAATTATATCAACAAAACTAACAACAGTAACTCAAAAAAAGAAACAAAAACAAGATATTGTTGTTTCTGGCGAGGAGGATAACAAAGAGGTTGATCCAGCAGAACAAATGCAACAAATGAGCAATAGTATGATGTATATGATACCAGTAATGTCTGTTATGATTGCAATTATTGCTCCATTAGGATTGGCTTTGTATTGGTTAGTAAGTAATATTTTAATGATTATTGAAAGACTTATTATAAATAAAGTTATGGAAAAAAGATGACAATAAGGAGGAATCTTCTAATGGCTAAAAGTATTATTGTAGAAGGAAAAACTTCAACAGAAGCTATTGAAAAAAAGGGTTAAAAGAATTAAAAGTTTCTAAAGATAAAGTTGATATAAAAATATTAGAAAATGAAGAAAAGAGAAGCTTTTTTAGCATATTAGCTCCTAGAGTAGTAAAAGTTGAAATGACTTTGAAAGATGAAGTAACAGAAAAGAAAGCTGAGTACAAACCTAGAGAAGAAGTAAAACATATTGAAAAAAAAAAAAAAAAGGCACCTTTAAAACCAGAAGAGTTAGAAAAGGCAAAATTGAACTTAGAAGCATTTTTAAAAGCTTTTGTTTCTAAAGTGAACAATATGGAATATAAAGTTTCTTCAGATGATGAATATGTATATGTTACATTAAATGGGGAAGACGCAGGAAAACTAATTGGCTATAGAGGTGAAACATTAAACTCTATGCAAGCAATTTTAACTGCAATTGCTAATAAACAAATAGAAAGTAGAGTTCATCTTGTGTTAGATATTGAAGGATACAGAGCTAAGAGACAAAAAGCATTAGAAGAACTTGCTGATAAATTAACAAGAACAGTTATAAATACAGGCAAACAAGTTACTTTAGAGCCAATGTCTGCTTATGAAAGAAAGATTATTCATAATAGATTACAAGATAGTAAAAAAGAGTAAGAACTTATAGTGTTGGTGAGGAACCATACAGAAAAAAGTTATTATAGCAAAAAAATAAGAAAAAAATCGGAAGTCAAAGTTCGGATTTTAGTTTAGTTAACTAATTCTAGCTTTGACTTCTTAATTTTTTTAATATAATCAGCATCTTGCGTCGTTAAAAGTAATTAAAAAACGCGGTTACAACCACAAAGGTTGCGCCCTTGCCTTTTTACTTACTTTTGCCTAGCAATATACTAATTATATTAAAAATTATAATAGAAATAATTTTATTTAATGATAAGGAGGTAAGAGATGGGTACAATTGCTGCAATTTCAACAGCTCCGGCTAATGGAGGAATTGGAATTATTAGAATGAGCGGTAAAGAATGTTTTGAAATATTAGATAAAATTTTTGTGCCAAAACAAAAGCAAGATATAGAAGAAATATCTGGATATACCATAAAATATGGATATATTATAGATTTTAAAACAAAGCAAAAAAATAGACGAGGTTTTAGTATCATTTTTTATTAATCACCTAAAAGCTATACTACTGAAAATATGTGTGAAATAAATTCACATGGGGGAGTGGTAATTGAACAAAAAATCTTAGAACAATGTTTATTAGCTGGAGCTGAAATGGCTGAGCCAGGCGAGTTTACTAAAAGAGCTTTTTTGAATGGTAGAATAGATTTATCACAAGCTGAAGGAATTATTGATTTGATAAATGCTAAAACTTCTCAAGAAGCAAAAAGCATCATTTAAACAATTAGAAGGAAGTTTATCTAAAAAAAATTAAAGATATACGCCAAAAATTTATTAAACATAATGGCTGATATAGAGGCATCTATTGATTACCCTGAATATGACGAAGTACCGGAAATAGTTAATAAGAAACTAATTGAACAAATAAATGCAATTGAAGAGAAATTATTTAAATTAGAAAAAAAGTTTTGATAGTGGAAAAGTATTAAAAGAAGGAATAAAAACAGTTATATTAGGAAAAACCAAATGCAGGAAAATCGTCATTACTAAATGCTATTTTAAATGAAGAAAGAGCAATTGTAAGTCAAATAGAGGGAACAACCAGAGATACTATTGAAGAGATGGTACAAATTCAAGGGATACCTTTTAAAATTGATAGATACAGCAGGAATAAGAAATACTCAAGACGAGATCGAAAAAAATTGGCGTTAAAAAGGCTTTAGAGCTGTCAAATGAAGCTGACCTAATAATAGGTATACTTGATAACAAAAAACGGCTTAGAAGCCGAGGATTTGCGAATACTGGAAATTCTTAAAAATAAGAACTCGATTATACTATTAAATAAGATTGATGAAAAAGATAATGGACTAGAAAATGACATTAACATTAAAAATGTTAATAAACCAGTTGTAAAAAATATCTGCTAAAACTAAAGAAGGGTTAGAAGATTTATATGAGCAAATCTTGAAAATGTTTAAATTAAATGAAATTGAAATAAATGACGGAGAAGTAATAACAAATATAAAGACATAAAAAATCAAATAAGAAAATCTATAGATGCTTTAGAACAAGCTAAAAAGGAATTGAAATAAAAATGCCTATTGATGTAGTGGCAGTTTCACTAAAAAGAAGCCCTCGAAGATTTGAGTGAAATAACTGGAGAAAAATGTGTCTGAAGATATAATAAATAATATATTTTCTAAATTTTGTTTAGGAAAATAAGACTTTATAATTTTAATTTAAAAGCATTGAATTACTATAAAAGTAAAATATTAACCTATATGTTTCACAAGCAAAGTATAATGAAATATATAGTTTCAGAGGAAAAAAAATGCGTGAAACACGAACAACAAACCACAACAAAAAACAATATTTTTAAAAGAGTTTCGACAAAGTGTTGAAAAATCAAAATAAAACACTTTCGACAAAAAACGACAATCCAAAAAAAGTTGTATCAAACAGTGATTTCTGTTTCATAGAAAACTGGACCAAAAATAGAAAATAAATTTAACAAGGAAGGTAAAAATAAAAAATGAAATATAATGCAGGAAAATATGATGTAGCAGTAATAGGGGCAGGACATGCTGGATGTGAGGCGGCTCTAGCAACAGCAAGATTAGGATTAAAGACTTTATTATTTAGTATAAGTTTGGAAGCTGTTGCAAATATGCCATGTAATCCACACATTGGTGGAAGTTCAAAAAGGACATTTAGTAATGGAGATAGACTGCTTAGGTGGAGAAATGGGTAAAAAATATAGATAAAACATATACTCAACTTAGAATGTTAAATACATCAAAAGGACCGGCAGTGTACTCCTTGAGAGCTCAAGCGGATAGAAAAAAATATCAAATGGAAATGAAACATACTCTTGAAAAAACAACCAAACTTATATTTGAAACAAGCAGAAATAGTTGACATTGGAGTGGAAGACGGAAAAGTAAAATCTGTAGAAACAAATATAGGTGCAATATATGAGGTGGATAATGTTATATTAGCAACTGGTACATATTTAAAAGGAAAAAAAATATATATAGGAGAAGTATCTTACGAAAGTGGTCCAGATGGTGTGTTCCCAGCAAATAGGTTATCTGATATGTTAAGAAAAATCGGTATAAACCTTGTAAGATTTAAAACAGGAACACCAGCGAGAATAAATAAAAATTCTATTGATTTTTCTAAAATGGAAAGACAAGATGGGGATAAAAATCCTACAGCATTTTCATTTGAAGATAAAATAGTAGAAAAAGAAGAACAATTACCATGTTATTTGACATACACAACACCTGAAACACATGAAATTATAAGGAAAAAACTTGCACCGTTCACCTTTATATGGTGGAGAAATAACAGGTACAGGGCCAAGATATTGTCCATCTATAGAAGACAAAGTAGTTAGATTTGCGGATAAAGAAAGACATCAAATATTTGTAGAACCAATAGGAAGAGATACAGACGAAATGTATATACAAGGAATGAGTTCATCACTTCCTGAAGATGTACAAATAGCTATGTATCGCAAACTATACCTGGATTAGAACATGCTGAATTTACAAGACCGGCATATGCAATTGAATATGATTGTATAGATCCATCTGAATTAAAATTATCATTAGAACATAAAAAAATAGATGGAATGTTTTTTTGCAGGTCAAATAAATGGAACTTCTGGATATGAAGAAGCTGCATCACAAGGAATTATAGCAGGAATAAATGTAGCACAAAAAGTAAGAGGAAGAAAACCAGTCATTCTAGACCGTTCACAAGCATATATAGGAGTTTTAATTGATGATATTGTAACAAAAGGAACTAATGAACCATATAGAATGATGACTTCTAGAGCAGAATATAGGTTATTACTAAGACAAGACAATACTGATTTAAGATTAACAGAAATAGGACATGATGTAGGTTTAATATCTGAAGAAAGATATCAAGCATTTTTAATTAAGAAAAAACAAATTGAAGAAGAAATTGAAAGACTTGAAAACACTGTGGTTAAGCCAACAGAGAAGGTAAATGAATTAATTGTTAAAAAAAATAATAATTCTTCGGCACTTACAACAGGTGTAAAAATGGCAGAATTATTAAGAAGGACAGAAATGAATTACGAACTTTTAGGTGAAATTGATGAGAATAGAAAAGAATTGCCTAAAGAAGTAACTCAAGAAGTAGAAATAGAAGTAAAATATAAAGGTTATATAAAAAACTACAACAAGCACAAGTTGAAAAATTTAAAAAACTGGAAGCAAAATTGTTGCCACAAGATATAGATTATAGTACAATTAAAGGGCTTAGATTAGAAGCAAGACAAAAATTAAACAAAAATAAAACCAAATTCAGTAGGCCAAGCTTCTAGAATATCAGGCGTTTCACCAGCAGATATATCGGTGTTGCTTATTTATTTAGAACAAACGAATAGAAAGGTATAATATTGATTATGAATAAATTAGAATTTAGTAATGATTCATTGAAAAAAGTAAATTCCATTGAATAGAAATATCTCAAAAACAAGCAGAACAACAGTTTTATAAATATATGGAATTATTATTAGAATGGAATGAAAAAAAATGAATTTGACAGCAATAACAGATCCAGAAGAAGTAATATTAAAAGCACTTTATAGATAGCTTGACAATTATTCCATATTTAAAAAGAAGCAGATACAGTGCTTGATATTGGCACAGGAGCAGGATTTCCTGGAATACCTTTAAAAATATTAGAAGAAAATAAGAAATTCACACTATTAGATTCTTTAAATAAAAGAATAATATTCTTACAAACAGTAATAACTGAGCTAGAATTGAAAAATATACAAGCAATTCATGGTAGAGCAGAAGAATTTGTGAGCAAAGAGAGAGAAGCTTATGATATTGTAACATCAAGAGCTGTAGCAAGACTAAATGTACTTTTTAGAATATATGTTGCCATTTGTAAAAGTAGGCGGAAGATGTATTTGTATGAAATCTTTTGAAATTGAAGAAGAATTAAAAGAAGCTAAAAAAAGCTATTGAAATTCTTGGAGGGAGAAATTGAAAAAATAGACGAAATTACATTACCAAATACTGATATTAAAAGGAAAAAATAGTAGTAATAAAAAGGTAAAAAATACACCAAGTAAATATCCTAGAAAAGCTGGAACACCAGCAAAAGAGCCAATAGAGTAACTTTGGGTGCCTTTTTTGACAGAGTCAAAAAAAACACCTTTTTAGAAATTCACAATTCGCAAAATCAACTAAAAAATTATTATATTTTTTTTTCAAAAATTCATTGACATATTGACGATATTTTTATATCATTAATATGTCCCTTTTAATATAATTAGATATTAGAATAGTTTACATAAAACAACAAAGGAGGCAATTAAATTGGGAAAAATTATATCAGTTGCAAATCAAAAAGGTGGAGTAGGAAAGACTACAACCTCAGTGAATTTAAGCACTTTACTTGCCAAAAGAGGAAAGAAAGTTTTACTAATAGATGCAGACCCACAAGGAAATGCTACAAGTGGTGTTGGAATGGATAAAAAATACAGAATTATCTGTTTATGATTTAATAATTAGTGATGAAGTAGAAAGTAAAGATACTATTCAAAAAACAGAAATTAAAAATTTATATATTTGTCCATCTAATATAAACCTTGCAGGAGCAGAGGTTGAGCTGGTTTCAATGATGTCGAGAGAATATAGAATGAAAGAAAAGTTAGAATCAATAAAAGATAAGTTTGACTATATTATTATTGACTGTCCACCATCATTAGGATTAATTACATTAAATTCATTTACAGCATCAGATAGTGTATTGATACCAGTACAATGTGAATATTACGCTCTAGAGGGATTAGGACAACTTATAAACACTATTAATTTAGTAAAAAACACTTAAATAAGGACTTGAAGTAGAGGGAGCATTACTTACTATGTATGATATTAGAACAAACTTATCTAACCAAGTAGTAAAAGAAGTTAATAAATATTTTGAAAACAAAGTATATAAAACAGTAATTCCTAGAAACGTAAAACTAAGTGAGGCGCCAAGTTATGGAATGCCAATATCTATATATGATCCAAGATCAAAAGGTGCTAAAAGTTATGATAAATTTGTAAAAGAATTTTTGAAAAATAATGATAATACAAAAGGAAAACATGCAGTATAAAAAGAAAAGGAGATGTTATAATGGCTGTTAAAAAAACAGGTTTAGAAAAAGGATTAGAAGCTTTATTTAGTGAAAATCAACTAACTAAAGAAGAAGAAAGAAAATTAAAAGATGGAGAAGAAATTGTTCAAAGCATAAAAGTTATTGAAATAGAACCAAATAGAAACCAACCAAGAAGAAATTTTCCAAGTGAATCAATAGAAGAACTTGCAAAATCAATAGAAAAATATGGTGTAATTCAACCAATAATAGTTTCTAAAAAAAGATGGATATTATGAAATTGTTGCAGGAGAAAGAAGATGGAGAGCTGCTAAAAAAGCTGGGTTAAAAAGAGATGCCTTGTATTGTTAGAGAAAATGACGAAAGAAGAAAAACAAGGAAATTGCTTTAATTGAAAATATACAAAGAGAAGACTTAAACCCAATAGATAAAGCAAGAGGATTTAGACAATTGTTAGATGATTATGGTATGACACAACAGCAATTAGCAGATACAATAGGTTTAAATAGAAGTACAGTTACAAATACATTAAGATTATTGAACTTAGATGAAAGAGTAATGCAATTAGCTATTGATGGAAAACTAAATGAAGGTCATTGTAGATCTTTATTATGTATAACTGATCCAGATAAGCAATATGCTGCAGCAATTAGAATTATAGAAAAAGGTGAAACGGTTAGAGATATTGAAAAGAAAGTTCAAGACCAAAAGAAAACATCACCTAAATATGAAGAGAGAAGACAAGCTATTTGTAGAGATATAGAAGATAGTTTTCAAAGTTTTTTTGGAACAAAAAGTTAAATTAAATGCAGGAAAAAGAAGTGGTAAAATTATTATTCAATACTCTACAAATGATGAATTAGAAAGAATTTTTTAAACCTAATAAAATAGATAAAAAATTGCTAAAATTTTAATAAATAAATTTTGGCAATTTTTTTGATTTTCTAAGTATAATTCTATTGACAACTGAGTGACAAATGTGCTATTATATATAAGGTTACCGGTACATTGGTATTGATAATCTAAGTGGAGAGGTGGTCGAGTTGGTTTATGGCACCAGTCTTGAAAATTGGCGTAGGTTTGTAGCCTACCGTGGGTTCGAATCCCACCCTCTCCGCCATTTTTTTATAGAAAAACACATTCTAAAATATGTAGGTGTACCCAAGTGGTTGAAGGGGACAGTTTGCTAAACTGTTAGGGTTCGCAAGGGCCGCGGAGGTTCAAATCCTCTCACCTACGCCAAAAAAATAACAGTAGTTTATACTGTTATTTTTTTATCTTTATTTGCATTTTCTTTTTCGATAGCTAATTTTTCTTTTTTGTTGTCTTTTTAAATTATCTTTTGCAACTGTCATTAATAATTTAATTCTTATTTGTTTGATTTGCTTCACTAGCGCCAGGATCATAATCAACAGGAGCAATATTTGCATCAGGGTATTTATCTCTAATAGTTTTTATAACGCCTTTTCCTACTACGTGATTTGGTAAGCACGCAAATGGTTGCACACAAACTATATTTGGAATACCATGTTCAATATATTCTACCATTTCAGCTGTTAAAAACCAGCCTTCACCTGTTTGATTTCCAATTGATAAAATGTCCTTAACTTTAGTTTCTAGCTCAAATATATTGCAAGGTAATAAATAACCTTTTTTGGAATTTTTAAGAGCTATAACAGAGTCTTTTTTCTAAAAATGTCAATTAATTTAATTGCAGCTTTAAATAATTTAGCTTTCATTTTATCAGTTTTTATTAATTGATTAAAGGTAATTTTATGTGTTGCTATAAATTTAACAAATCCCATAAAATCAGGAAGAATTACTTCAGCACCTTCTTCTTCTAATTTATTTGCTACAAAATTATTTCCGAAAAGGATGATATTTAATAAGTACCTCACCAACAATACCTACTTTTGGTTTTCAACTGAAGTATCTAGCTCGATTTTTTCAAAATCATTTACTATATCATAAATACTTTGCTTAAATTCTTTCATAGTTGATTTTACAACTAATGTTTTACATTTTCCATCCACTCATCAAATAATTTTTGAGTTTCACCTTTATGTATTTCATAAGCTCTATTTTTAGTAAGCATTTTTTGTAATAAATCTGCATATACAACGCATTTAATCATTCTTTCAATCATTGGTATTGTAATTTTAAATCCAGGCATTTTTTCCATACCAACAACATTAAATGATATAACTGGAACATTTGCAAAGCCAGCATCTTTTAAAAAGCTTTACGAATAAATCCAATGTAGTTTGTTGCTCTACAGCCACCACCAGTTTGAGACATTATTAAGGCTGTTTTATTTAAATCATATTTGCCAGATTCTAAAGCTTCTATCATTTGACCAGTAGTTAAAATAGATGGATAACAAGCATCATTATTTACATATTTTAATCCGGTTTCAACAGTATGTTGAGTGCAGTTCCTTAATAATTCTACTTTGTAACCACATGAAGCAACTGCAGTTTCTAGTAGCTCAAAATGTATTGGAGCCATTTGAGGAATTAAAATAGTATAATCCTTTTTCATATCTTTATCAAAGATTTTTTAACTTGCTCATAATTTCCAGAGCCTTTTTCTAATTCTTTATTTTGTTCTCTTTTCTTCATACTAGCTAAAAGGGAACGAATACGAATACGAACAGCACCTAAATTATTTATTTCATCTATTTTTATTAAAGTATACATTTTACCAAAGCTGTTTAATATTTCTTCAACTTGATCAGTAGTAACAGCATCTACACCACAACCGAATGAATTTAATTGAACTAATTCAAGGTTGTCATGTTTACCAACAAAATCTGCTGCTGCATATAATCTAGCATGAAATACCCATTGATCAACTACACGAATAGGTCTTTTAACTTCAGTTTGATTACAAATTGAATCTTCTGTTAAAACACATAAACCTAAGCTTGTAATTAAAGTATCAATACCATGATTTACTTCAGGGTCTACATGATATGGTCTTCCTGCTAAAACAATACCTTTTAAATTATTTTTATTCATGTATTCTAAGGTTTCTTCACCTTTATCACGAATATCTTGTTTACATTTTTGATACTCTTCTTCAGCTTTCTTTGCAGCTGTTAATAATTCTTTTTAGTAAAGTTGTATTCAGCAAATTCTGGCAATTCCATAATTGTTTCAGCTAGTTTTTACAATCGAAAGGTAAAAATGGATTTAAAAATTTAATATCGTTTTCTTTTTAATTCTTCAACATTATTTTTTAAAACTTCTGAATATGAAATTACAATAGGGCAATTATAATGGTTATCAGCTTTTTTCATATTCTTTTTTCTTGAATATGGCATACATGGATAAAAAAATAGTTTTTATACCTTGTTTTATAAGTCCTATAATATGACCATGAGAAAGTTTTGCAGGGAAGCAAACTGATTCTGATGGCATACTTTCCATTCCTTTTTTCATAAGTTTTACGATTACTTTTTTCTGATAAAACAACACGGAATCCTAAATTTGTTAAAAATGTAAACCAGAAAGGATAATCCTCATACATATTCAAAACCCTAGGAATACCAATAGTTCCACGAGGAGCATCTTTTTCATCTAAAAAGGAGTATAACCAAAGATTCTTTCATATTTATATTTCATAACATTTGGTAAATCTTTATGCACTCCAACATTTCCAGCACCTTTTTTCACAACGGTTACCAGAGATATATCTTGCCCCATTACTAAATTTATTTATTGTAAGTAAACAATGATTTTCACAACCATTACAACGAACATGTGAAATATCAATTTTTAATTTATCTAAATCTTCAGGTTTGCTTAAAGTAGATACATATTCCATATCTAAATTAGCTTCATATTGTTCTTTGGCAAGTAATGCTACACCATAAGCACCCATTAAACCAGCAATATCAGGTCTTACAACATTTCTACCAACAATTAACTCAAATGCACGTAATACTGCATCATTGTAGAAAGTACCTCCTTGTACAACAATGTGTGCACCTAAGGTTTTTACATCTCTAACTTTCATTACTTTTGAATAGCATTTTTTTTATAACAGAATATGAAAGTCCAGCAGAAATATCTCCAACACTATAGCCTTCTTTTTTTTTGAGCTTGTTTAATTTTTTTGAATTCATAAATACTGTACAACGAGAACCTAAATCAACAGGTCTTCTTGCTTCTAAAGCAGAATTTACAAATTCTTCAATAGATAAATTTAAACTTTTAGCAAATGTTTCAATAAATGAACCACAACCAGAAGAACAAGCCTCATTTAGCATAATATTATCAATTGCGCCATTTTTTCATACGAATATATTTCATATCTTGACCACCAATATCTACTATGCTAGTAACATTAGGCATAAATTGTTTTTGCTGCTGTATAATGTGCTATTGTTTCAATTTCATTTAAATCAACATTTAATGCAGTTTGTATAAGTTTCTCGCCATAACCTGTAACACCACTATAACGAATTATAGCTTTTTCAGGCTTTTCTGCATATAATTTTTAAGCATTTGAATAACACTTTGTAAAGGATTTCCTTCATTACTTCCATATAATGAATAAAGTAGAGTTCCCTCATTGTCAATTACAGTTAATTTTGTTGTTGTAGAACCTGCATCTATACCTACGAAAAACAGTCGCCTTCATAAGTTTTTAAATTACCTTTTTTACGGTTTCTTTATCATGTCTTTCTTTAAATTCTTTATATTCTTCATCTATAGAAAATAAAGGTGAAAGTGGGTGAGAAGTGTCATCATGTGAACTTCTTAACATTTCTATTTTACTTTTTAATTTTTGTGATGTAATTGCATGAGAAGATTCTACAGAGTCTAATGCAGCACCTTTTGCAACTAAAAGATGAGCTTCTTCAGGAATAATGATTGCGTCGCCCTCTAACTTTAATGTTTCAATAAAACGATTACGAAGTTCTGATAAATAATTTAATGGACCACCTAAAAATGCAACATTTCCACGAATTGGCCTTCCACAAGCTAAACCACTAATTGTTTGATTAACAACAGCTTGAAAAATTGATGCAGCAATATCTTCTTTGGCAGCTCCTTCATTTAATAGAGGTTGAACATCAGTCTTTGCAAAAAACTCCACAACGTGAAGCTATTGGATATATCATTTTATGATTTTTAGCTAATTCGTTTAAACCAGTTGGATCTGTATGTAAAAGAGATGCCATTTGGTCTATAAATGCACCTGTACCACCAGCACAAGTACCATTCATACGCTGTTCAATTGACTTGTCAAAGTATATAATTTTAGCATCTTCTCCACCAAGCTCAATAACTACATCAGTTTGTGGTATGTACTTTTCAACTGCTCTCTTGCAAGAAACAACTTCTTGAATAAATGGTAAATCTAGAAAATTAGCAGCACTCATAGCCCCAGAACCTGTTAGGGCTATAGTGAATTCATAATCTTCATATTTTTTTGCTAAATCTGTTAATACATTGCAAACAGTATTCTTAGTGTCTGAAAAATGCCTTTGATAATCTGTATATATTGTATTTAAATTCTCGTCCATAATGACGATTTTAACTGTGGTAGACCCTACGTCTAAACCTACATGTAATAATTTTTCCATTTAATAAATATCTCTAACTATTATATTGAAATCAATATAAATCACTAAATATTTTACATAAAAATTGATAAAAAGTCAATGTATTTGACATGGTAAATAGCACCAATTCACAGAAGTTTCACAAAAAGAAAAAAATTATAGTTCTAAAATGAACAAGCCATACATAATTATTGATTAGTACAAGTAAATGAAAGGGTGAGTTTTTATGAATAAGAAAACACTAATTATTATAATTATTTTAATAATAGCAATAGCTATTACAGTATTTTTACTATGGAAAAATAAAGATAAAAATGCTGAAAACAATGTAATTCAGCCACAAGAAGAAACTACAGATGAACAAATGAGAACAGCTTTAGTAACCTTATACTATGTGAATAAGGAAACTAAAGAATTAACACCAGAAGGAAGAATGATAGACGTGAAAAATTTGCTAACAGACCCATATGAAACATTAGTTAATCTTTTAATAGAGCAACCAAAAAACGAAAAGTTACAGTCAGCGATTCCAACTGGAACTAAAGTACTAGGGGCAGAACTAAAAGGAGATGTAGTATATTTAGATTTATCAAATGAATTTATTGAAAATCATGAAGGTGGGGAAAAAGCAGAACAAGCAACAATAAAAGCTATAGTGAATACTTTGACTGAACTTAATGAAGTAAGTGGTGTAAAAATACTAATCAATGGACAAGAAAATAAAGAATTTAAAGATAGAAAAAATTAATTTTAAAAGATACTTTTACTAGAATTAAATAAAACAATTTTGGGGCAATTCTGGGGACGAGATCAAAAGGCACCTTTTGCTGAAAAAAAGGTGCCTTTTGACCCCGTCCCAAAAATCACCATTTAAAAACTTTATAAAATTTTTATTCCCTTTGCAACCTGTTTAAAATCGCGCAAAAAATGCTCTATTTCAAAAAAGAGATTTTACAGTATTATCTTTCCTTTTTTTAAAATCAAACTTTTTTTTAGGTTCTTTTTTGTCTCCTCTATATTCAAATTCGTCCATATACAATTCCTCCAAATATATGTAAATTATAATAATAACTTATGAAAAAAACGGCTAAATGTTACTGGAAATACATAGCAAAAAAACTAGAGTTCTGGCGTGAACTCTAGTTTTTTATTGGTGTTTGCACCAATAGATATAATCAACTTATTGCTGTAGTAGTTAACAGCTACTATAAGTATATTACTACAATTTCCTAAAAATGTCAATTGGTTTTATAAAATTTTGTAATGTTTGCTAGACAAATAAGTTAAAATGTAACTATAATTTATCTGTTTTATATAAGAATTTAATGTTTAGAGGGAAAATAAATGCAACGTATTTTAAGTTATTTAAGGAGAACAATTGATAATTATAATATGATAGAAGAAGGAGACAAAATAGCAGTAGGACTATCAGGAGGAAAAGATTCATTTACATTACTTATGGGATTAAAAGCATTACAAAGGTTTTATCCTAAGAAATTTGATATTATTGCAATTAGTGTAAATCCTGGATTTGAATTTTTTTAATTCTGAATTTTTAAAAGCTAAGTGTGAAGAAATAGGAATAGAATATGTTGAAGAAGTTTCACATATTAAAGAAATAGTATTTGACATTAGAAAAGAAAAAAAAATCCATGTTCATTATGTGCAAATTTACGTAGAGGAATAATAAATTCAGTGGCAATAAGAGAAGGATGTAATAAAATTGCGCTAGGGCATAACCAAGATGATGCTTTGGAAACATTTTTACTTAACTTTTTGTATGCAGGTAATTTATCAACTTTTGCGCCAGTAAGTTATATGGACCGTTCTAAAATTACACTTATTAGGCCTTTAATAGACACGCCTGAAAAGGAAATAAAGAAATTTGTAAAAAGAAATAATGTAAAAAGTAATGCCAAAGGTTTGTCCGATGGATGGAGTTTCAAAAAGAGAAAACATGAAAAACATGGTATTTGAATGGGAAAAACAAATTCCAACAATTAGAGCAAATATGACAGGAGCAATAAAAAAGAGCTCACATAAATGGCTGGAAATAATTAAACTGGAGTAGTCAATGACTACTCCAGTTTATTACTTTTTAATATTAATTCTAACGAATTTAATTAAAAAGTATAATAGTAAAGGGATAAGGATTAAAGTTGCTACGAAACAGGTAATCATTACCAATTCACATACAAAAAAGTAAGATGTCACACATAATCATTCTCCTTATACTATAATATAAAATATATAGGTATATATGGTATTATACCATAGTAATTAAGAATTTGCCACTTTCTCTCATTGCAGTTTCTAATTCATTTAATTTCTTGTCAGCGTCTTCTAAGCTTGTTCCTTTCACACCCATATAGAATCTAATTTTAGGTTCTGTTCCAGAAGGACGTACGCAACACCAATTATCATTTGTTAAATCATAATAAAGTACATTTGATTTTGGTAAATTTGTAGATTCGCATTTACCAGAATCAGTGTAGCAAAATAGTTTGTGCTAAATAATCTCCAACTGATAATACTTTTTTCGCCTGCAATTTCTTTTGGTGGGTTATTTCTCATATTTTCCATCATTTGTTTAATTGCTTCAGCTCCTTCAACACCTTTTAAAGTAATTGAAAATTGTCTTTCTTTATAATAACCATATTTTTTTCATACATTGCAATCATTGCATCCCATAAAGTCATACCTTTTTCTTTATAGTAACAAGCAGCTTCGCATAGAGTCATAACTGCAACAATTCCGTCTTTATCTCTAGCATGTGTTCCAATTATACATCCATAGCTTTCTTCATAAGAATATAAACATTCATATTCATTATTATTTTCTTCAAAGCCTCTAATAATTTTTTGCAATATTTTTAAAGCCAGTTAATGTTGAAAATAGTTTTACATTATATGCCTTAGCAATTGCATCTGTTAAATTAGAAGATACTATTGTTTTAATTACTGCACCATTTGCAGGTAATTTATTATGAGATTTTTTTGAGATAAAATATATTCTGCAATTAAGTTTCCTGTCATATTTCCATTAAATTGAATATATTCACCAGTTTTTGTATCTTTTACATACATACCTAATCTATCAGCATCTGGGTCATTGGCTAAAATTAAATCAGCATCTTTTTTTTCTTTTTGCTAATTCTAAAAGCTAATTTGAATGCTTTAGGGTCTTCTGGATTAGGATAATCTACTGTAGGAAAGTTTCCATCAGGTTTTTTTCTTGTTCAGGTACTACATAAACATTTTCAAAACCTAATTCATCTAAAATTGCATGAACCAAAAACGATTTCCTGTTCCATGAAGTGGAGTATATACTATTTTAATATTTTTTTTTTTATTTTTTATTGCTTCATCATTTACTACTAATTTTTTTTAATTCAGCAATATATTTTTTATCAATTTCTTCTCCAATAACATTGTATAAGCCTTTATCAATAGCTTCTTGCTTATCCATAGTTTTAATTGTAGAAAAATCAGTAACAGCATTTACCTCAGCAATAATTTCTTTTATCTGTTGGCTCAACTATTTGAGCACCATCATCCCAGTAAACTTTGTAACCATTGTACTCAGGTGGGTTATGACTTGCTGTTACAACTATACCAGCAGTACATCCTAAGTTTCTTACTGCAAAAGATAATTCAGGGAGTTGGTCTTAAACTATCAAATCTATATGTTTTAATTCCATTTGCATTTAAACAAAGTGCAGCTTGTTCACTAAATTCTGTTGACATTCTTCTTGAGTCATAAGCGATTGCAACACCTTTATCTTGTCCACCTTTTTTTTAATAATATAATTTGCTAAACCTTGAGATGCCTTTGTAACAGTATATTTATTCATTCTGTTAGTACCAATACCAATAACACCTCTTAAACCAGCTGTACCAAATTCTAAGTCTTTATAAAATCTATCTTCAATTTCTTTTTCATCATTTTGTATATTTCTTAAATCTTGCTTGTCTTCTTCTGAAATAGCAGGATCATTAAGCCAAGCATTATATTTTATTTTTATATTCTTCCATTTATTTTTCCTTTCTAAATATTAATTAATCCCATGAAATGCTTTGTATAATGCTCTTGCAGTCTCTGGACTATCAACACCAGTTGCATTCTTTACAGGAGCAAATTCTTCTTCTCTTTTTACTCTTAAAATACTCATGTTATCAGCAATGCTAAAAGCATCAAATATAAAAGCTTCAAATTTATATGCATTTGGCTCAGTTGGTTCAACTAAATTTCCAGAAGCATCTAAATAACTTGCTTTTTTGAAAGCAACATGATAAGGCAATTTATTTTTACTAATTTCTTCTAATAGTGAAATATTAAACTGATTACACAAAATATGAGATTCTCCATATAGAAGTTCCCCATTTTCATCTAATGTTTCAGATAATTCTTTAGAAATTTCTGTGTATTCAATAACACTTGGTTTACCATCTTTTTTTTACAGAAAACGCCAACTCTTTCTTCTGGATAAGCTTTTACAACACTTTTTCCACCAGATAAAGTATTTTCAGAAACTCATAAGTCCAGTTAAAAACAGGATCAACCATTTTAACTAAAACGTTGTCAACACCGCCAATAAAAATCCATTCAATTCCTTTTTCTTGCATATCATATAAAATGCCATTTTTTTCTCATAGCTTCAAAAATTCCACCATGACCATCAGCAGCTTGTTTTATCATACCATGTTCATCTAATAAGATTTTGCCATTTGTATCAAGCATAGGAAGTTTTCCTTGCTTAAAGAATTTAACTGCAGTTTTTGGATAATCAAAATAATTATGTTCTTCAAAAAAAACTTAACAGTATCATCATTATTTTCATCACTTGTCATTAAATACCAAGGAATATCAACTCCATATTTTGCTCTAGCTTCTTTTATATGCTCACATAAAATTTCAAAAATAGATTTGTGAGAGTCAAGTCCTAAATCAAAAGTTCCTTTAGGACCATTATGTCCAAGTCTAGTTCCTTGTCCACCAGCCATAGTAACTACAGCTAATTTACCTGCTTTAATAACTTCTTCACCAATTTCAGTATATTTTTCTTAAGTCTTCATCAGAAAGTTCTGCTTTTAGTTGTATGTGGAATTGGTTCTAACTTTACATTTTCAAAATTTGGTTTTGTTTTTGTACTTTCATATAAGTTTTGTACTTGATTAAAATCTAATGTTAAAATGTCATCTAATAATTTGTTTTTTGTGCATCAGAAAGCTTGTCATAACATTGAAGTAAATGCTCTTGCCCATATTTAGCAAGCAATTCTTTTGGCCCATTGATAATTTTTCATTCATAAAAGATACCTCCTATAAAAATTACAAGTATATCTTATACGATTTGGACAATTAAGTCAAATTTATTAGTTATTATTTGCAACATTTTTGAAATCCTGATAGCCATAAAATACTTCGGAAATCTCTCTTTCACCAGATGTATTTAAAATTTTATCATGTCCATCTAATATATTTACAATATTATTATTAAATTCAGTAACTTCAAAAAAAATCTATAATTTTAATAGACTTAATATTAGCTTTTTCAAGCCACTTATTGATATTGTTATTTATTATTTTTCAATATAATTTTTATTTCCACTAATTAAAATTATATTTTTTCTGCATTTTTTGTAATTTCTGTATTTAAAATATTTTCAATATCAGTATATTTTTTACTATCTACACTTGTCCAACGAATACTTAAAATTTCATTTTTATTTTTCAAATTTAATTTTTTTCATTAAAACTTTTATATTTTTCTTCAATATTATTTTCTTCAGGATTGTTATTACTTTTGTTTTCTCATCAATTTTAGAATTTATATATGGCAAAATAGTTGTAGTTAAGTGCCAATCACTTACATAAAAACCACATAATTTCTCAACTTGATAATTTTTATTATTCATAAAATAACCCCCAGTTTTCATTTGTTTTACTATGGAAAATTTTACCATTAAATCTTGCGGAAGTCAAGCAAAAAAGCCAACAATCGTGCGTGTTTATTCGACATTTTTGTATTCTAAGAACATTTTCATAGTATGAAAATGTTCTGTAGAAGACAAATATACGCAATTGCTAGAATTTCTAGCAGTTTGCACTGCGTAGAAATTCTTGTAATCTGTTTTTTTATCTTTTAAATAATAAAAAATTTTGGAAGCAATGTATAAAAATTTTAAAAGTTGTTAATAATTGTATTATATAAAAAAATTTTTTCAATCAAATGAGAAACTTAAGAAAGGAAGAAATCGATTATGAAGAAATTAAAAATCGGGAGAATATTTGTTATTTTAATATTATTAAGTTTATTTATTTTAATATCAGCTATTTCATATGTAGATGCAGTTTCAAATAATATAGCTGATAGTATATTTCGTGTGCATGTTATAGCTAACAGTGATAGCAAAGAAGATCAAGAATTAAAATTAAAAGTAAGAGATGAATTACTTTCATATATGAATATAATTTCAAAAGACAGTAAAAAGTAAGCAAGAAGCAATGCAAATCGCAAATGAACATAAAGAAGAATTCACACAAATTGCTGAAAAAGTAATTAAAGAAAATGGATATAATTATACAGTAAATGTTCAAATAGGAAAAGCAGATTTTCCAACTAAATATTACGGAGATATAACTTTGCCAGCAGGAACTTATGATGCTTTAAAAGTACAAATAGGAGGAGAGGCAAAAAGGTCAAAATTGGTGGTGTGTAATGTTTCCTCCTTTATGTTTTGTAGATGTAAGCACAGGAATTGTGCCAGATAATTCTAAACAAGAATTAAAACAAAAGCTTAGATAATGAGGAATATGACTTAATAAGTAAAACAGATAATAATGAAATTTCATTTAAATTTAAAATAGTAGAGTTATTCCAAAATTGGAGATTAGGAAATAAATAAACAAAGGCAGAGAAAAAAACTCTGCCTTTAATCTTTATAAAAATGTCAAAAAAGTCGATAGAAATTAAAGAAAAAAGTATTGAAAATAAAAAGATGTTATAGTATTATAATTATAGTAATAAACCCAAAAGAAAAAAAGTAAGAAAGAGGCACAAAATATGAAGAAAGCTAAAACCTTTGCAGGAGTAAAGAGAGAGAGAGAGAGAGCCACAACATTAATAAATAATAACCAAGCTAAGAGATTAGCTTTATTAAGTGTATATAAGACAGGTTATAAGTATGAAAATACTTAAATGACCTGTCTTTTTTTTGTGTGACTGAATGATAAAAAGAAAATAGATTTTAATATTAAAAAAACATATAAAAAACTAAAAAGAAAGGGTATGAAAAAATCATACAAAAGGTGAAAAAGAAGAATGAAAAACAAAAGAATTTTAAAGGAAAGAGGTATTACTCTAATAGCACTAGTAGTAACTATAGTAGTCTTGCTAATACTTGCAGGAGTGAGTATAAATGCAATATTTAGTGAAAACGGAATAATAAAAAAGAGCGCAAGATGCCCAAAACAAAATGAATAACGCACAAGAGAGTGATTTAAATGCATTAAATGACTTAGACAAATGGATAAATAACCAAGTAAATGGAATCACAGGAGGAGGCACAACGGGAGGAGATGCCAATCCATCAACAACACCTAAAATATCAACATTAGTAGGAACAGTAGTAGATAAAAATACAAAAGCAGAAGATGCATATGGAAATAAAATAACAATACCAAAAGGATTTAAAGTAGTAGCACATGGAACGGTAGCAGGTTCAGCAACATATACATATAGTGGAGACAATATTCCAGCAGTACAAGATGGAATAGTAATAGAAAATGGAACAGATTGGAAATCAATTTGTATGGGTACCAGTAGGAACAATAAAAAAATAAAAATAATACAACAAGTACAATAACTCTAGGAAGATATAGCAGTTTTACAGCAACTAATGGAATATATACACCAGCACAAGTTGCGTCAGTAGAAAATTGTACACAGACAGTTACAATAGGTGGTAATTTTCAAGAATTAAGTACATCTAGAGAAGGAAATTCAGCAGAAGATTCAACAGCTCAAAATGCTACAGCAAGAAATTTAAAAAGAATTTATATCAACCACATTATCAAATGGAGGATATTACATAGCACGATTTGAAGCAAGTGGAACTGCATCAAAAATAACTTCAAAATATAATCAAACAGTATTAACAAGGATAACACAACCAAATGCAGCAAAAGCAGCAAGAGAAATGTATGGAGAAATAAAAAGAAAATAATAAATTGGTATATGCAAGTGACTTAGTAAATAGTTATGCATGGGATACAGCAATAATATTTATACAAACATATGGAACAGGAGAAGATGCAAGTAGTTATGCGAGCAAAAATAAAAAGTACATCATTTTCAAAAACAGGAATAAATAATGATAAGTATTGCAATATATGGGACATGTCAGGAAATGCATCTGAATGGACTACAGAATACTCTACCTACTCTAGCGATAGCAATTTCGCCCCTTGTGTTTATCGTGGAGGGTATTACCTAGCAGCTTATGGCGGAGCCAGCTATTACACGTCTCACCGCTTCAACGGTAACACGGCTAGCAGTGTCAGCAGTATTGGTCTACGTCCCCTACTTTATGTAAAGTAGCACTGGACACTGGTTCAATGAACCAGAAAAAATGAATAAATACGATGTTAGCACTAATGTGCTTAACACGTACTTTAGCGCATCAAATATTATATTAGGCAGAGAAAAACTCTGCCTTTTACATTTTACATACTAATATCTTGCAATAAAGTGTAAAGTATGGTATAAAAGTAGGAGAAAATAAAAATGGAGGTAATCCCTTTGGATAAATTAGTAATAAGCGGACCTACAAAATTAAAAGGTGAAGTAATAATAAGCGGAGCTAAAAAACGCAGCAGTCGCAATATTACCAGCCACTTTATTAGTTAATGGAGTATGCAAAATAGAGAACTTACCTAATATCAGTGATGTTAAAATGTCATGCAAAATTTTAGCTGAATTAGGAGCTAAAATTACATGGTTATCAGACAACGAAATTGAAATAGATACAAGAAATATTTGTTGCACACAAGCACCTCTTGATATGACTAGCAAATTTAGAGCGTCATATTATTTGTTAGGTGCATTACTTAGTAGATGTGGACAAGCAGAAGTTGGCTTGCCAGGTGGATGCAATTTAGGCGCAAGACCAATTGACCAACATATTAAAGCTTTTGAAGCTTTAGGTGCAAAAAGTAGTAGTTGCACAAGGAAAAGTACCTGCAAAAGCTAAAAAAAAGATGGTAGGAACATCAATATATATGGACGTAGTTTCTGTTGGAGCTACAATTAATGCAATGCTTGCAGCAGTATTAGCAGAAGGAACAACAACGATAGACAATGCAGCAAAAGAGCCACATATAGTTGATGTTGCAAACTTTCTAAACACTATGGGAGCAGACATTCGTGGAGCAGGTACAGATGTTATAAAAATAAATGGTGTAAAAGAATTAAAAGGAAATGCTACATATTCAGTAGTTCCAGACCAAATAGAAGCAGGAACATTTATGCTTGCAGCAGTTGCATCAAGAGGAGATATAACAATTAAAAAATTGTATACCAGAGCATTTGGATTGCATTACAGCTAAAATATTAGAAATAGGTGGAACAGTAAAAGATATGGGTGACTCAATAAGAGTTACTATGAATAAAAGACCTAATAAAGCAACTGTAAAAACTCTTCCATATCCAGGGTTCCCAACAGATATGCAACCACAAATGGGAGCTGTACTTTCAATGGCAGATGGTACAAGCATGATTCATGAAAGTATATGGGAATCAAGATTTCAATATACTTCTGAACTAAACAAAATGGGAGCAAAAATTACAGCACAAGGAAAATCAGCAGTATTTGAAGGTGTAAATGAACTAACTGGAGCACCAGTATATGCAACAGACTTAAGAGCAGGAGCAGCATTGATTATTGCTGGTATAGTAGCAAAAAAGGAGAAACTCAATTATACAATATTGAGCATATTGACAGAGGATATGAAAATATTGAAGAAAAAGTTTAGAAAACTAGGAGCAAATATACAAAGAGTTACAGAGTAAAGGACGAATACACAAATGTTTAAATTTTGTAGTTTATATAGTGGAAGTAGTGGAAATAGTTTATTTGTGCAAACTGATAATACTAAAATTTTAATTGATGCAGGAGAAAGTGCAAAAAAAAAAAATTGAAACAGCTTTAAATAGTATAGATGTAGATATAAATGAAATTGATGCAGTTCTTGTAACACATGAACATACAGACCATATAAAAAGGGCTAGCAACCATATCAAAAAAAAAATTCAACATACCAATATATGCAAATAAAGAAACATGGGAAGCAATGCCACAAGTGGCAGAAAAAACACAAAATCAAAATTTGTTTAATGTAAATGAAAATTTTGAAATAGGTGATTTAAAAGTAATACCTTTTAGCATACCACATGATGCTGCAAACCCATGCGGATTTAATATATTTTATAATAATCAAAAAATTAGTATTGCAACTGATATTGGACATATGGACAAAGCTATAATAAAAAAAAATCTAGAAGGCAGTTCATTTGTATTATTAGAAGCAAATTATGATCCAAATATATTAGCATATTCAAGATATCCATATTCTTTAAAACAAAGAATAGCAGGTCCAAATGGACACTTATCAAATGAGGCAGCTGGAAAAACCATTTCATGTTTATTAAATTCAGGTTTGCAAAATGTTATGCTAGGACATTTAAGCAAGGAAAGTAATTTTCCAGAATTAGCATACAAAACTGTTATTGATGAATTAATGTGCTAATAATTTTGATGAAAATAAAATTAAAGTTGGGATTGCAAACCGTTCAAATCCAAGCGAAATATTAAATTTAGAGGTATCATAAATGTTACATATTGACTGTATATGTGTTGGAAAATTAAAAAGAAGATTATTTAAAAAAATGCAATATTAGAATATTCAAAAAGACTTTCTAAGTATTGCATTTTTATATATTGTGGAATTACAAGATGAAAAAGTTCCATCAAATTTAAATGAAGCCGAAAAACTTAAAATAATTGAAAAAGAAAAGTAATAACATTTTAGCAAATATAAAAGAAAATAGTTATGTAATTGCACTAGATTTAAATGGAAAACAATATACATCTGAAGAGTTTTCAGAAAAAATAGAGCAAATCACACAATATTCTTCACATATTACTTTTTTAATTGGTGGAACGTTAGGAATGTCAAATCAATTATTATCAAGAGCTAACGAATTAATATCATTTTCAAAAATGACATTTCCACATCATCAATTAATACGTGTATTTTTGTTAGAGCAATTATTTAGAGGCTTCAAAATTCAACATAATGAAACTTATCATCATTAATATATTGGTATTGTAGAGGAAACTTCAAGGAACTTCAAAGTTATTATAAAAACGGGGCTTTGTAATTAAAATTAAAATTGGGAGATTGCCATTGAAAAAAACATATATAGGGGATATATATGAATTAAAAAATTCCCTCTACAAAAAATAAAATCATTAATCTAAAATTTTCTTTAGAATTCTTATAGCTAAAAATTTAGAAATTAAATTTTTAAGAATAAAATATAAAGAAATAAAAATATAATTTGAAATAACATATTATTTGTCCTTTTTGAAACAAAAGTTATAAACTATGAACATATACTACTATAAAAAGTTCAACTTGTCAATAAAAAACTTCACGACAAAAATCGACACATAACTACAGACGCAATCATTCCAGCAAAGTCTGCCAATAAAGCCGCTAATAAAACAAAGCGGATTTTTTTTTATTTTAATACAAGCTGTATATACAGCAATTGTATAGAAAGTAGTCTCTGTGGATCCCATAATTGTAGAAGCAATAACCCCTATTAAACTATCAACACCGTAATTTTTCATAATATCTACAGCTACACCAATTGATGCACTACCTGAAATTGGCCTTAACATTGCTAAAGGTAAAATTTGGCTAGGAATATTTAAAATGTTTGTAATTGGCGAAATAATCGAAATTATAAACTCCAAAACCCCAGAGGTTCTAAGAAGTCCAATTGCTAGAAAAAATTCCTAATAAAGTAGGAAATAGTTCAACTACTATTTGCATGCCTTCTTTAGCACCATCTAAAAAAGTGTCAAAAATTTTTTACTTTTTCTTTTATACCATAAAAAATAATAATTATTATTGTAGCAGGAATTGCTAAGGCTGATAAAAAATTAACTACTTGCATATATACAGTCCTTTTTTATTAAAATTTTTTTCATTAAAAGTTTAGCTGACGTAATTCCAACTATACCTGCTATAATTGTTGCAAACCAAACTTGAATAATAATTCCACTGGGAGAATTAGAACCAAGGGAACTTCTAATAGCAATTACATTAGTAGGTATAAGTTGTAAAAGATGCAGTATTTATAACAATAAACATTGCCATAGAATTAGTTAAAGTATCTTTTTTTGGGGTTATCTTGTTGCATTGTTTTCATAGCCTTTAAGCCAAGAGGAGTGGCCGCATTTCCAAGGCCAAATGGGGTTAGCAACCATATTCATAGAAATTTCATCTTGTGCTTGTTTATTATTTTTTTTAATTCTGGAAATAGAAAATTTATAAATGGTTTTAAAGCTTTACTTAAAGCATTAGTTAAACTAGTTTTTTTTAGCAATTTCCATTATTCCATTCCATAAACAAATTGTACCAAAAAAAGTAAGTGTAAGCTGAACCGCAGAATTTGCAGAATCAAAAATGCCATTACTTACATTTTCAATATTTCCAGAAATTAAGGCGTATATAACAGAAATTATAATAAATGCAGGCCAAATTATATTTAACAAAAAAAAAAATCACCTCTTATTATTTAATTGTATTCTTAAGCTTGTTTTTTATTACAAAAGATGTCTTTCGACAAAATTCGACCAATCAACACAATAAAATTACAGAAAATGTTAATTTTTTGTCGATATTTGCTTGCAATTACAAAGCTTTTGTGATATTATCAATATGTAATAAATTTGTCGAAAAATGTTATTTTAAGGAGGTTTTTCATGAAAGCTACTGGTATTGTAAGAAGAGTGGATGAATTAGGAAGAGTTGTTATTCCTATTGAACTAAGAAATAAATTTGGAATTGCAGAAAAAGACCCAATTGAAATATATGTTGATGGCTCAAATATAATATTAAAAAAATATGAACCAAACTGTATATTCTGTGGAAATTCTAAAAAATTATCTGAATACAAAGGTAAATTAGTTTGTGATAAATGTTTAGAAAAAATTATCAGAAATTAAAGAAGAATAATAAATCAAAAAATAGTGTAACGAGAGGTTACACTATTTTTTTGTTATAAAAATTTTTGATAAATTTCATTTTTGCTAACATTTCTATCTTTTGCTATTTGTTTAATAATTTCTTTTTTGTCTAATCTTAATTTTTCATAAAAATTATAATGTTCTTCTAAACTCATTTTAGAAAAAAATCAACTTCATCAGCATTTTCAGTTTTATTTAAATCTAGAATAATTACATATTCACCTTTAGGTTCTTTCGATAAAGTTATTAGTTCTGAAATTTTCCCATATATTTTTTGCTCATGAATTTTGGTAAGCTCTCTTACTAAGCAGCCTTGGACATCTCCAACATTTTCTAAAATATCTTCTAAAGTTTTTTGTAACTTATGTGGAGCTTCGTATAAAATAACAGTTTTTTGCTCTTTCATAATTTGCAATAATTTTTTCCTTACGATTTTTCTTATTTAAAGGTAAAAAACCATAAAAAGAAAATTCGGTTGTCGAAATTCCAGAAACAATTAAACTATTAATTAAGGCACATGCACCAGGTATTGGAATAATCTCAATATTATTTTTTTATTGCCTCTTTTACAATTTCTTCGCCTGGATCGGAAATGCCAGGAGTACCAGCATCTGTCACTATTGCTATATTTTTTTCCAGCTAATACTTTTTCAATTAAACCTTCTAATTTTATATCTTCATTATGCCTATGATAACTGATCATTGGCTTACTAATTTCAAAAAATAATTTAATAATTTTAAAGTTTGTCTTGTATCTTCAGCTGCAATTAAGTCAACATTTTTTTAATGTATCTATTGCACGAAATGTCATATCATTTAAATTTCCAATAGGTGTTGCCACCAAATAAATTTTACCAGCCATGTAGTCCTCCTAAATTTTATTATATATTTTTAATAATTCTTCTGTATAAGTAACATCAGAATTATAAATATATAAAGGATTCTCAATTTTTAAAAATGGTTTTTGCATTGTTGGGTTTGCTTTAATTAAAACTAAGTTTGGAGCTTTGTCACAACTTGGTTGTACTAATTTTAATTCTTTAGGTTCCAATTTATATTTTCTAAGAAGAGATAAAATATCAACTAATCTTTCTGGTCTGTGAACCATATAAATACTAGATTGGTCTTTTAATAAATAACTAGAAATAGAAATAAAATCCTCTAAATTGGCAGTTATCTCATGGCGAGAAATAAGTTTAGCCTCAACTTCATTTATTCCACCAGTGCCTTTAGTTTTATATGGTGGGTTTGTTACAACTGCGTCAAAAAAAAAAAATTAGTTTCATAAAGGTTTTTTAAATTTTTAATATCTTCACAAACAATTTCTATTTTATCTTGTAGGTTATTTAATAAAACACTTCGACTAGCCATATTAGCAACTTCTTTTTGAATTTCTATCCCAACAATTTTGGAAGCTTTAGTTTTGGCAGAAAGCAATATTGGCAAAATACCAGTTCCAGTACCTAAATCAATAACTTTTTTGCATTTAATTTAACATTCTTTGCAAAATCAGAAAGCAACACGCTATCCATTCCAAAACAAAAACCATTTTTATTTTTTGTATAATTTTTAAATTATTTAATTCTAAATCATCAATTCTCTCATTTTCTTTTAATTCCATAAAATACCTCTATATAAAATATACCATAAAATCATACTTTTGAAAACACTTGCTAAAAATAAAAAAATATTGTATTATATAAATACATGTGTCTATAGCTCAGTTGGATAGAGCGCTCGCCTCCTAAGCGAGAGGTCGCAGGTTCAATTCCCGCTAGGCACACCACTTTTATAAATCTAGGAGAGAGTATGACAGAAAAAGAAAAGTTTATGAGAGAGGCACTTAAACAGGCTAAAAGAGCATATGAAAAGGGCGAAATACCAGTAGGTGCAGTTATTGTAAAAGATAATAAAATTATAGCAAGAGCATATAATGAAAAAAGAAGAAAAAAAAAGATACTACTAGGCATGCAGAAATTATAGCAATTCAAAAGGCTAGTAAAAAAATTAAATGCTTGGAGATTATCAGGGTGCGAAATGTACGTTACTTTAGAACCTTGTAGTATGTGTGCAGGAGCGTTAATACAAGCTAGAATAAAGAAACTATATATTGGAACAATGGATGAAAAAAACTGGTGCTTGTGGCTCTGTAATTAACTTGTTTAGATATGAATTTAATCATAAAATAGAAGTTGAAACAGGGGTGTTACAACCAAAATGTGAAAAAATTTTAAAAAGATTTTTTTTTAGAGAATTAAGAGACAACAAAAAGAAAAAATTAAAAATATGGAGCAGTATCGAAGCGGTCATAACGAGGTTGATTCGAAATCAATTAGGCGCCTCAAAAACGCCACGTGAGTTCGAATCCCACCTGCTCCGCCAATTAAAAAAGGAGACCAAAATGTTTACAGATAGTAAAAAAGCAAATGATAAAACTTGTAATAGCAATAACAATACTAATTTTTGTATTAGTAATAGTTGGGTATATTAATGATTAAATATGAGGTTGAAGGTGAAACTAATATGCCTTTTAAACTTTCAAAAAGTTATAGTAGTTGGTACAGTTGAAGGTGTAGAAAATGGAGAGAGCGATAAAAAATGGGATTTTAGTATTTTCCAAAATAATGATATTCATTTTTACATTGATCAAAATGCAGAAAAAATCACAAAATTTACTTATAAAATCAGTAAAAATAGATAATATAAAAGTACTTGAAGAACCTCAAAAAAGGAAGTATAAAAGTATATATGCCTAATAGTGAAGCAGGTAGACTTTTTGCATATGATGAACAATTTGAAGTTAAAGAAAAATTAGATTTTAAAGGTGCAAGTCAAAGTAGTTCAACTAATTTAGAAATAGGTAGTAAAGGTGGAACTGCAGTATTTCGTATAAGCAATACAAATATAGGAGAATATAGATCAGACAAAGATAAACAAATTGAACATAATTCTAGCCTATTAGAAAAAAAAATTGAAGCTAGTTTATGAAGAAATAAAATTCAAAGTTTCTTTTGACTTTACAATAGAAACTACTAAAGCTAAATATAAAACAAATATTGAATTGAACCTTCCAACTAGTGAGTTTGGAGAAGATAAAAATTGTTATTTAGAAATAAACGACACAAGTGATATAATTTTTTTTTAAAAGAGTAAAATAATACTTGATATTTGAACTAAAAAAAGTATATAATGCAAATGATATGATTAAAGTAAAGCGTAGTCATTGTATGGAGAATAAACCAATAAAAAGCCTATGAACCTTGTCAGATCCGGAAGGAAGCAGCAATAAGTAGATACTTTTTGTGTGGAGTTATTCTCCATAGAGTGACTAGTGCCCTAAATTTTCATATCATTTATTTATTAAAGAAAAAGGTGATAAAAAGTATGGCATATACGGCTTTTGTATAGAAAATTTAGGCCACTAAAATTTTCAGATATGGTTGGTCAAGAAGCTATTACTAAGACATTAAGAAATCAAATTACGTCTGGTAGAGTTGGTCATGCATATTTATTAAATGGTACTAGAGGTACTGGTAAAACTACTACTGCTAAAATTTTAGCAAGAGCTGTAAACTGTTTAAATCCTCAAGAGGGAGAGCCATGTAATGAATGTGAAATTTGCAAAGCTGCATTATCAGGTTCTTTAACAGATATTGTTGAAATGGATGCTGCTTCAAATAACAGTGTAGACGACATCAGAGCAATTCGTGATGAGGTTAATTTCTTACCAACACTTGCAAAATACAGAGTATATATTATAGATGAGGTTCACATGCTTTCAACAGGAGCTTTTAATGCACTTTTAAAAACATTAGAAGAACCACCAGCACATGTTAAATTTATATTAGCCACAACAGAACCTCAAAAGTTACCAGCAACAATACTTTCAAGATGTCAACGTTTTGACTTTAAAAAATATCAAATGATGATATTAGTAAAAGACTTGAGTATGTATGTAAAGAAAGTAACATAGAAATTACAAAAAAGAAGCATTAAAAATAATATCAGTTTTAGCAGATGGAGCAATGAGAGATGCTTTAAGTATTCTTGAAAGATGTATTCAAGAAGGAAATGATAAAATTGATGAAAATTTAGTTAAAGATTTGGTTGGAATTCCAAAACTAACATTTATAGCACAAATTATGAAAGCAATTGCTGAATATAAAGTAGAAGATATATTAAAAACAATTGAAGACATTACTAATCAAGGGAAAGAATTAAACAACTTATTATGGGGAAATTATTAAATATGCTAAAGATATGTTAGTATATAAAACAGGTGGAAAGCTTGAAATATATAGCCAAGACGAATTAAAACAAATGGATGAAATTTCAAAACAAATTTCAAAAAGAAAGATTACTTCAAATAATTTACGCATTATCAGAACTTGAAAATAATATGAAATGGTCTTCGCAAAAAAACAGTACTATTTGAAGTTGAAATGATTAAGCTTTGTAGTCCACAAGAAAGTGTAAATACATCCGGGACTTGAAGATATAACAGCAAGATTAAATAATTTAGAAAATAAAATAAATTCAGGAAATATTAAGGTGGCAGTTCAACAAAGTACAGAGCCAAAACAAGAAAAAAAAAAATTCGATAAGCCTGTAGGAAAAAGTACATTGAACAGGTTTCAAATTTAAATATAGAAAAATTGCCATTCTGGAATAAAATAATTGAACAATTAAAACAAGACAGAAAAATGCTTTTAGCAAGTAACTTACTAAACACAGTTGCGACAATGTTAAATGACATGACAGTTGGTATAGTATTTCAAAATGGGTTGACTCCATTTGTAAAAAGCATTATGGAAAAGCCGGAAAAATATACAAGAATTAACAAGACTTGTTTCAATAGAATGTGGTAAAGAAGATGAGAATTAAATTATTAGATTGTCAAGATGCTATTTTTAGCTCAAAAGGCTAAACAAAAGAACTCAGAAGATACAATTAAAGAGGAATTAGATATTCCAATAAATATTAT
>VOFJ01003127.1_pt1 | contig 33350 bp, 53 predicted proteins | sample 5384081 | NCBI WGS metagenome assembly VOFJ01 (sample SAMN12384729, study PRJNA508395) | human gut metagenome | isolation source: healthy gut I | host: Homo sapiens | reverse complement strand
GCGCCAATTGGATCAAAAAGACCTTGATTTCCTATTTTAACTTCATCCGGGAGGACTGGAAGACCGGTGAGATGTAAGGAGCGAAGAAGATGAAAAAAGGTACTGATTTTTGGAGGATGAGGTCAACATCCGCAGTTTTGTGGTGATCAACCTGAAGCGGGCCGGGTATGACGCCATTGAGGCCGGTACCGGTCAGGAGGCGCTGGACCGTTTGAAGGAACATCCAGACACCGGCGTGGCCATTCTGGACATCATGCTGCCGGATATCGACGGCTTCGAGGTCTGCCGCAGCATCCGTGCGACGAACAAGGCCATCGGCATCATCATGCTCACAGCCCGGACCCAGGAGATGGACAAGGTGACGGGCCTCATGACCGGGGCGGATGACTATGTGACCAAGCCCTTCTCTCCGGCGGAGCTTACAGCCCGGATCGATGCCCTGTACCGCCGCATTGGGGGCGATGGCGGGCAGATACCGAGCTTTTGACCCAGGGGCCCTTTTGTGATGAACATCCGGAACCGCACCCTGGAAAAGCAGGGGGCGCATCCGTCTGACCCAGGTGGAGTTTTCCATTTTGAAGCTGTTTATGCAGAATCCAGGCCGGGCCCTGTCTCGGGAGGACATTTTGGCTGCTGTGTGGGGGCCGGATTATGAGGGCGAGCTCAAAATTGTGGACGTGAACATCCGGCGGCTTCGGATCAAAATCGAAGACAACGCCACAACACCGAAATACATTACCACAGTCTGGGGGTTTGGTTATAAGTGGGGCGCATAACCCGTCGCAAGACCGGGGCGAACAAGAGAAAACCCCGGATCAAGGGCCTGCGGGGCCGGTGGATGACCCATACGGTGGGGCCGGTGTTGGCCCTTGCGGCGGTCTTTGTGATCATCATCTCGGCCTCCTTTGCAGCCTATTATTACCCAATATGCAGTCTGACATGCAGCACCGGGCAAAGACCACCACGGAGTTTTTTGCCAACTACATCGGCCAGAGCTACAACGCCTACTATCAGTCCTGCGTCACCTACGCCAGGACCTTCGAAGAGAAGAACACCATTGAGCTCCAGTTCATCAATACCAGCGGACGAATCGTGGCCTCTTCCTATGGCCGTTGGGTGGGTCCGTCTCCCACAACCCAGGATATTTCCAGCGCCATGGAGACCCGCCAGCTGGCCACCTATATGGGCAAGGACCCGGCCACGGGGAGCGGATTATGGCGGTGTCCAGCCCCATGATCTATTCCAGCGGCGAGGTCATCGGTGTTCTGCGCTATGTGACCAGCATGAAGGTGGTCAACCGGCATTTGGTGTTTGTGACCCTGGTTGCCCTGGCGGCGGGAGCGCTGCTGGTGCTGGTGGTGATTTTCAGCAGTAACTTTTACATTCGCTCCATTGTGGAGCCGGTGGCAGACATCACCGAGACGGCCAAGCGGATTGCAGGCGGCAGCTACGGCGTGCAGCTGAGGTCCAAATACGACGATGAAATCGGCGACTTGGCCGAGACCATCAACGACATGTCCAGTAAGATCAACCAGAATGAAAAAATGCAGACGGAGTTCATTTCCTCCGTGTCCCACGAGCTGCGTACGCCCCTCACCGCCATCAGCGGCTGGAGCGAGACCCTGCTGTCCGGGGAGAGCCTGGACCCGGAGGAGACCCGCCGGGGCATCGCCATCATTCAGCGGGAGAGTCGCCGCCTGACGGAGATGGTGACGGAGCTCCTGGACTTCACCCGGATGGAGGACGGCCGCATGACCCTGAATGTGGACATGACGGACATCCGGGGAGAATTTGAGGACACGGTATATATGTATGGCAGCCGCCTGCGCCAGGAGGGAATCCAGCTCCGGGTGCTGGAGAACGACGGAGAGATTCCTGAGATTCCCTGCGACCCCAAGCGGATGCGTCAGGTGCTTCTGAACATTCTGGACAATGCGGCCAAGCACGGGGGAGAGGGCAAGCGGATTGACGCCTCCATTCGTCTGGAGGGGAGCTTTGTGGTCATTCGAATTCGGGACTACGGCCCGGGCATTCCGGACGATGAGCTTCCCCTGGTGAAAAAAGAAGTTTTTCAAGGGCAGCTCCAAGGCCAGAGGCTCCGGCATCGGCCTGGCAGTTTGCGATGAGATTATAGAGATGCACGGAGGCAGCCTGGACCTTTCCAATGCGCCAGGTGGAGGAACCCTGGTGGTGGTGCAGCTGCCGGTGGCGGTGCAATAGCTCAGAAAGGCGGTACCATGGCAAAGACAAAAACAATTGAAGTCACAAGAGAAATTCAAAACCATGATCGGCGGTCAGGCCCTCATTGAGGGAATTATGATGCGGGGGCCGGACAAAGACGCTGTGTGGTGGTCCGGGGGCAAGGAGGGGCTCACGGTGGAGGTGACCCCCGGAAGCTGCCGCCGGAGCATTCTCCCCTGCGATGGCCCCCCGATCCGGGGATCTATAACTTCTTTGGCTCCAACATCGTAGGGGTGAAGGCTCTGATGCGATCGGCGGACCTCTCCCCCTGAGGAGGGAGAGACAGAGGCCCCCTCCAAGTTTGACCAGTGGCTGGAAAAAAAAAGCTGGGAAATGAGGGCTTCCAGAAGGCCCTGGTGGGCTTTGCCGTGGTGCTGGGTCTGGGAATGTCCGTGGGCCTGTTCTTCCTGCTTCCCATGGTCATTGGCGGCTTGTTTGACCGGTGGATTACCAGCAACCTGGGGATCAACCTCCTGGAGGGGGTGATCCGTATGGGAATTTTCTTCCTGTACATGTATCTGATTTCCCGCATGAAGGATATGCGCCGCCTGTTTTCCTACCATGGGGCGGAGCACAAGACCATCCGCTGCTATGAGGCGAAGCTGCCCCCTCACCGTGGAAAACGTGCGCCGCCAGACCCGGCTGCATCCCAGATGCGGCACCAGCTTCCTGCTGGTGGTGATGGTGCTGTCCATTTTGATTTTTTCCATTGCGTCATCTGCCCTCCTGGCTCTGGCGCCGGGGTTGGAGGCCCTGCGGGGGAGCTTCCTGTTCCGGCTTGTGATGATTGTGTATAAGCTGCTGCTCCTGCCTCTGGTGGTGTCTGTGGCTTACGAGATCAACCGCTGGGTGGGCCGGTATGACAACCTTCTGACCCGGATTGTCACCGCCCCCGGCATGTGGTTCCAGAATTTCACCACCAACGAGCCGGACGACTCCATGATCGAGGTGGGGATTGCAGCCCTGGAAGCCGTCCTTCCAGAGAAGGAGGGGGCTGACCAATGGTAAAGAAATACAGTGATTTGTACTTAGACGCCCGGAAAGCCCTATTGCCCGGGGAGGGGCAGCAACGGGCGGGCTCCTGGCCCGGGAGCTGCTGTGCGCCGCCTCCGGGAAAAAGCCAGGAGGAGATTCTGTCCAGGCGGGACCAGTACGCCCCTGAAGAGGTCTGCCGGACCATGGAGGACTTTACCGGAAGAGCCCTGGCAGGGGAGCCTCTGGCCTACATTCTGGAGGAGTGGGACTTTTTATGGCATGACCCTGTATGTGAACCGGGATGTACTCATTCCCCGGGACGATACCTGCGCCGTCACTGAGCTGGCGCTGAAGAAGGCCCTGTTTTTTTGGAGCAGGACCCACGGATTCTGGACCTGTGCACCGGCTCCGGTTGCATCGGCCTGGCCATTGCCAGGAAGGTGAAGGATGCCAGGGTCACCCTGGCGGATGTCTCCCCGGGAGGCCTTGGTGGTGGCCAAGAAAAACGCCGCTGCTATGAAGCTCACCGGCCGGGTCAGCTGCATTCAGGCCGATGCCCGGCAGGACCCCTCGGCTTTCCTGGGGACCTTTGACCTCATTGTGTCCAACCCACCCTATGTCCGTTCCGGGGACCTTGGCGGCCTTGCAGCCCAGTGTCCGGGATTTTGAACCTATCCTGGCCCTGACGGGGGCCGGACGGCCTGGACTTTTACCGGGCCATTGCCTCCCGCCATGGACGGGCCCTGAAGCCCGGCGGCTGGCTCTGCTTGGAGTTCGGCATGGGGCAGGAGACGCGGTCTGCGCCATTTTGGAGCGGAACGGTTATGAAATTGTGGAACGTAAAAAGGATTTCAACGAAATAGAACGGGCGGTTTTGGCCCGGAAACGGAGAGAGAGGAAGAGCACCATGGCAACGAAGAAAGCTGCGTATGAAGCGCCGGCGCCAGCCAGTGACAAGAAAAAGGCACTGGAGACCGCTATGGCCCAGATTGAAAAGACCTATGGAAAGGGCGCGGTGATGCGCCTGGGGACCGGCCGGAGATGGTGGTAGACGCCATTCCCACCGGATCTTTGGCCCTGGATGCCGCTCTGGGCATCGGCGGCGTGCCCCGGGGCCGCATCATTGAGATCTATGGACCGGAGTCCTCCGGCAAGACCACCCTGGCCCTGCACGTGGTCGCGGAGGCCCAGAAGCGGGCGGGAGGTGGCCTTTGTGGACGCAGAGCACGCCCTGGACCCCGTGTATGCCGCCGCTTTGGGGGTGGACATCGACTCCCTGCTCATCTCCCAGCCGGACACCGGAGAGCAGGGCCTGGAGATCTGCGAGGCCCTGGTCCGCTCCGGCGCACTGGACGTGGTGGTGGTGGACTCGGTGGCCGCCCTGACCCCCCCGGGCAGAAATTGAGGGGGACATGGGCGACAGCCACGTGGGCCTCTGGCCCGGCTCATGTGCCAGGCCCTGCGCAAGCTGGCCGGCTCCATCGCCAAGACCAACTGCGTGGTGATTTTCATCAACCAGCTGCGGATGAAGATTGGCGTCATGTACGGCAACCCCGAGACCACCACCGGCGGCCGCGCCCTGAAGTTCTACTCCTCCGTGCGTCTGGACGTGCGCCGGGTGGAGTCCATTAAGAACGGCTCCGATGTCATTGGCAACCGGACCCGGGTCCGGGTGGTGAAGAACAAAGTGGCCCCCGTTCCGGGAGGCAGTATTCGACATCATGTATGGCGAGGGTATTTCCAAGAGCGGGGAAATCCTGGATATGGCGGTGCAGCTGGAGCTGGTGCAGAAAAGCGGCAGCTGGTTCTCCATCGGCGACGAGCGGATCGGCCAGGGCCGGGACAACGCCAAGCAGTATATCATGGACCGGCCGGAGCTGATGGATCAGCTGGAGGAACAGATTCGGGAGAATCTCTACAAGCTCCAGAACGGCAAGCCCAAGACCCCGGCCAAGGCGGCGGACAAGCCGGTGAGCGTCTCGGCTGACGATTTTTAGCGATGAAGATTGAGTCCGTCTCTCAGAAGGCGGACCGGGCGGGGCAGTATTACCTGAAGCTCTCCGATGGCTGTGTCCTCCGGCTGTATCCCCAGACGGTGGCGGAGTTCCACCTGTATGCCGGCCGGGAGCTGGAGGCGGAGGAGCTGGAGGCCCTTCGCCAGGCGGCGGGAGCGGTCTCTGCCAAAATGCGGGCGGTGCGGATTGTCTCCGCCTCTGCCGTGTCAGCCCGGATCTGGAGCGCCGTCTGCGGCGCAAAGGGGAGACGGAGGCCGACGCCCAGGCTGCCGTAGCATGGATGGAGGAGCTGCAGCTGGTGGATGATCTGGACACTGCCCGGCAGCTGGTCCGTCGTGGCCTCGCCCGTGGCTATGGGCCGGGCCGCCTGCGGCAAATGCTTTATGAAAAACAGATTCCCAAAACGCTGTGGGACCAGGTTCTGGAGGACCTGCCGGAGCCGGATGAGGCGATCGCCGCCTTCCTGGACCGGCGGCTCAGCCCGGAGCCGGACCGCAAGGAATTGCAAAAGACCATAGACGCCCTTTTTACGCCGGGGGATTTGCCTGGCAGGACATTCGCCGGTGCCTGGCCCAGCGGGGGAATCTGTGGACGGAGAACCGGAGGAATGAGTATGGGCAAAGATTGGCGTCATCTCCCTTGGCTGTGCCAAAACCAGGTGAACTGTGAGCAAATGATGTACCGGCTCCAGGAGGCAGGGCATGAGATCCTGCCGGATGTAACCGGGGCCGATGTGGTGCTCATCAATACCTGCGGCTTCATCGACTCGGCCAAGTCGGAAGCCATCGACCACATCATCGCCATGGGCCAGCTGAAGGAGGCCGGCGTGGTGGGGAAAATTCTGGTGACAGGGTGCCTGTCTCAGCGATATCAGAAGGAAATTTTGGAGGAGATGCCGGAGGTGGACGGCCTTTTGGGCACAGGTAGCTATGGGGACGTGGTCCCTGCTGTGGAGGCACTTTTGGAGGGGAAGCCAGTGGCCTCCTTTGGGGATATTCACCAGCCGGAGGTGGAGACCGGGCGGGTGCTCACCACCCCCAGCACTATGCGTACCTGAAAAAAATTGCAGAAGGGTGTGACAATCACTGCGCTTACTGTGTCATCCCCTCCCTCAGGGTGGCCGGTATCGGAGCCGCCAGATGGACGACGTGCTCTATGAGGCCAGGAATCTGGCTGCGGATGGAGTGAAGGAGCTCATTGTAGTGGCCCAGGACACCAGCCGGTACGGCACCGACCTGCCGGGGCACAAGCGGCTTTTAGCGGAGCTTCTGCGTCAGCTGTGCCGGATCGATGGCATTCACTGGGTGCGGGTTCACTATCTGTACCCCGATGAAATTGACGAGGAACTGATGGAGGTCTTGGCGGAGGAGCCAAAGATTGTGAAATATCTGGACATTCCCATTCAGCACATCCACGACGGCATCCTGCGCCGGATGAACCGGAGGGGGATGGGGCCTATGTGGAGGCTCTGTTCCGGAAGCTGCGGGAGCGCATCCCCGGCGTGGTGCTGCGGACCAGCCTCATCACCGGCCTTCCCGGCGAGGGAGAAGAGGAATTTGCCCAGTTGTGCCAGTTCCTGAAACGGATGAAGCTGGAACGGGTAGGGGCCTTCTCCTTTTCCCCGGAGGAGGGGGGACCCCAGCGGCAGCCATGGAGCACCCAGACGCCGAGACGGCCCAGGCCCGGGCGGAAATCATCGAGGAACTCCAGTCCCGGATTATGGACCAGTACAACGAATCCCTTTTGGGAAAGACCATGGAGGTCCTTTTGCGACGGATACGACCCGGAGGAGGGCCGGTACTACGGAAGAACCTACGCAGATTCCCCGGACATTGACGGGAAAGTCTGGTTCACTGCCAGCAGCCCCGTGAAGACCGGCTCCTTCTGCCAGGTTCGGATCACCGGCGTCCAGGATGGGGAGCTGGTGGGGCAGGAGGGAATGGCATGACTGCAGCAAGTAAGGTGACCCTGACCCGGATTTTTTCTGATTCCCGTGTATATGGTTCTGATGTACGTCAGCGGCGGCGTGGCTGGCCCTTGGATGGGGGGGAGCTCTGGGGGTATTCATCCTGGCCAGTGTGACGGACTTTGTGGACGGCTATATTGCCCGCCACTTGCAATCAGGTCAGTGACTTTGGCAAGTTCATGGACCCCTGGCGGATAAGCTCCTGGTGATTGCGGCAATGGCTATGTTTTGCGAATGGGGCCTTTGGCCTGCCTGGGCGCTTATGGCGGTCCTTGCCCGGGAGTTTGCCGTGACAGGCCTGCGCTTGGTGGCGGCAGGGAAGGGAACGGTCATTGCAGCCGGTTGGTCCGGCAAGATCAAGACCGCCTGCACCATGGTGGGCCTGTGCCTCCTGATGGCATTCCCCCCCACATCCAACCTTTGCGTTGGGCCGTCATCTGGGTGGTGGTGGCCACAACCCTGTACTCCGGGGTGGAGTACTTTGCGCGGAACTGGAAGTGCCTTTGGAACTGAAAAGGGATGATCTGGGCAGCACACTTATGTATGCGCTGCAACGGCAAAAACAGGCGAAATGCATAGGGATGAACGTCCATAGGATTCTCCTCAAGGCGGGTCAGCAATAGCACATTTGCTTTATACGCCCTGCGTAAGCGGCGGGTGAATTTGAATATTACTTTAATAATATTATAGCATAAAATAATTGGCACGACAAGGGCTTGAACAAAATATTTGCAGAAACACATTCACCTGAATATACAGGGCAACGGCCTGTTGTATGTCCAAATGGCAGGGGAATTTTGTTTGCGTTTCCCACTGTGCCAGTGGGAAAAGCGGGTCCCTACGCGCGGGATTTGTGGGCAGGAGAACGGAAAGGCTGTTGCCCTGACCGTACTGGGATCGGGACTTGCAATTTCGGTATCCATATGGTAAGATGATGCAGAGTTGCCAGGTTCTTTTAGGCTGTAATGGACAAAAAGAAATGGCGACTGGTGACTGGGGGGAGCGGATAAGCTCCTTGCCTGTCCGCCCAATTCAGGTCCAAACAGACGGATGTGCCAGGGAATGTCTGCCGCCTGTGGGTATTTTGGAGGAAATTTCATGTCATATGTCCGCCATCTTTTTGCGGCTCCGCTTGTCGGTGAGCTCCAAAACCGGCTCTCCACCACCCGCATCATTGCATTGGCCTTTGCCGCCATCATTCTGACAGGCGCGCTTTTTTTGCTAACCCTGCCCGTGGCCTCCCGCAATGGGGGAATCTTGCGGTTTTCTCACGGCCCTCTTTACTGCCACCTCTGCCACTTGCGTGACGGGCCTCATTCTTGTGGATACCTTTGTCCAGTGGAGCGGCTTTGGGCAGGTGGTCATTTTGTCTCTGATTCAGATTGGGGGCTTGGGTTTTATGTCCATTGCCTCCATTTTTTGCCTTTTCGCTCCACAAAAAGCTGGGCCTGAAGCAACGGATGCTTCTGGCTCAGGCTATGAGCCTCAACGATATGGAGGGTGTGGTCCGGCTACAGAAGCATGTTCTGGTGGGTACCTTCTCCCTGGAGAGTTTGGGGAGCCCTCGTCCTGTTTTCCGTTTTTTTACCCTCCTATGGCCCTTGGAATGCCCTGAAGTGGGGGGGTGTTTCACTCGGTTTCGGCTTTCTGTAACGCGGGCTTTGACATTTTAGGCGTTCTGAAGCCGGGCAGCAGTCTGATGCTGTTTCAGAAGGACCCAGTCGTCTGCCTGACCATTATGGCGCTCATTGTGGTGGGCGGCCTGGGTTTTTTTGTTTGGGAGGATCTGCTCCGGGCGGTGCGTACCCGTAGCCTACGCCGCCTGTCGGTGTATTCCAGGCTGGTCTTGACCTGCTCAGGTCTTTTGATTTTGATTGGCGCCGGGTTGATTTGCGCCATGGAGTGGAACAATCCGGCCACTCTGGGGCCTATGACGGTACCCCAAAAGCTACTGGCCGGGGCCTTCCAGTCTGTAACTACCCGGACGGCGGGGTTTGCCGCCATAGACCAGGGCGCTATGAGGGAGTCCACCCGGGCGGTGTCCATTGTGCTGATGCTGATTGGCGGCTCCAGCGGCTCCACAGCCGGCGGTCTCAAGACGGTGACGGTGGCGGTGCTGTTGCTGGCCTCCGTGGCCAGCGCCAGGGGCCAGAGCCATGTCCGGGTGTTTAAGCGGTCTATTTCCGACCGGCAGGTGCGAGACGCCATGTCCATTACGGTGATCATGCTGATTTTGTGCTTTACGGGGGCCGTTGTCCTTGTGGCTGACAGTGGGCTCTCCTTCCTGAATTCCCTGTATGAGACGGCGTCCGCCTTAGCCACGGTAGGCCTTACAGCCAATGTGACGCCGCTGCTGCATCTTCCCTCTAAGTTGATTATCATCGCGTTTATGTATTTTGGCCGGGTGGGAATCCTCACCATCAGCCTGGGCTTCCTCATGGGGGGATCGGGCGGTGGAGCGCTTCCGCTATGCCGAGACAAAATTGCTGATTGGATAGGAGCGTCATGCTATGAAAAACCCATGTTGTGGTTGGCCTGGGCCGGTTCGGACAGAGCATTGCCTGCCGCCTGTGTGAGCTGGGGAACGAGGTGCTTGCCTTGGATAAGAACCCGGAATATGTCCAGCAGATTTCCAACTTTGTGACCCAAGCGGTGGTGGCAGATGCCCAGGACTCGGATGTGCTCCGGGCTTTGGGCATTCGGAATTATGATTGCGCCATTGTGGCCATTGGAAAGGACCTGTCGGCTAGCGTCCTGGCGACTCTGAATTTCAAAGAGATGGGCATTCCCTTGGTGGTTTGCAAGGCCCATGATGAGAACCACCGGAAGGTGCTGGAGAAGATTGGCGCGGACCGGGTGGTGGTGCCGGAGCGGGAGTTTGCCAACAAGCTGGCCCAGAGCCTGGCCACCTCCAATGTGCTGGAGTACATTGAGCTGTCTGCTGATTACGGCATTTCTGAGTTTGAAGCCCCGGCCGCTTGGAACGGTAAGTCCCTGCGCCAGCTCAATGTGCGGGCCAGAGTGGGGTCAACATTTTGGCGATCCGGCGGGGGAGACCGGATTCAGGTGTCTCCCGGGGCGGAGTATGTGTTCGAACCGGAGGACACGGTTGTGGCCCTGGGGAGATTACAAGGCCCTCTCTGCGGTGCAGCGGAAAATGAGGCCGGAGCGTATTACCAGCCGACGGAATCCGCTGCTGCAGCAGATCCGCCGGCTTCTCACCTCCCGCCGCGCCCGGCAGGAGGAAGGGCTTTTTGTGGGAGACGGACGAAGCTTCTGGAGGAAGCCGCCCGCTGGTACGGCGGCCTGGAGACGGTGATCCTGACCGATACCCTGCCGGTGCCAGAGCTGCCGCCTGACACAGCAGTATATCAGGTGCCAGCGGACGTGATGGAGTCGCTTTCCCCATGAAAACGCCCCAGGGGGCCTTGTTTCTCTGCCGCCTGCAGCCGCCTGCTCCCCCTGGCCCTGACTCCCGGTTGCCTGATTTTGGACGGCATTCAGGACCCGGGAACCTGGGCACCATTTTGCGGACCGCAGACGCTTTGGAGGTGCCTGTGGTTCTCACCCCGGGTTGCGCAGACCCCCCATAGCTGGAAAACCGTTCCGGGCCTCTATGGGTGCGGTATTTCGCACCCAGCCGGTGCAAGGGAACAGAGGAGGAGATCCTTGCCCTCTGCCGGACTCAGGGAATTCCCCTGGCTGTGACCGCTTTGTCTCCAAGGGCCAGGGATATCCGCCAGGAAGCCATTTGCCAGTACGCCGTGGTCATCGGCAGTGAGGGCCAGGGGTGAGCAAGCTGTTTCTGGAGCAGGGGGGACGCGGAGTGGATCATTCCCATGAATCCCCGCTGCGAGTCTCTCAATGCGGCGTGGCGGCGGCCATTGTCATGTGGCAGATGCAGACGGGCAGGCCCGGCTGGCGAGAATAAACACAAAAAACGGGCGGGATGGATATGTTGGCACATTGGATCTGGCTGGCTACGCGGCCAGGAATCGGCGTGCGGAGCGCATTGATGTTGCTGCGCGCCTTTCCCAATATAGAGGCGCTGTTTTATGCCGGGAGGGAGGATTACGCCCTTGTAGAAGGGGCGGATTCCAGGCATCTGGAGGCCCTGTGCGACAAATCCCTTGGGGAAGCCAACGGGATTCTGGGGGACTGCGCGGCTAAGGGAATTCACGTCCTCACCTATCAGGATGCGGCGTATCCCAACCGCCTGAAGCATATTCCGGACCCGCCCCTCACATTATATTATCAGGGGACTCTGCCGGACTTTGACGCAGAGCCGGCGGTGGCTGTGGTGGGGACCCGCCGCGCCTCGGCTTACGGCTGCCTCACTGCCCGCAGGATGGGGTATCAGATTGCCAAATGCGGCGGCCTGGTGGTGTCTGGTATGGCGGGGGTGTGGACACTCTGGCCATGAAGGGTGCGCTCCTGGCCGAGCAACCTGTGGTGGGTGTGCTGGGCAACGGACTGGATGTGGTGTATCCCCGGTCCAACCGGGACCTGTACCAGGGACGTGGCATGGCGGGGGTGTCTGCTGTCGGAATTCCCACCAGGCACGCCGCCCATTGGGCGGAATTTTCCCCGGAGAAACCGGATCATCAGCGGCCTGACCTGTGGTGTGGTGGTGGTGGAAGCTCCCGCCAGAAGCGGCGCCCTCATTACCGCCCAGCTGGCCCTGGATCAGGGGCGGGATGTGTTTGCCGTTCCGGGCAATGTGGATGCGGCGTGCAGCGCCGGCAGCAACGGTCTGCTGCGGGAAGGCGCTATTGTGGTCCAGCACGGCTGGGACGTGATGGAGGAATACCAGGCCCTGTTTCCGGACAAAGTACATCCCTGGACCGGCCAAACGGCCCTTTCCTCCTACCCCAGGGGAGTTGGCGGAACTGCGGGGAGCCGCCCTGGCACTTTGAGCAGCCTAGCCCGCCGGTTTCAGGAAATTCAGAAAAAAAGATTGACAACTGCGGCGGAAAACCGTATAGTGAATCAGAGGAGCTGATATCAACTCTGTCTGACGATGAGCGAACCGTGACATCCCAGCTGTCGGATGACCTGCGGCACGTGGACGATGTGATTGCTGGCTCTGGCTTGCCGGCGGCCCGGGTTTTGGCCTCCCCTGACACTGCTAGAGGTGAAGGGACTGGCTGTGCGGCACCCGGCAAATTTTACTCTCTGGTCCGAAACAATGCCAGAGAAGGGTAGCATGGAGGTTTGCATGGCAAAAAGAACCTGCGACGAATTTAGTGATTGTGGAATCGCCCTCGAAGGCGAAGACAATTGGAAAATATTTGGGTCCCGATTATCAGGTGAAGGCCAGTATGGGCCACCTGCGGGACCTGCCCAAAAGCAAAAATGGGCGTGGATCTGGAGCATGATTTTCAGCCGGATTACCGCCCCGTACCCGGGAAGGAAGAGATCATTCACGACCTGCAAAAAAGCGCGGACCACTCCGACCTGGTCTATCTGGCAACGGACCCGGACCGGGAGGGGGGAGGCCATTTCCTGGCATCTGAAAGAGCTCCTGGCACTGCCGGACCCTAAGGTTCGCCGGGTGACCTTCAATGAGATTACCCAGAATGTGGTGACCAGCGCCATTGCCCATCCCCGGAATATTGACTATGACCTGGTGGACGCCCAACAGGCCCGGCGCATCCTGGACCGGATTGTGGGCTACCAGCTGAGTCCCCTGCTGTGGAAGAAGATGCGCAAGGGACTTTCCGCCGGACGGGTGCAATCGGTGGCGGTGCGGCTGGTGGTGGACCGGGAGGATGAGATCCGGGCTTTTTGTCCCCAGGGAGTACTGGTCCCTGGATGTGACCCTGGACCGGCTGGGGAAGCCTGGCTCCTTTGTGGCGAGGTACCACGGGGAGGAGAAAAAGCGGGAGCTGGCCAACGAGGCTGAGGTGGACGAGATCATCGGCCACATCACCGGCAAGCTTTTACCGTGACTGGAGTGAAGAAGGCGGAGAAAAAGCGGAACGCAGCGCCCCCCCTTCACCACCTCCACCATGCAGCAGGATGCCTCCCGAAGCTGAACATGACCCCCCGGCGCACCATGGCCATTGCCCAGCAGCTCTATGAGGGGGTGGATGTGGCCGGGGAGGGCACATTGGGCCTCATCACTTACATGAGTACCGACTCCCCTGCGCCTGTCTGAGGAGGCGGTGGAGGCAGCGAGGGTGTTCATCTGTCAGCGGTATGGCGAGTCCTACTATTATGGCAAGCCCCACCAGTTTAAAACCAAAGCGGGGGCGCAGGACGCCCACGAGGCCATACGTCCCACCCATGTGGAGCTGGACCCGGAGCAAATTCAGTCCTCCCTGAGCAAGGATCAGTACCGGTTGTACAAACTGATCTGGAGCCGTTTTTTTACCACACAAATGGCAAATGCCATATATGATACGGTGTCCATCGATACCGAGTGCGGCGGTCATCGGTTCAAATCCTCCCACCAAAGCCTTCGGTTCCCCGGCTTCATCGCCGTGTATGAGGAGGGCAAGGACGAGGAGACTGAGGCGGTGGGTTCGCCCCTGCCGGATCTCCAGGAGGGGGACCAAGCCTCCATCCGGAGCCTGGACAAGCAGCAGCACTTCACCCAGCCCCCCGCCCGGTACACCGAAGCCATGCTGGTCAACGCCATGGAGGAAAAGGGAGTAGGCCGGCCCCTCTACCTACGCCTCCATCATATCCACCATTCTGGACCGGGAGTACGTCATTAAGAAGGACAAGCGCCTGGCCCCCACGCCCCTGGGCGAGGTGGTCAACGGCCTCATGATGGATCGATTCAACGACATCATTGACGTAGAGTTTACCGCCAACATGGAGCACCGCCTGGACGAGGTGGAGGAGGGCAAGCGGCAGTGGCAGGAGGTTCTACGGGACTTCTACCAGGGTTTCCATCAGGAGATGGAGAACGCGGAGGAGGCCCTGAAGGACACGAGACTGAAGGTGCCCGATGAGGGAAAACCGATGAGGTTTGCGAGCTGTGCGGTCGAAAGATGGTCATCAAGATGGGCCGTTTTGGCCGCTTTATGGCCTGCCCCGGGTATCCGGAGTGCAAAACACCAAGCCCATTGTGGAACGTATGCCAGGCCGGTGCCCGAAATGCGGCAGCGGCATGCTGAAGCGGAAGTCTAAGAAGGGCTACGCCTATTACGCCTGCGAGAAGGGGGCTGAGTGTGGCTTTATGACCTGGGACGTGCCCACAGAGTTTGACTGCCCCTCCTGCGGCCACACCATGTTCAAGAAGGCGGGCCGGGGCCGGATGAAGCCCTTCTGTGTGAATGAAGCCTGCCCCAACTTCCTTCCGGAGGACCAGCGCGGTTACCGGAAGAAGGCGAAGGAAGGGGAGCAGACGGAGGAACCGGCAGCCCAGGCAGAGGACCGGCCCAGGAGGAAACGCCGGAGGAGGCCCCCAAGAAGGGGACGGCTAAGAAAACGGCCGCCAAAAAAGACCACAGCGGCCAAAACAAAGAAAAAAGTCCGGGGAGGCCCAGTGATGACAGAGGTAAAGGTGATTGGCGCGGGCTTGGCAGGCTGCGAGGCGGCCTGGCAGCTGGCCAAACGGGACATTCCCCGTTCGCCTCATGGAAATGAAGCCGGAGAAAATGACGCCTGCCCACCACAGCGGGGGACTTTGCCGAGCTGGTGTGCTCCAACTCCCTGCGTGGCGACCGGCTGGAGAACGCCGTGGGCCTTCTGAAGGAGGAGCTCCGTCATCTGGACAGCCTGATTCTCTCCTGTGCGGATGCAACCCGGGTGGAGGCCGGCGGCGCCCTGGCGGTGGACCGCCACGGCTTTTCCTGGCTGGTGACGGAGCGCATCCGAGCCATCCCCGGATTACGGTGGAGGCCACTGAGGTGACCCAGGTTCCCCAGGGACCGGTGATTGTGGCCACGGGTCCCCTCACCTCAGATGCCCTGTCGGCGGGCATTGCCCAGTATTTTTGGACAGCAGGAATACCTGCATTTCTTCGATGCTGCGGCTCCTCTCGTGACCTTTGGGTCCATTGATATGGAGAAAGCCTGGTTTGCCTCCCTGCTACGACCGGGGAAGCGCGGATTACATCAATTGTGCCCTGGACCGGGAGCAGTATGACCAATTCTGGAAGGCCCTGACGGAGGCCCAGGAGGCGGAGGTCCACGGCTTCGAGGATAGGCAGGTCTTTGAGGGCTGCATGCCGGTGGAGGTCATGGCCCGGCGGGGGGAGGACACCCCTGCGCTATGGGCCTCTGAAGCCGCGGGGGCTGAAGGACCCCAAGACCGGGAAGGAGCCCTACGCCGTGGTGCAGCTCCGTCGTGACAACGCCGACGGCAGCATCTACAATCTGGTGGGCTTCCAGACCCACCTGAACTTCCCGGAGCAGAAGCGGGTTTTTTTCCATGATTCCGGCTTTGGCCAATGGGGAGTTCGTCCGGTATGGGGTAATGCACCGGAACACGTTCCTGGATTCTCCCCGGCTGCTGGACCGGTTTTACGCAGACCGGCGGGACCCTCTGGTGGCATTTGCCGGACAGATGACCGGCGTGGAGGGATATGTGGAATCTACGGCCTCAGGCTGTCTGGCGGCCATTGCCATGGCCGCCAGACTCCAGGGGAAACAGCCCCCGGAGTTCCCCCGGGAGACGGCCATCGGCGCCTTGGCGCTGTATGTGAGCGATGAATCCGTCTCGGATTTTCAGCCTATGAATGTAAATTTCGGCATCATTTCTCCCCTGGACCGCCGGGTGAAGGGGAAAGCACAGAAAAAAATCTGGCCATTGCCCAACGGGCCTGGAGGTCCTGGACCGCATGGTTCAGAACGGAATATAAAGAAAAAAGAGGTGTCTCCATGAAAATCATTCTCGACGCGATGGGCGGCGACCTGGCCCCGGAGGCTGCGGTTCTGGGTGCGTTGGAAGCCCACCGGGATTTCGGAACGGAAATCACTTTGGTGGGCCGGGGGAGGAGATTTTGGGGGTCATGCGCAAGCACCAGATTCAGGACCTGCCCAAGGGACTGGAGATCTCCAATGCCGACGATGTGGTGGACATGCATGACGATCCCGCATCCATCATCCACAAGCGGAAGAATTCTTCCATGATCGTAGGTCTCAAGATGCTGGCCGATGGCGATGCAGACGCCTTTGTTTCGGCAGGGGAAGCACTGGGGCCCTCTCACAGGGGCCACCCTTTTGGTCAAGCGGGTGAAGGGGGGTTCGCCGGGCGGCCTTTGGCCCGGTGATGCCCAACAAAGCGGGGAGCAAGACCCTCATCATCGACTGCGGCGCCAATGTGGGAGTGTACGCCGGAATTCCTCCTCCAGTTTGGCGTTGTGGGCTCCCTCTATGCCCGGAAGGCCATGGGCATTGCACAGCCCCCCGGGTGGGCCTTCTGAACAACGGGACGGGAGGAGACCAAGGGCCCCCAGCTGCAAAGGGAGGCCTATGCCCTCCCCTGACCCAGGCTGGCCAGGCAGGTATCTTGCATTTCGTGGGCAACACGGAGGCCCGGGAGGTGCCACTGGGCCAGGTGGACGTGATCGTCTGTGACGGCTACGCCGGGAATGTCCTTCTAAAATCCATTGAGGGTACTGCCATGTTCATGGGCTCCATGATGAAGCGGATGTTCCAAAAGAACCTGCTTACAAAGCTGGGGGCCCTGTGGCTGTAAATCCGGCATTGACGAGATGATGGCCATGCTGGACTACCGGGAGGTGGGCGGCACAGCGCTTCTGGGCATTCGCAAGCCGGTGATTAAGGCCCATGGCTCTTCTGACCCCCGGGCCTTCCGCAGCGCCATCCGCCAGGCCATGGAGGCCGCGAGGCAGGATATGACCATGGAGCTGGAGCAGTCGCTCCAGCGCCTGGCAGGTTTGAAGGAGATGATGGAGTCGTGATTCGGGATTTGGAACAAGCCTTGGGCTATCATTTTCGTAATATTACCCTTTTGCAAAATGCTCTGACCCACAGCTCCTATGCCAACGAGCGCTGGCGGGATAGCCTGGCCAGCAATGAGCGGCTGGAGTTTCTGGGGATTCCATCCTGGGCATGATTACGGCGGAGCATCTCTACCGCACTTTCCCCAACCGGCCGGAGGGGGAGCTCAGCCGGATTCGAGCAGATCTGGTGTGTGAGACTAACCTGGCCAAGGTGGCGGGGCAGCTTCATCTGGGGTCCTATCTCCTCCTGGGCCACGGGGAGGAGCAGGGGGCGGCCGCACCCGGGAGAGCATCCTGGCCGATGCAGTGGAGTCCGTGCTGGCGGCTGCCTATCTGGACGGGGGGTTTTCTGCCGCCTCCAGTTTGGTTCACCGGTTTATCCTGACGGACATCCCGGCGGAGCATCCTCGGAATGTGGACTATAAGACCCAGCTCCAGGAGCTGGTCCAGCAGAAAAAGGACCAGGTTATCCAATACGAGCTCACCGGCCAGTCCGGCCCGGATCACGCCAAGCAGTTCCAGGTGGAGGTCCGCCTCAACGGCTCCGTGGTGGGGCAGGGGACTGGCAGCAGCAAAAAAACGGGCGGAGCAGGAGGCGGCGCGGGTTGCCATGGAAAAGCTGTTTCCAGCGGAACTGTAAGGAGAAATGCGTGTGAAACGGTAGAGTCACATACATTGCCATGAATCAGAGAGAGTTTTCTAAAGGAATTTTTACCGGAATTTCCGGGAGTTGAGAATCAGGGCATGGGAGCCTTCAAAGCCCCCGCCCTCTGGTGCGCGTGTTTGCACTGCTGAACCGCCGCACGGAAAACACCGCTTGTTGTCGCTGACAGAAGCCGTGGAGGGAGAGCTTCCGTGGGTGCGGATGTTTTATGATGTGCGCATAGAGGCGGAGGGGCTGGAAAAATTGGAGAACAAACAGGAGCTTCTGCAAGGGTAAGCCTTGGGAAGCTCCTGCTTTTCCTTGTTTTGGCATATCCAGAAAATTGCAAAAACGCAAAAAAAGAAGAAAATAGAAAATGGTGTTGCAAAAACGCAAAATTTCTGATATACTGGTGATGCACTAAAAAACAAGGAGGAAGTAAACATGCGGAAAATCCTACCCATCCTGTTGGCGCTGGCTATGGTGCTGACTCTGCTGCCTGTATCGGCTTTTTGCCGTGGGCACTGACCGCACGGAGGATCTGGCTGCTTTGGAAGAGCAAATGCGCCAGGAACTCTTCTCCGCCGACGACCGTATCTACGCAGAAGACTATGAAGCGCCGGAGGCTCCAGACCCGGATGAAATCATTCGGGTTCTGGTCGAGACCCGGTCTGCGCCTGCTCTGGAGATTGCCTCCACGCAAGGCGCCGCCAACATGCAGGCTGCTGAAGTTACAGCCCTGAAGGGGCAGGAGTCCACCATTCAGGCAGCCAAGCGCCAGCTGGGTCTGGAGCCTGTCCATCGCACCGGCTACCTGGTGAACATGGTCTCCTACGACATTCGCCGGGGCGATCTGGAAACCCTGGAGAAGCTGCCCGGCGTCCTGTCTGTGACCGAAGCCACGCAGTACCAGGTGGACATGTTCTCTGCCAAGGAAATGTCTCAGGTCTATGAGGCCTGGCAAATGGGCGACACGGGATACACCGGCAAGGAAACCGTGATATCCATCATTGATACCGGCGTTAACTATCTGCACCATGATATGTACCAAAATCCAGATACATTGAAGTACACCCAGTCGGAAGATGGAAGAGAAAATTCAGGATTTGGGCCATGGACAGTGGTTTTCTGACAAAGTACCCTTTGGCTATAGCTATGTGTCTGAGCGCAATGAAATTTTGAACTCGGCAAATATCCACGGCTATCATGTAGCGGGGATTGCAGCTGCCAATGGCTCGGAAGAGGAGCGTTATATTTCCGGTGTCGCTCCGGATGCACAGGTTCTGGCTATGCAGGTTTATGATGCAGAAACTGGTAACGGAGGGTTCTCGGACGATATTATTTGCGCAATTGAAGACTCCGTGAAGCTTGGCGCGGATATCATCAATATGTCCCTGGGCCAGGACTGTGGCTTCTATGAGGATGACCGCTATATCAACCGTGCGGTCAACAGAGCCAATGAGCAGGGGGTGTTTGTTGCCATTTCCGCAGGGAATGCGGGCATGTCAACGGATATCTATGAGGACGATGGTGTCAGCAGAAACGACTGGGGCCTCATAGATACTGCCACAGTATCGGACCCTTCCACCGCTCGTGGCGGCGTCAGCATCGCTTCTGTAGAGGGAAACGGCTATTTGGCCTACTCCTTTGATACGGTTGTGGAGGATACAAGCCGCACCTTTGCCTGTATGATGCTGACCTATGAGGATCTGGATATTACAGATGCAGAATTCTTTGATGCAGGCAATGGCGACTACACCATTTTCGGCGAATATGTGGTGGATGACGATTGGAACTACACCTATGTTCCCAATCCGGACGTGGTGGGCAAAGTTGTCCTGGTTTCTTACAGCGATGGGGACTATGCTCCTTTCAACCCCATTTATTATGGGGAGCTGTCCGGCTGTGCCGCTGTCATTGTCTACTATACCGGTAGCGACGACCTGCCTTTGGAGCTTCGCTATCAGACTTCTGACTCTTACCACATCCCTTCTGCGATTGTTGGCCGCTCCGATGGAGAATACCTCCTGAGCCTGGCAAGCTCCGGAACGGTGGCACAGCGTGTAACGGGCTTTGATGGATTTTTTTCTTCCGCTCCGCAGATGCGGACGTGACAGCATCCGCATTTTCGGCCTGGGGCCCACGCCCTCTCTGGAAATCAAACCGGAGATTGCAGGACCCGGCGGTATGATTTTCTCCCTAGCTTCCGGGGAGAAGGTTTATACAGTGATGTCTGGTACCTCCATGTCATCTCCTTTTTGTGGCCGGTGTGGCGGCCCTGGTGAAGCAGCGCATCCATGAGTCTGGATTCCAGGTGGAAAATGAGGCCGAGTGGATTCGCCATATTTTAAATGAATACGGCGAACCCGGTTGTGGATGAGCTGCACGACTCCCTGTATTCCGTGCGGCAGCAGGGCGCCGGGCTGGTGAATGCCCCTGCAGCTTTGGAAAATACTGTGACCGTAACGTACAATGGTAAGGCTGCAATTGAGCTGCAAGACGAGCTGAACAAAACGACCACAGGGACCCTGCACCTTACAAACTATGGCACAAAGTCAGTCACCTACTCCCTCTCAGCCACCGGATGTATACACGGACTACACAGACCCTGTCTCGAAGGACTATTACGATGTGCCCCTGGATGGGGCAAAGGTAACATTTGATCCTGCCACGGTGGTAGTTCCTGCCGGTGGGACGGCGGAGGTTACCTTTACATTAATCATTCCGGAAAGCAAAGAGGGGCATTTTGTAGAGGGCTATGTGCTGCTGCAATCTACAAAGGCACCCCAGCTCAGCGTTCCCTTCCTGGGGTTTATGGGGGATTGGGATGCCGAGCCCATTGTGGATTTGCCGGAATGGGATGAGAACAAGGTGATCGAATCGTATGAGTGGTATGCCGGGTACAGCGCTTATGGTACGGGATTGGTTTCTATCCATAACGCCGAGGCTGCGATGCTGGGCGAGGAGTATACCGAAACCCCCAATAGCCGGGGATGCATTCAGTATGAGAACATCGCCATCTCTCAAATGGCGACGGTCATTACGACGTGGCAATTCCTGGCTTGGCATGCTGCGCAATGCCCATGACGTGAGGTTCCAGGTGACGGACTCCGATGGGGCAGTCCTCTTCGAATCCGGCACGGTCTCTATGATGCGGAAGCTGCTGGCTCCGGATCTTTATACCCACGGCGTAGCTCTGACCGCAAATGGGGAGCCCGTTGGCTGGGATGGCACCACCTATGACCAGACCACCGGGGAATCTGTTCCCATGCCGGAGGGCGAATATGTCGTCCGCGTTCAGTCCAGGGTTCGGGAAAATGGGGACTGGCAAAGCATAGAGCTTCCTCTGGCCATTGATCTAACAGGACCCAAATTTGAAAGCATGAACGCACAGCGAAATGATGATGGCACCCTGACAGTCAGCTTCTGCGCCAAGGATCTCCATGGCCTTCATAATGTGGTAGCCGTCAATGTAAATGGCTATGACAATGTTTGGACCCGAACCAGAACCCGTTGGGAGTATGACGTGCAAACCGACACATATACGCTGACCTTCAACCCTGCCGACTCCATGAGAGACTGGAGTGTGGATCTGCGCGATGAGCTATGCGTCTATATCATGGTGTCGGATAAAGCGGGCAACACGACAATGAACAGTGTCACCATCCCTGCACAAAATGAAAATGACGCAGTTTGCGGACTCTACAATATGTCTCTGGAACAGCCCACGTATATCAAAATGGACCGCAACTCCGTGTTTTACTTCTATGGTTACGCGCCAGAGGGCAGCACCGCAACCTTCAATGGCAAAGAAGCTACCTTCTATGGCCGGAGTTTCTCCGTCCAGCTTCAGCTAACCGAGGACGTAACACCTGTGGAGGTTTTGATTCAGGATGCCAGTGGTGACACCCTGCTTTCCGGTACGGCGCAGTTGGTTTTGGACCGGGACGATCCGTTCCACGGTGCTTTCCAGGTGGAGGGCGGATGTTCCGCCACTGCAATTGGCAGCGGCTGGGCATTGATGCTGTATGAGGATTATCCTGTGGGGACCAAGATCTCGGTCCGTACCAAGATGAGCGACACGTCTGAACTGTACGTTCGTTTCCATAACTACGGAACGGGCGAATCCTCAATCATGTACCCGGATGAAGACGGTTACCTGCACTTTGAGGTGGAGTTGGCAGAGCTGCCCGAACTGGGTGAGGGCCTGGTAGGAGCACAGTGCTCCTTGGGGCTCAGAGATGCAGTGGGTTACTATCGCGACACGAACCTCTATCTCTATACCAAGTCCACAGCCCAGTATGGGGCCTCTGTGGGAGGACTGGATCTTACAGAGAATTTGACTCCCATGATCCAGAATGTGTCCTCGCTGACGCAGGTGACCCAAGATATGTTGCAGCCTGACGGGACATTCCGCGTGGAGGGATATCTCTTTAATCAGGTGGACAAGCTTTTGATCAATGGCGTGGAGGCTGTGGTGGACCCGGACTCCTTGCTTTGGTATTGCGATATTCAGCTGGAACCCGGGGTGAATATTGTGAATGCTTATGCCTACAAAGGGGATGCCCAGGGCAAGAGCTATCTGGCACAGATTTACTATACCGGCGAAGGCCCCGGTCTGACGCTGCATGTACATCCGGATGCAAACGGCGTCTATCGAGTATATGAGGACCGCTTCCTGATCAGCGGCTCAGTCACAACGCTGCTGGACGATGCGCAGATTTATATCAATGGTTGTTTGGTGGAGGGGGCCTATGACTTTGGCAATGCCAGTGGCGCCGATACTGTGAGCCAGAGCTTCAGCCATGAGATTCCGTTGCATGAAGGCCACAACTATGTAACAGTTTTGGCTGCTGATTACAGCGGCGCTGCCACAAGCGTGACGGTGGATCTGTATTACATGGACTTCCCCTTTGAAGACGTGGCCCAGGACGCCTGGTACCGTGACAGCGTGGAATTTGCCCATGCTTGCGGATGGATCCGGGGGATCACCGATACTACGTTTGCCCCCAACAGGGGAGCTGACCCGGGCACAGTTGGTTACTATTTTGTACCGGATGGCAGGCGAGCCTGAGGCGACGGCAAGGCCTCTCCCTTCACCGATGTGGCTGCTTCTGCCTGGTATGGAGACGCCGTCACCTGGGCGGCCGAAAACGGCATTGCCGAGGGTGTGAGCGCCACCGCCTTTGCCCCCAACCAGACTGCAACCCGTGAGCAGATGGTGACCTTCTTGGCCCGCTTCGCGGAGTTCTCCGGTGTGGACACTACGGCCACAGGGGACCTGGGGGATTTTACCGACGCTTCCAAAGTCTCTGCCTACGCTGAGGACGCCATGACCTGGGCGGTGCATACAGGCATCATCCACGGGATGGGCAATGGCAAACTGGATCCCAAGGGCACCGCCACCAGGGCCCAATTCGCAACTACGGCTCTGCGACTGTATGACCTGCTCCAGGCATAATCCAAAGACCGTGTGACGCACAGGCAGCCGGGGACCCACCCAGGTCTCCGGCTGCAATTTCAGGCCGTTGTTTCATCGCTGACGAAAGGGGTGATTGCACTTTGTGGCAAAAAGTGCTATAATGGGACCCATCCAAAACATTAGGGGTGACTCCTGTGGATGTGGTCATTGAGCGAGAACCGTGTTATTTGCTGGAGGCGGCGGAGCTGGCGTACAGCTTGGTCAATGATATTCCTGCGGAGAAACTGTCCGGGACCGGATTGTACTGCATTCCCGCCGAGGCAATCCAGCGCATTCGCCGGGAGGCTTGTGCAGGGATCGAGAGCCACCAAACAGCGCTGGACTTTTATTTTCGACAGGTTACAGTAGGAGCTGAGGGCGAGGAGGTATCTTGCCTGGGTAGCTGCATGCTGTACACGGCACTCAAGAGTTTTTCCTCTGACGCTGCCCAGATGTGCCGGGAGTTGACCCAAAACTGGCGTGCTATGCGCAGCCGGGGCCTCAGGATTACCAGCATCAGCGATAATTCCCCTGAATGTGGAGGAGCAGGATGCTGGTGGCTTTTCATCCCTGGCCCAGGAAATGGCGGAGCTGCCGGTTCCCCAAAAGCTACCGGATGCAGCTGCTGGAGGCGTTCAGCGCTTTTGACACCTACCTGGACCAGCTGCTGCAGCTGCTGACCCCCATCATCGGCCGTCTGCCTGCCCTGCTGGAGCCCTGGGTGCGGCAGGCTGCGCGCCTGCAAGAGAAATGGAGCCAATTTTTTCTGGAGAATTCGCCGGAGGAATTCTTCCTCCAGCGTAGCGCCGTGGTTTGTGACAACTGCAAGACTGTGACCATGCGCTTTCGGTATTTCTTTTTTCCGACATGGCCCTGGGACGTATCTGGAGCAAAGACGGGACCATTCTCTTCCACCTTGGCGTGGGAAAGGAGCCGGAACCCCGGCGAGCAGAACCCCTGTTCTATGGCCGATGAGGAGTTCGAAGCTCTTCGCCTGATGGGCAATCCTGCCAGAGCCAGGATGCTCCAGGCTATGATGTACAGGACCATGACCATCCAGGAACTGTCCAAAGCGTTGGGCTTGAATCCCGGCTCCGTTCACCGTGACCTCAACAGTCTCTTCTGCTGCGCAAAGCTTCTGGTTCTGGAAGCTGTGCGGGGCAAAACTGGCTACCGCACCGATTATGAGAAGATCAAGGCCCTCACAGAGCGATTCCTGCAGTTCCTGGAGCAAAATAAAGGCATTTTATGGCAGAAACCAGAGGAATAGACGGGAAAGAGGCGCCACTACGTCTATTGGAAAGGGATTCTTACCTACCGTAGCATGTTCTGAACAGGGAATAAATTATTTCTGGCTAGAAATCGAGAATTTTTCCGATTTCTAGCCAGATTTCAAATTTATGTGAAAATAAGACACAGGAACCCCAATGTTGCAGGTTGGAGGAACAGGATCAGGACTGCTGCCAAACTTTCGCTGCGTTTTCCTCTGCAAATTGCTTGCTGTACAGGTCGTGGTAGTAGCCGCCCTGTTTGAGGAGGTCCAGGTGTTTGCCCTGCTCCACGATTTTGCCGTCCCGGACCACCAGAATGAGGTCTGCTTTCCGGATGGTGGAGAGGCGGTGGGGCAATGAGGAAGGAGGTGCGGTCCCGGAGGAGGTGGTCGATGGCGTGCTGGATCAGCTGCTCCGTCTGGGTGTCGATGGAGGACGTCGCCTCATCGAGCACGAAGATGCGCGGGTCCGCCAGCACGGCGCGCGCAAAGGAGATCAGCTGCTTCCCGCCCGTGGAAAGAAGGTCGCCGCCCTCCCCGACATCGCTGTCCCAGCCATTTTCCAGCTTTGACACCACCGTATCCGCCGACACGGCCCGTGCGGCGGCCTCCACCTCCTCGTCGGTGGCGTCCAGCTTGCCGTAGCGGATGTTCTCCCGGACGGTGCCGGAGAACAGATGGGGATTCTGAAGGACGTAGCCGATGTTGGAGTGCAGCCAGAGCTGGCTCCTGTCCCGGTAATCCCGGCCGTCAATGAGAATCTGCCCCCCTCAGTTGGCTCGAAAGAACCGGCAGGCCAGGTTCACCAGGGTGCTTTTTGCCTGCCCCAGTCTCGCCCACAATGGCCACGGTGGTCCCGGCGGGGATGTGCAGGGAGAAGTGCTCCAGCACGTTTTCACCCCCGTCGGGATACCGGAAGGTCACATCCCGGAACTCAATTTCCCCAGGAGCGGCTCCCAGTTTTCCGTTTTGGGGTGGAACACGTCTCCGTACCGGGCCTCCACCTCCGGGGTATCCCGGTCCTGGGGAATCTGGTCCATGAGGCCGGTGACCCGCTCGATGGAGGCCTGGAGGGAGATAAACTCGGCGATGTTGGCGGCCGTCATCTGGATGGGCTCGAAAATACCCACGGCGTAGGAGGTGAAGGCGGAGAGGGTAGCAATTTCCAGCACCTGCTGTTGCACCATATAGCCGCCCCGCAGCAGTACAATGGCCACAGCCAGGGTGGAGAAGAAGAGGACCAGGGGAATGTAGACGGCGTTTAGCCGGGCGGCACGGATGCCGGCGTCGTGCATGGACTTGGTGAGGGTGCGGAAGCTCTCCGTATTCTGGTCTTCAATGACCAGGGTTTTGGAGGTTTTGGCACCGGTGATGCCCTCGTTGAAGGAGCCGGTGATGCGGGAGTTCAGCTTCCGGACCTTCCGGTTCCAGCGGAGGATGCGGTTCTGGAAATACCCGGTGAGCACGGCAATGGCCGGCACGATGACGATGACCACCAGGGCCAGCCGCCAGTTCAGGGCCAGCATGGCCGCAAAGGTGCCAAGCACATAGAACAGGGCCCAGAGGATATCCGTCATGTTCCAGGCGATCATGCTGGCAATCCGGTTGGTGTCGCTCATCACCCGGGTCAGAATGTAGCCCACCGGGGTGACGTTGTAAAAGGAGAAGGACAGAGTTTGCAGGTGGGTGAAAAGGACCCGCCGCATGTCCCGGCCCTACGCTCATTTCAATGTGCACGGACTTCCGGCTGAACGCCACCACAGACAGTGCCTGGAGGAGAATGACCGCCAGGTAGCACAGGCCATAGGGGACAAGCCCCCTGGAGCGTTCCTGCCTCAATGAAATTTCCAATGGCATACCGCTGAAACAGGGGCAGGACCACGTCCACCAGGGCACACAGGGCGTTGAATGCAAACATGCCCACAAAAAGCCATCTTATAGGGGGGCCAGCAGGGGGGTCAGACGTTTCCAGATTTTGAGATCAAAGGATTTGGTATATTCCTGTTCGTCGAATGCAGCCATTAGGCCTCGCCTCCTTCCGTCAGCAGCCGGCGGTCGTCGCTGCTCATTTGAATGTCGTAAATATCTTTGTAAGTGCCGGGACGGGGAGATGAGCTCCCGGTGGGAACCCAGGTCCGCCACACGGCCCCCATCCAGCACCAGAATGCGGTCGGCCTGCATCAGGGTGGTGACCCGGTGGGAGATGAGAATTACCGTGGACTTGCCCAGGCTTTCCCGCAAGGCGGCGCGGATTTTGGCGTCGGTCTGCGCATCTACGGCGGACAGGGGGAGTCGTCAAACACCATAATGGGCGCCCTGCTGCATCAGCATCCGGGCGATGGCCACCCGCTGCTTCTTGTCCGCCGGACAGGGTGACGCCCCGTTCGCCCACCACGGTTTCGTAGCCGTCGGGAACTCCGTAATGGCTTCATCCACACAGGCAATTGCGGCGGCCCGGCGAAGCTCCTCCTCCGTCGCTTGGGGCTTGGTGGCGGAAATGTTCTCCCGGATGGTCTGAGAGAAGAGAAAAAGGCTCCTGGAGCACCAAGCCGATCTGACGGCGGAGGCTCTCCCGTTTCATTTTGCGGATGTCCACGCCGCCGATGGTGATGGTCCCCTGTCCCTCCGGCACGTCGTACAGCCGGTCCAGCAGATGCACCAGCGTGCTCTTGCCGGAGCCGGTGCCGCCCAGCATGGCGAAGGTGCTGCCTGCAGGGATGGTGAAGGATACGTCCCGCAGCACCGGCTGCCCCTCGTAGCCGAAGGTCACATGGTCGAATTCAATGTCGCCGGTGGTGGCCTCCTGGGCTTCCGGGACGTCCTGCTCGTCGTGGGCCTGGAGAATGTGGCCCACACCCGGTCCAGGGAGACCCCGGCCTTGCTCATATCGGACAGCACCCGGCCCAGAGAACGAACGGGCCACGCCAGGGCCTCATTGTATGTAATGAAGGCCAGAAAAGCGCCCAAGGTCATGTTGCCATGGACAGTTTCCACTGTGCCCACCAGGATGATCACCATCACCTGCAGGCAGGTCAGCAGGGTGCCGGAGGCCCAGTATACGGACAGGAGCTTTCCCAGCCGGATCCACAGCTGGGAGAAGCGCTGGTTTTTCCCGTTGAACTTCTCCTCCTCATACCGCTCCCGGCCGAAGGCCCGGACCACCCGGACGGCGGTGAGGTTCTCCTGGGCGCAGGTGGTCAGGTCGCCCTCCGCCTCGTCGGCGGCCTGGAACCGGCCGGAGATCTTCTTGTAGAACACACCGGAGGACAGGCCCACAATGGGGATGAACAGCACTGCCACCAGGGACAGCTTGACGTTCATAGAGAACATAATGGAGAGATATAGAATGATGAGAAACACCGTTCGCACCACCTCCACCAGCTGGTTGCACACGAAGGTGCGGATCACATCCACATCGGAGGTGCAGCGCTGGATGATGTCGCCAGTGGAGTGAGCGGTGTGCCAGGCGTAGCTCAGGTGCTGAATGTGGCGGTACAGATCGTCCCGGATGCCCTTGACAAACCGCTCGGAGCCCTTGGAAAGATGAATCCTCTGGCCGTAGCTGCAAAGTCCCCGCAGGAGGGCCACAACAATGACTGCCCCTGCCGCCATCCAGAGGGCCCGGATGGGGTCGCTCTGCAGAATATCCAGTGACAGAACACCTTGGAGCGCCTTGGGCAGCGCGGCAGGCTCCGTCCCCAGAATGGAGTCTACGGTGATTTTGATGATCTGGGGCGTCACGGCGTTGAGCACCATGCTGAGGCATGCGCAGACCAGGGCAACGGAAAAGAGGCCCAGGCAGCGGCGCAGGTAGCGGAGAATCAGGTCGGTTTTCTCCCGCCGCGACAGTTTAAACGATGTTTCCATATGGGTTCATTCCCTCCTTTGAAGTGATAAAAAGACAAAAAGCGCTCCTCCGGCCGGAGGAGCGCTGCTTTTTCTCATCCTGTGGGCCTAACCCACCATGCAGGCGCGCAAAAGATCCCCCTGGTGCCGGACATACAGTCCCCCAAAGCCGAAAGTCAAAACAACAACGTTACCAATCCGGGTCATATTGCGCGCCTCCTCTCATGTGATGTTTGCTCTCATGTAAGCAACGTCCTTAGTATATGCGCTGTGGAAATCTTGTCAAGAGCTTTTTTCCTTTTTCCAGGAAAAACCCTGGTTTCTCGTTGCCCCTTGAGGCGTAGGGTGCGTCCGGGAAGCCGCCTCCTACCGCCCTGGGGGCAGACGGAGCTACGGTCCACCCCCTACGGGCCTGTAGCAGGCTTGCGGGGAGTCGTCTAACCGGCACAGGGGTCTGCAGCCGGGCGGGTCCCAAATTCTTTTTTTAGATTTTTTTTTTGAAATCAAAGCAAAGAAAACCTGGTGGACCGAATGAAGGGCAACAGGGACAATGTGCAATTTGCACAAAGACAGAGAGGCTATTTTATTTGTTCTGTCAGTTGAAAAATATGAAATATTTTGTATAATAAGATTGATAGCTGGAGCTTGACTGAGCATCTTGCTCAGACAAAAGATGCAATAAAGTGGCACTTTTACGCCATAGAGAAAAACAATTTTGAGGGGGACTTTGTATGAAATTATGGAAAAAGAAGCAAGCAGCTGCTTTGAGCTTGGCCGTGCTGATGGCGCTCCCAGGCTGCCAAACCCCAGATCCTGGGACCAGCGGCTCGGGGACCTCGGACCCTTCCGCCCAGCAGGTGGAAGCAGCAGCCACGGACCCCACCCATATCTATGAGGAGGTGGGGGAAAATTTCCTCATAGATGCGGAGATTTCCGGCCCCCGGAGGGGAGTGGTTCCCAAAGGTCTATCGGGGGGCATTATAAGAGCTTCTCCAAGGAGGAGATTGGATGCATTCCTGGAACAGGTGGGGGACAGTGTGTCCGAGATTCGAGGCGATGGAATCGAGGGCAAAGATTATTGCTATTTTGGAGCCTGCACCAGTGGCGGGAGCTTCTCCACTCGTGCCAACGCAGACGGTACTACTACGACATCTGATTTTAGCTATAATAGAAGAAAAAATAAAATTGATGAATACCCAATATATATAAACCAAGATGACTACGATGATAATAAGGAAATAAGACTCGCATATTTGTTTGAAGAACCAACAGATATGGCTTGCGGTACTGCGGCGGAGGCCGAGGAAGCCATCCGGATGGCGTTGTCTGCTCTGGGGCTATCTGATATAGTATTGAACCGCACCCTATACATCAGTCATGACCGTATGGCTCAGGCGGACGAATTGATGCAAACCGAGGAATGGAGTGGCTCTGTCAAGGGGGGGAGAGATTTCCCAGTTTCAGGAAATGACTGGTCAGAAGCAGATGACTGCTATATGTTTGAATTCTTTTTTTGTGGTGTAGATGGTATGCCGTTGTCTTATCAATCTTGGAAACGAGAGACAACTACATATTGCGGCAATTATATTACAGCTTGGTACGATGCAGACGGGTTGTTGTCTGTTGGAGTGTATTATCCGTGGGTGGCGGATGAGGTGGCGGAGGAGCCGGATCAGGTGATTTCCGCAGAAGAGGCTTTGCAAGTAGTCCAAAACAAAATTGGCAATGTGATTACCGGCCAGAATCAGGAGCTTCAGAGCTTGACCCTGCGGTATCTCTACCGGCAGGATGGAGACGCCTGGCTCCTGATCCCGGTCTGGGAGGCGGTGATTCACCAAGCTTCCAAGGATCCGAACAGCTGGGTGCCGGAGATCTGTACCTATGTGACGGTGGACGCCATTACCGGGAAAGAGATTGTGTCCTGATTTTGGAATGTAATATCCCGGGGCTGGGTCTGGGAATTACAGACAGCAGCATTTCAAATTTCTGACAACGTAAAAACTTCACCCTGGAGCGGCGCAACAGCCTCCGAGTTTTCACGGGGTTATAAGACTGATGTGGGTGATGGCTCTGCGTATTACGCTCAGGCCAACATCACTGGTGGCGAATTTGGCAGGGGGGGACCGTATCCATGTGGGTGGAGCGTCCTGACGGCACGGACGTGACTGCAGACTACTATGGGATTGGTTCCTTGGGTACCCGGTATTTCTATTACTTCGATGACGCTTTTTAGAAGTAGTGAAGTGGGTGAAAAAAAAGTCCCATTGGACCTCAGTGCCCACTCCAACGGTATGGTTCAGGGCTTTGGGGGATACTGGTGGCCCTAACCTCCAGATCGACCCATAAGTAGGGAACAGGCAGCAGCTCCCGGCCCCCAGCAGCCGGGAGCTGCTGCTAGAATTTATTTTCCTTGTTCCAAGAAAAACCCTAGTTTCCCGTTGTCCCTTGCGGCGTAGGATGTGTCCGGGAGGCCGCACGAGGTATTTCCTAGGCGGACATCGTGGAAAGGTCTTCAGACGGCTTCTGCCAGGAACCTCGTCGTTGCTACTTTTTTTTAGGTCGATTTTTTCCTTAAAATAATACAAATTGACAGAATGTGCGCTAATATAGATTTTGCCCCTCCTTGTTTGCTCAAGATAATGGGAAACAAAATCTATTGGGGCAGAGGAGTCAATTTTATGATGCAGAATTGGAAACACGAATTGGAGGAGCTGCTGTATCATCTGGGGATTTACCTGAGCCAGGATGGGTATCCCGTGATTTGTGCGGCAGCAGACCTGGTGCTCCAGGAGCCGGAGCGGCTGCGGCGGCTGATGACGGAGTTTACCTGGAGGTGGCCAAGCGCTGCGGTTGCACAGCGGCCAGCGTGGAACGCAGCCTCCCCGCACCACAGTCGCTACTGCCTGGGAAGCCAACCCGACCCTCTTCCAGAAAAATGGCCATGAGAGAAATTACCCAGCCACCCACGGCAGGAGATTTCCTCTGCATGGTGCGGCATTACCTGCAGCAGGTTTGCGGGGAATTGTCCTAACCGGCACAGGGGCCCGCAGCCGTGCGGGCCCCAAATTCTTTTTTTTTTTTTGAAATCAAGCAAAGAAAACCCGGTGGACCGAATGAAGGGTAACAGGGACAATGTGCAATTTGCACAAAAGACAGAGAGTCTGTTTTATTTGTTCTGTCAATTGAAAAATATAGAATATTCTGTATAATGAGATTGATAGCTGGAGTTTGATTGGGAATCTTGCTCAGACAAAAGATGCTATGAAGTGGCACTTTTACACCATAGAGAAAACAATTTTGAGGGGACTTTGTATGAAATTATGGAAAAAAACAAGCGGCTGCTTTGAGCTTGGTCTTGCTGATGGCGCTCCCAGGCTGCCAAACCTCAGACCCTGGGACCAGCGGCTTGGGACCTCGGACCCTTCCGCCCAGCAGGTGGAAGCAGCAGCCACGGACCCCACCCATATCTATGAGGAGGTGGGGGAGAGCTTCCCTCATAGACGCGGAGGGTTTCCGGCCCCCCCAGGGGAGTGGTCCCGAAGGTCTATCGAGGGCATTATAAGAGCTTTTCCAAGGAGGAGGTTGATGCATTCCTGGAGCAGGTGGGGGAGACAGCGTGGCCGAGATTCGAAGCGATGGAATCAAGGGTAAAAATTATCACTATTCTGGAATTTGTACCAATGGCGGGCGCGTCTTCTTGCAGACAAATGCAGACGGAACCACTACGACTTCCATATTCAATTACGACAGAGAAGAAAATGTGTTAAAAGAATATCCAATATATACTGGACAAGATGATTATAATGAAAATAAAAATAAGCGATTGGCATTTCTCTTTGAAGAGCCTGTAGACCTGGCTTGTGGTACGGCAGAGGAGGCGGAGAAGGCCATCCGGGCGGCACTAACTGCCTTGGGGCTTTCCGATGTGGTGCTCAACCGCACTCTGTACATCAGCCACGACCGGATGGTGCAGGCGGACGAGCTGATGCAAAGCGAGGAATGGATAGATATTTGCGAAAGGGGGACTTCAGGGAAGGGACTGGACGGAAGCAGACGATTGCTACATGTTTGAATTTTTTTGCGGTGTGGATGGGATGCCTTTGTCCTACCAGAACTGGAAGCGGGAAACAACGACCTACTGTGGTAACGACATTCAGGTCTGGTATGATGCCAATGGCATCCTCTCCCTCCAGGTGGACTATCCCTGGGTGGCAGACGAGGCTATAGAGGAGCCGGATCAGGTGATTTCCGCAGAAGAGGCTTTGCTGGTAGTCCAAAACAAAATTGGCAATGTCATCACGGACCAAAATCAGGAGCTTCAGAGCTTGACCCTGCGGTATCTCTACCGGCAGGATGGAGACGCCTGGCTCCTGATCCCGGTCTGGGAGGCGGTGATTCACCAAACTTCCAAGGATCCGGACAGCTGGGTGCCGGAGAGCTGTACCTATGTGACGGTGGACGCCATTACCGGAAAAAGAGATTGTGTCCTGATTTTGGAATGTAATATCCCGGGGCTGGGCCGGGGGTTACAAATAGCAGAATCTCAAATTTCTGACAACGTAAAGGAGGAATACTTGATGAAACAACTGAAGCGCCGTGTTCTGTCCATGCTGGTACTGGCTGCGATTTTGGTCCCCATGGTTGCTCTGGTGGCCTTTTGCTGGCTCGCCAGAGCAGGTGTTTAACTTCACATGGAGTGGCACCACGGGCAGGAGATATTCCAGAGGCAATAAAACCGATGTGGGTGACAGCTCTGGGTACTATGCACAGGCCAACATTACCGGGGGAGAATTTGGCGGTGGTCAGGCGACTATGTGGGTGGAGCGTCCAGACGGTACGGATGTGACCATTGACTATACGGTTTCCTATGTGGGTACGAAATACTTCTATTACTTCGACGACGCTTTTTACGAAGGCGAAAAAGGAATGACCGTTCCTTTAGATCTGGGTGCCTACTCCAACGGCATGGTTCAGGGCTTTGGCGGGAAGTGGTGGCTGAGCCCCAATACAT
>VOFJ01002367.1_pt1 | contig 33368 bp, 57 predicted proteins | sample 5384081 | NCBI WGS metagenome assembly VOFJ01 (sample SAMN12384729, study PRJNA508395) | human gut metagenome | isolation source: healthy gut I | host: Homo sapiens | reverse complement strand
GCCATGTGCCAAGCTTGTCAATTATCGTGGTGGATTAAGAAATGTATTTGAAGACGTTAAGCCTAAGAAGCAGTATTTATACTTTATAATGCTTGACCTTCTTCTTTGCTCATTACTTGCTCTCACATATACAAACGATATGTTTACTGCATACGTATTTATCGAGATCAATACAATTGCTTCCTGTGCAATTGTTATGGCAAAGGACTCAGGCAAGACTATCGTGGCAACAACACGTTACATGATAATGAGTGCCATTGGTTCAGGTTTATTCCTTCTTGGAATTTCAATGATTTACGGATTCACAGGTCACCTTCTCATGGAGCCTTTAGGAGAATCCATAAGAGCATTATGGGCAACTGGACAGTACACAATTCCACTTGTTACATCTATCGGATTAGTAGCGGTTGCAATTGCAATTAAGGCAGCACTTTACCCATTCCATTCATGGCTTCCAAGTGCTCATGCATCTGCAACGTCAAAATCCAGTTCAATACTTTCAGGACTTGTACTTAAGGGCTACATTGTTCTCTTAATCAAGTCAGTTTACAAGAGTATTTACTCCCTGAAGTTATGCAGGAGACACACATGGCAGATGTTCTTCTCGTGCTTGGTGTTCTCGGAATGATGATGGGATCTATCAATGCTTTACGCGAGACATTTGAAGCGAATGGCTGCTTACTCATCTGTAGCTCAGATCGGATATATCTTTATGGGTATAGGGAATTAATTCTGAACTCGGAATTATAGCGGCTACATTACATATCATTTCACATGCTTTAACAAAACCTATGTTGTTCCTTTCTGCAACAGGTCTTGCAAATGTATCAGGACATTCATATGACTTTAAGAAGTTAAAGGGAGCGGCTCATAAGAATAAGCTTGCGGGTATTGCATTTACAATTGGTGGTCTTTCAATGATTGGTATCCCATTATTTGCAGGTTTCGTTTCAAAGCTTTACTTCTCTGTTGGAGCAATTGAATCTGACTGGTTCAGATTACCTGTAGTATTAATTGCCCTTGCTATTTCTACAGCTCTTAATGCTGTATATTACCTCGGTGCAGTTATTAACATCTGGAGATTACCTGAAGATCATCATGAAGGACATCATGGATATTCAGAGGAAGTTCCTTATATCAGCACACCCTGTAAAACATGCTGATTTAACAGGTTATACTCTTTTGATGCAAAATACGAACATGAAGTTGTTGAGACAAAACTGCTGAAGAGCTCGCCCTTGAAGAGGAGGAACACGCTCATCATAACGAGAACTACAAAAACTCTGCAGGATTTGTTATTGCGATGGTTATCTTTATCGCAAAGCAACTTTGGATTTGGAATATTCTATGAACCAATAGTCAGAATAATTCGAATGGGCATTGAGCTCTTATAATGAAAGGATATTTATATGGCAGGAGTAACATTGCTAATACCCATACTACTGCCTGTTATTGCCGGATTGTTTGTCTTTCCTATGAAGGACGCTAAAGCAAGAAAGACTTTAATCTCAATCGTACTTATAGCAAATGCTGCTATAGTATGCGGATTGGCCTTTACAGATGGACTCAGCCTTCAGCTTTGGACCATTGCGGATAATATGATAGTTGGATTCCAGCTTGATTCCATATCCAAATTCTTTGCTTGTCTTATGGCAATAATATGGATGTTAGTAGCATTTTTTGCCTATGAATATATTCAGCACGAAGGTGATGAATCAAGATTTTTAGGCTTTTATACAATGACAGGTGGTATTCTCGTAGGACTTTGCTATTCAAGTAATTTAATTACTTTATATATGTTCTTTGAGATGATGTCTATTATGACAGTTCCACTTGTAATTCATTCAAGAACTAAGGAAGCTATTGCTGCCGGAATGAAGAAGTATCTTGGATATTCTATTTTTTGGAGCGGGCTTCGGTTTATTCGGACTTTTCTTCCTTAATAGATTTGCCGGTGGAAACTTAATCTTCCAGCCGGGTGGTGTTCTCAATCCATCACTTGTTGAAGGACATGAGACATTAGTACTTGTTGTTACATTAATTATGATTATAGGCTTTGGTGCAAAGGCGGGTATGATTCCGCTTCAGGCATGGCTTCCAACAGCCCACCCTGTTGCACCTGCTCCGGCTTCTGCAGTACTTTCAGGTATTATTACAAAGGCCGGTGTACTGGCAATCATAAGAGTTATATTCTACCAGGTTGGTACGGACATGCTCCGTGGCACATGGGTACAATACATGCTCATCATCCTTGCACTTACAACAGTATTTGTAGGATCAATGCTTGCCTTTAAAGAAAAGCTTCTCAAGAAGAGACTTTGCATATTCTTCTGTCAGCCAGGTTTCATATGTACTCTTTGGATTATTCCTTATGACACCTGCATCAGTAGAAGGTGCACTTCTCCAGGTTGTGTTCCACGCAATCGCTAAGAATATCTTATTCTTATGTGCCGGAGCAATCATTTACAAAACACATAAGACATATGTGTATGAGCTCCGTGGCATAGGAAAACAAATGCCTATAGTAATGTGGTGCTTCACACTAGCTTCACTTTCACTTGTAGGTATTCCACCATTTGCCGGATTCTTCAGTAAATGGTATCTGGCTACAGCAGCACTTTCACCAGAATTTGGTGCATTGGGAATCGTTGGAGCTGCAGTATTATTGCTTTCAGCTTTACTTACAGCAGGATACTTATTCCCTATTGTGCAGACAGCCTTCTTCCCGGGCAAAGATTATAACTACGCAGGTCTTGTTAAACAGAACCTAATGCTTATATGACAGTACCTTTTAATTATCTTATCTGTATGTGCTCTGGGACTTGAATTATGCCTGGTGGACTTACAGGTGCAATCGGCAACATTATTTCGGTTATATTTACCGGTTTAACCGTATTGATTATTTTTTAGAAGGGAGTAAATATGGCGGCATTGCTTTTTAATACCGATTATATTTCCTATTGTCATGGGCTTCATACTCATGTGCAACGGGATCAAAGATAATCGTCAAAGACATATATATGTAGCAATGGTTTGTATTATTAATATGATTCTCGCAATCGTATTTATGTTTACTGTACCTGAACAATCCTTTACGGTGATACGTTTTTCGGAAATCGTTAGTATAACCTTTAGAGTGGATGGTTTATCTACAGTATTTGGAATGATTGTTTCTACACTCTGGGTAGTAACAGCATTCTATGCATTCGAATATATGTCACATGAACATAATGAGAATAAGTTCTTCTCATTCTTCATTATTTCATTTGGTGTGATTATGGGAATCGTATTTGCAGCGAACTTAATCACAATGTATTTATTCTACGAATTTACTTACAGCTGCAACTTTACCTCTCGTTATGCATGAGATGGACAAAAAAATGGCTGCATCTGCAGGTAAGAAGTATGTAATTTATTCAATTACAGGTGCGAGCTTTGTTTTTATCGCAATCATGCTCCTCATGTACTTTGGTGTTTCGCTTGATTTCGTATACGGTGGGATTCTTACAGATTTAGCTAAGATCTCAGGTCATGAGCAGTTACTTCTTGTTGATTTATCTGTGCATTCTTCGGCTTCGGTGTAAAGGCGGCAATCTTCCCGTTCTTCAACTGGCTGCCAAGTGCCGGTGTTGCTCCAACACCTGTAACAGCACTTCTTCATGCCGTAGCGGTTGTTAACGCCGGTGTGTTTGCGATTATGAGAGTTACATATTACAGCTTCGGTACCGATCTGTTATATGGAACATGGGCACAGTTCGTCTGTATGCTCGCAGCCATCATAACCATAATATTTGGTTCTTCAATGGCTCTTCGAGAAAATCATATTAAGCGACGTCTTGCTTACTCAACAGTAAGTAACCTTTCTTATATGTTATTCTCACTTTATGATTATGACACCTGAAGGACTTGTAGGCGGAATGACACACATGATGTTCCATTCAGTTCTTAAGATCACATTGTTCTTCGTTGCAGGTGCAATTATTGTTACAACAGGAAGGGAATATGTAGATCAGTTAGCGGGCTTTGGTAAGACAATGCCTATCACAATGGCTGCATTTACAATATGTTCTCTCGGCTTATCGGTGTACCACCTCTTATGGCTATAACAAGTAAGTGGATGATCGGAACTGCAGCTGCCAATACAGACTTAGTTCTTTCATATGTTGGTATTGGAGCACTTATTATTTCAGCTGTACTTACATCTTTATATTTATTCCAGATTATCATCAAGGCATACTTCCCTGATAAAGGATTAAACCTTGAGAGAATGAACAAAGGTGTTAAGGATCCGGGAAAATGTATGACAATTCCAATGATGGGTCTCAGTATCGCATCAATCGTAATTGGCGTATATCCAACACCATTTATTAATATGTTCCAGCATATAGCAGGTATTTTATAAACAAATACACACATAAGGAGGTGAGATAAGCTTGTCAGGTAATTTACTTATTTTGTTTTTTAGTATTCTTTTTCCGTTTGCGGCAGGACTTGTTAATTACTTATTAGGCAGACACAACAAGACCGGCAGAGACAGAGTGGCTATTTTAATTACCGCGATTGAGCTTGCTGCGACTATAGTTCTTGTGGCTATGTCGCTTGAAACCCCTACTGATTTATATTGGGAAGGATTTGCGGGCTTTGGCTTACACTTCAGAGCTGACGGATTCAGATTAGTAATGGCCATGATAGCGGCTATAACATGGTTCTTTACTACTGTTCAGAGTATTGAATACTTTAACAAACTCAATGGCCGAAACAGAAACAGATATTACATGTTTATGCTCTGGACACTTGGAGCAACAATGGCAATATTCCTTTCGGCTAACTTATACACAACATTTATATTCTTCGAAGTAATGACATTTACATCATATGTTCTTGTTATTCACGGAGAATCAGAAAAAGCAATTGATGCATCAAAGAGCTACTTAGGATTTGGTGTGCTTGGTGGTCTTGTAACACTTATGGGATTATTCATGCTTCAGGCCAACATCGGTACTCTTGAAATGGATCAGATTTTAAGTGCCATCCAGTCATCAGGCACAAGCTATGGAATGGTACTTGCATCAGGATTACTTATCTTATTTGGTTTCGGTGTAAAGGCGGGTATGTACCCACTTCACACATGGCTTCCAAAGGCCTACGTTGCAGCTCCGAACCTGCTACAGCATTACTTTCAGCAGTGCTCAGTAAGGCAGGTATCTTTGGTATCTTCGTTGTAACAGGTCAGATACTTCTCCATGACTATACATGGGGACTTGTAATCCTTATTGCAGGAACTCTTACAATGCTTACAGGAGCAATGCTCGCTGTGTTCTCTACTAACTTCAAGAGAACAATTGCATGTTCTTCAATGTCACAGATCGGTTTCATCCTTGTTTGGAACAGGTATGCAGGCAGTTTTAGGAGAGCACAACGCAATTGCAGTACAGGGTTCTGTATTACATCTTGTAAACCACTCATTTATCAAGCTTGCACTCTTTATGGTTGCCGGCATCATCTTTTTATGAATCTTAAGGACTTCGATCTCAATAAGATTAAGGGATGGGGTAGAAACAAGTGGCTTATTAAGCTTGTAAGTGCATCAGCAATTTTAGGTGTTGCTGGTGTTCCATTCTTCAACGGATACATCAGTAAGACGCTTATTCACGAAAGCTTAGTTGAATATATTGCAATGTTCCCTGAAACAACAGGCATGGCAGTATTATTCAAGATAATAGAAGCACTATTCATATTTACAGGTGGTTTAACATTCTGTTACATGCTTAAAATATTTGTAGCGGTATTTATTGAAAAGAATAACGATCCTGAATTACAGGCTGAATACAGCAAGAAGTCAAAATACGTTAGTATTCCAGTTAAGATTCTCTTAGGAATTCTTTGGAGTATTATTCCCTGTAATCGGTATCCTTCCACACTACACACAGGATGTTATCGGAGACATGTCACAGCATTTCTTAAATGGTCACGGCATGGAACATCAGGTAGCATACTTCTCATGGGCAAATATAAGTGGAGCTCTTTGCTTCTCTTTCAATCGGAGCATTGTTCTACTTCCTTATCGTAAGACCTTGCCTCATGAAGAAGAGAGATGGAAAGAAAGACTATATCGACGCTTGGAACTACAAGCTTGATATGGAAAAATATTTCTACCGTCCAACACTTCTTACAGTATTACCATTTATCGGTGCATTTGCTGCAAGACTTGTATTCATCGTTGGTGATGGTGTGGCATGGCTTTACAAGTCATTATTCTTCATCAAGAGACCTGAGAGATTTAACTCTAAGGAAGAAGATGAATTTGCATTATACGAAAAGCCACAGAAGGCAGAGAGAGTTCCAAGAGGAATTTCTTACAGCTTATTGCTCTTTTGTGATAAGGTATGGTTGCAGTACTCTACTTTGTACTTCTTGTAGCATTTAACTAAAATGCAGGTGCGTACCATTTGGTACGTACAGATATATATGTGAGATTAAGTTCTTAATATATAAATAAAGCTCGTATAGAGCATAAACGGATGTTGCTGTTAAACAGTGGCATCCGTTTTTTTATTTGTATTGATGTGAAATACATTCTATTTGTATTGTAGCAAAATGCATATTACTTGTACTGCTGTGTAATGCATCGTATTCGCTATTGCCTGATTGTCAAATGTAATAATTCAGCATCTTCAGTCCATAAATCACTATTTGATAAATTGATTAAATGCAGCATTTATAGTATTAATGTATATATGTGATTTAGTATGTTATGGGTGGCGTAGAGAGTTAAAGGCTTTATAACTAATATTCAGGAGAGGATGTGTATGTAATATACACAGGTAAATAATTATGAGTTTAAATGAAACACCGGTTTCCGAAAGAGTTCAGATTGATTCCCTTGGTAATGTAAATGCAGGTAAATCTTCCATCATTAATGCCATTACCGGACAGAACATTTCCGTGGTGTCTGAGTTTAAGGGCACAACTACAGACACGGTAAAAAAAGACAATGGAGCTCCATAAGGCTGGTCCTGTGGTTTTAATTGATACACCGGGATTATCAGATGATGGGGAAATAGGCTCTCTCAGAATGAAAGCCACAATGAAAGCGCTGGACAGCGTAAATGTAGCAGTAATCGTTACAACACCGGCTGAGACAGATGCAGATATTGAGCCGTTGATAAAGCTGTGTCGCGAAAAAGATATTCCATATATTGTAGTCTGCAATAAAATGGATGGATTTGCAGGAAATGCAGAAGATATTCACGCTGATATCCTGGTTTCTGCAAAAGAAAAGACAAATATAGAAGAGTTAAAGAATCTATTAGAAGAGAAAATAATTCTTTTTAATGAGAGCAAAACAGAGAGATTTATTATTTCCGATAAGCTTAAGAAAAAACTCTCTGGTAACGCTTGTCATTCCTATTGATGAATCAGCTCCAAAGGGCAGACTTATCCTTCCACAGCAGCAGGTTATAAGAGATATTCTGGATGCAGGCTCCCAGGCTGTATGTGTAAAAGATACTGAGCTTGAAGAATTTATGACAAATGGAGCAGGCAGATACACAGATCTTGTTATTACGGACAGTCAGGTATTTAAGTTTGTAGATAAGGTCGTTCCGGAAAATGTTTCACTTACATCATTTTCCATTCTTATGGCCAGATATAAAAAATGGATTTCTCGATATGGCCTTAGAGGGCGTGTATCACATTGATAATCTTAAGGATGGAGACAGAGTATTAATCTCTGAAGGATGCTCACATCACAGACAGTGTGAAGATATTGGTTCTGTAAAAATACCTAAGCTGCTTAAGAAATATACAGGCAAGGAGCTTTCAATAGAGCTCTCAAACGGGACATATTTCCCGGAAGATCTTTCAGGCTTTGACCTTGTTATTCACTGCGGTGGCTGTATGTTAAGTGAAAAGCAGGTATTAAGCCGTATGAAGCACATACATAACAGCGGCGTAAAGGTAACTAATTACGGAATAGCAATCAGCTATATGAACGGTATTCTGAAAAGAGCCGTTAAGATATTGGAAGATTGAGGACAGATGTTAAAATTGTCATTATAATATATGAAGACTGAGTACGAAAATTAAAATTGTCATTGCAGCATAAAAAAGATATACTTGAAAGTTATGTAATAATTTTATATAAAATTTAGACAAAATAGATGTTTTATCAAAATTTTAAGAACTAATACATTTTAATGTGATATATTGTATAAGTCAGATATTGATAAAGGAAGATACTGAATCGGGGTTTAACTGTTTAAATAATATCTTCATGTTTTATGAAGGGGGATTATTATGAAGAAGAAAAATATTATTATCAATTGCAGGCGTAGCAGCATCAGGTGTAATTTTGCAGGATGTGGAAGCAGTACAACACAGGAATGAAACAACTACAGCGCCTGTTACAACAACAGCAGCTGCTAATACTGAAACAACAGCTGCAGCTACAACAATGCCAACTACAACAGCTGAAACTTATACAAATGAAAGTTATGCTTATAACTTAACAGTTAATAAGTATCTTGCAGGATACTCAAAAAGCTGAAAAGTTAGAGTATAAGAATTCTATTGGTGATTCATATGAATATGATATAGAAGATAATGTTTCATCTCATGCTATTGAAGCAAAGGTGGATTCTGACATGGCAGATATTGCTAAGCTTTTTAGATCAGGGCAGATTAGAAAAAGATGGCGCAACAATCTACTATGTTTACGGTATTGAAGACTTAAAGTATGAAATGAAAGCATATAAGTATGTAGGCCCATCAGGTGATACAAGTTCATACTTAGAGCTTAAGGTTGAAAGTGGAAGTGAATTCTCACCTACTGAATTATTATCATTACTTGATAATGAATATATCACTGTAACAGCTAAATAAATTACATCTTATGTAAAAAATATTTCGGTATATAACTGAAATAGAAATTCAAAATAAATATTGAAAAGTGCGAAGTGAGAGATATATACATGTAAATGTTTCATATAATCATTTCGCATTTTTGTATTTATAAATATTTGGGGAAATATAGTTAAGTTAGTAGTTAACAGCTGAACGGAATTATAAGCATTAGCATTTTTGATATATTGTGATAATCAATGGTTAATCATTGATTTATCCTGATTAATTGTTGATATATCGTTTTCCGGTCAGGCTTTGGTATAGGACTTGTGTTGTATTGAGGTTATTATGAGCACAAATATAGAATTAATAAAGAAATTAAGAAAAGACACCATACTGGAATCTCACTGAGTTAAAACAGCTTCTTACAACTCTTACAAAGGAAGATGAGGAGTTCTTATATTCTCAGGCAAGGGAAGTAAAGAAAGAAGTATACGGGGGATGAGGTATACATAAGAGGACTTATTGAATTTACAAATTATTGTAAAAAGACTGTGTATACTGTGGAATCAGGGCAAGTAACAGAAATGCCGACAGATACAGACTATCATTTGATGAAATTATGGAATGCACTGATTTAGGTTACGGCCTGGGATTCAGGACATTTGTACTTCAGGGGGAGAAGATCCATTTTTTACTGATGATTATATGTGTGAGATTATCCGTGCAATTAAGCAGCGTCATGCTGACTGTGCAATTACTCTTTCCATAGGCGAGAAGAGTCATGAGGCATATGTTAAGTTTTATGAAGCGGGAGCGGACAGATATCTCCTCAGACATGAAACAATTAATCCTGAGCACTACAGCAAGATTCACAGCCCTTCCCAGAGTATTGCCACAAGAGTGGAGTGCTTAAAGGATCTTAAATCAATAGGATACCAGGTTGGCTGTGGAATAATGATAGGCTCTCCATATCAGACAGTGGACAACATTGTTGAGGATCTGCTCTTTATGAAGTCATTCCAGCCTCACATGATAGGGAATGGGGCCATTTATCGCCAATCACGATACACCATTTGCTGATATGCCAAATGGAAAGTTAGAGGATACTCTTCATGTTCTTGCAATAACAAGACTCATGCAGCCAAATGCTCTTCTTCCTGCAACAACAGCACTTGGTTCTATCAATAAAACAGGCAGAGAGCAGGGTATCCTTTTGCCGGAGGAAATGTTGTTATGCCTAACCTTTCACCTACAAGCGTAAGAGCGAAATACGCGTTATATGACGGTAAAATCTGTACAGGTGATGAGGCAGCGGAGTGCATTATGTGTCTTACACGCCGTGTTGAAACAACAGGCAATCACATTGCAAATGTACGAGGTGATTCAAAGGTTGAATTTAAAGATAAGAGTACGTTGTAATAAAAAAGCCCGGACCTGAGTCCGGGCTTTTTGTATGTTATGTGCATTTATTAGTGTGTGTATATGATATGTGTATTTAGTATGTGTGTATGTTATGTGATATGTTTAGTTTGTATTTTAATCAGTCCTTTTTAGGGTAGAATCCACTTGGAGCACCGCTTAAGTTAATAAGGATGTTCTTCATCTGTGTGTAGTGCTCTAAGATAACCTTATGAGTCTCACGGCCGATACCTGACTTCTTGTAACCACCGAATGGTGCACCTTCAGGAATTGCGTTGTATGTGTTGATCCATACACGGCCTGTCTCGATAGCACGTGATATACGAACAGCTCTGTTGATATCATTTGTAAATACAGCACCACCAAGGCCGTATTCGCTGTCGTTAGCCATTTCGATAACTTCGTCTTCTGATTTGAACTTGATGATGCAGGCAACAGGTCCGAAGATCTCTTCCTTAGCAACTCTCATGTCGTTAGTTACATTGCCAAGAAGTGTTGGACGGATGAAGCATCCATTTTCAAGGCCATTTTCTGTGAACTGCTCGCCACCGCAAAGAAGAGTAGCACCTTCGTCAGTACCAATCTTAACGTAGCTGAGGATCTTGTTCATCTGACGCTTGTCAATCTGTGAACCCATCTGAGTATTAGGATCAAGAGGGTTACCAACAGTTACGCTGTTAAATCTCTTAACGAGTTCCGGAACGAACTTGTCATAGATATCCTCATGAACGAAGATTCTTGAACCTGCACAGCAAACCTGACCCTGGTTGAAGAGGATACCAAGCTGAGCACCGTCAAGAGCCTGCTCAAAGTCACAGTCAGGGAAGATGATGTTAGCTGACTTACCACCTAACTCAAGTGTAGCAGGGATAAGCTTTTCAGCAGCTGCCTTGGCAACGTTGTAACCAATCTCTGTTGAGCCTGTGAATGCAAGCTTGTCAAATCCTTCATGATCAAGGATATACTGACCTGACTTAGAACCAGAACCTGTGATTACGTTGAATACACCTGCAGGTAAAACGTCCTGAATAAGTTTTGCGAACTCAAGTACACTGAGGGGAGTTGTACTTGATGTCTTAAGAACTGTACAGCATCCGCTGGCAAGTACGGGAGCAAGCTTCCATGCGCCCATAAGGAATGGGAAGTTCCATGGAACAATCTGACCTACAACACCGATAGGTTCACGAAGGATAAGGCTTAATGTGTTATTGTCTAACATCTTAGCACTGTCTTCTTCAGAAATGATTGCTGCTGCGAAGTAACGGAAATGCTCAGCTGCTAAAGGAACGTCAACGGCCATTGTCTCTCTGATTGGCTTGCCGTTATCCATTGTTTCAACAGTTGCAAGTAACTCAGCATTTGCATCGATGATGTCTGCAATCTGGTTAAGGATTTTAGCTCTTTCTTTAACAGTTGAGTTCTTCCATGTCTTAAATGCTTCTCTTGCTGATGATACAGCTGCATCTACATCTTCTTTTGTTGCTTCCGCAACTTCTGCGAGAGGAGTGAGCCATCAACAGGGCTGTATGTTTTAACTGTCTGTCCGTCTGATGCGTCTCTCCATTCACCATTTATGAATAATTTGTATCTTTCCTGTAATTTAACTTCCATAAGAAATCTCCTTCATAATCATAATCAACAATGTGTATTTGATTTAAATTATTAGTTATTAAATGCTTTAAATTAATTATTTGAACTCAATTAACGTAGGCTCATAATACACTCTGCTGTATTCCATGACAAATACCAAAAAAATATATTTTTATAGGACCAGTTTAAATATTGGTTTTGAAAAATGCTGATTTAAGAAGGCATATAATGAAAGAAAATTTAAATAGAATACTAAAAATGTATGGGAAAATATGGTTAAAATAAAAAATATTTTCAAAAAAAAATTTTTTATTCATGACAAAATCCGGAGAGATTATTGCAAAATTTATGAAAAATCATAATGGAATTCAAAGAAATTTTTGCAAAATATAAGAAAATCGTAACGGAAATTTAGAAAAGAAAAATGAAAATAACATATGGAAAAACATATCAAAATTATCCAAATAAAATGGGGTTAAATACATTGACAAAAACAAATTTTCGATTTATCCTGTGAACAGGATTTCGATTTTCGAAATCCATTTTAATATCTTTTTTTTTTTATTCTGTAATTTTCAGCAGATTTTTTCAATTTGATCGAGATTTTTCGTCAGAATTTTTTATTTTTTTGCGTCTTGTTTTAAGGGACTTTATTTCGCGTATTTCCAGGAGATTATTTTTATTTTTTTCAGGAAACGATTCGTTTCATTACATTCAAAAACAGGTATAAATATGCACATTGGTGACATAATTAATAACAGATATAAAGTGTCGGAAATTGCAGGCAGAGGAGCATTAAGTGCCGTGTATAAGGCATTTGATATGAAACTTTGCATAAATGTTGCGATTAAAGAGACCGGCAATTCTCATGCTCCGAAGCCATGCGGGAAGCGGAAATATTAAATGAATGCAGGCATCAGTACATCCCAAGAATAATAGATATAGTGTATTCCGACACTTCCGTTTTGATTATTGAAGATTATATAGAGGGCAAAGACTTAAGCAAAACATGTGAAAATGATTCATTGTCCTGCAAGCAGATTTCAAGAATAATTATGCAGATTTTGTCGGTGCTGGAATATTTGCATGGTCATAATCCGCCCCTTATTTATTCGGATTTAAAGCCGGGAAATATTATACTTTCACAGGACAACAACGCTTATTTAATTGATTTTGGTGCGGCCATGTACAGAGATAATAAAAAATGTCTGGGGTACATATGGATATGCCTCTCAGAACAGGCTTTAAATGGATTGGTGGATGAACAGACTGACATATATTCATTTGGGAAGACCTGCTTTGAGCTTTACAGGCATTCGGGTAAAAAGATTAACCGAAACATTTACAACATTCTTTTAAAATGCATTTCGGCCGATAAAGACAGGCGCTACAAAAGCATATCTGATGTGAAAATTCATTTGAAGAGCTGATAAAGAGGACCAGAAGAAAGCACTACATGAATATCATTCTGGTCACATTAAGCCTGCTTATTATCGCTGTTTTACAGCAGTTAATTGAAGAATCAGCAGTAGAGAGCAGTATTGCAGCGGAAAAAGTGTACAAAATTACCGGAAATAATCCGAAAGAAAGGGCAGGTGAATATTTATCGGCTTTAAAGGAAAATCCACTGGATATTAAAAAATTTAAATCTCTTATTTATGAATACAAGTCGGATTTTATATTCTCTGAGGAAGAGGAAAATGAATTAAAGTCCGTCATTTATCCCAATGTGAAAAGGCTGGAGCAGTCACAGATTTATGATGAAATAGCATATGAAATGGGGATGTTGTACTGGTATTACCATGGTGATGTGAATAATTTCTACAACAATGACAATATCAGAAAGGCCATGTACTGGATGTCAGAAACTTCATTTGAAAAAGCTGATAGTTATAGGAAAGTCGGCAGCCTGATACTTAATTCCCAGTCAATGATAAGAGAGGGTAACGCAGGAGATATTTTTAAAAAGATATAGAATATTTTGACGATTTGCTTAAACTTGCAGAGGAAAGTGGTAATCCTGTTATTACCTACAGGTGCAGCATATTGATTCTAAGTACAATAAGCCGGTATGGCTCTGAAATTGGAAGCCCTGATGAAGCTGAGAAAGTCGAGGATATCATAGAAAGAATAAAGATATTAAATGCACATGCAGACAATGACCATATAGATTTAAATAAATTAAATGAGGTGATTAATACAACTGAAACGGTGGTGAACAGATATAAAAATTAATAAAAACAGTAAAGCATATAAATTCTTCTGGGGGATTTTTTATATGCACAATTGCTATGGTAACAGGGCTTGGAGCAAGTTCATTAACAAGCGTCAGCATTAATGCTGAAGATAAAAAATTTTGAGGAGAGTGATGAAAAGGGAATAAATAAAAATGGCAATAATGGAAAATACGGAAACGACGACGGAAATAATAACGAAAATATCGATGGAAATAACAACAACTCAGTAGGAAATAATGAGAATGATGAAAATACGAAAGGGGGTAAAGGGCAGGAAACAGGCGGAAGCAGTGGAATAAAAAGAAAATGAAGATGGAAAGGAAGGAGAAGATAAGGAAGATAGAGAAGACGAAGAAGAAAAAAGAAGACATTTTCGAATTAACAAAATGTTCTGCGGGAGATGTGAATCTGTTAAATAATGCTGATGGTGAAATACTTATTTTTTAAAGACAAAGGTATAACCATTGATATAGAATTTCGTACCAATAGGGTGATGGAAAAAATAAAATATAGATTACATGACGAACTAAGCGGAAACACTACAGAAGGCAGTGTAACTTCTGAATTACAGGAAATAATAGAAAAAGATAACGAAAATAAGGACAATGAAAATGATGGCTCTGATGCCGGAGACAAAGGCGGAATGAAAGAAGGGGGTGAGAAAGAAAGAGAAGGAACAGAGAAAATCTATGTCTATAAGTCCAAAATACAAATAAACGACGGATTTGCAGGAAATATCTCATTTTACGCAGAAGGAGAAAAATGATTACAGATCTGAGGAATATTTGACAGGTAATTTTATCGCTGAGTCAGAAGATGCGGCGGAAAATAATGTGATAAATATTGATTGTAGAAGTGAATTTATTTCCGAAAATGACATACCATTATTCAAAGAAAATGTACATTTTAACATTTCAGCCAAAGCTCCTCTTTCAGGTATAGAAGAATACGGAATAACCGTGAAAAATATTTTAACCGGGGAAATTATCTATAAGGACAATTTCAAAAGAGAAGCAAAAACATCTGGTGATTTTCTGCCTGCTTATGAAGATGAAATACAAATAGAAGCAGGCAGCGGAGATTATATTGTGGAAGCCTGTATTAAAAGATAAAGCGGGATATACGAGATATGATACAGAGTTGTTTTCTGTGGATTTGAACGTTCCGATAATAGAGTATAAGTACATAGATAAGAATATTTCAACAAATAGAAGCATTTTCCCGGAGATAATGGTTACTGACAGAAATATATCATCTGAAAATGTACATATATCATTAAAAGGTGAAAGACAGGGTAATATAGATATTTTAGAAAATATTTCAATTCAGGAAATACATAATAAATATGATTCATCAGATATTTTACTGGGACTCCGTGAACTTATGGGAGAAAATATTGTGAGTGGTGCGATAGATGTTTCACAGCTTAATAAACTTACGGATAAATGCAACATAAAAGGTGTTATTAATATGTCGGAATTGCAGGATGACAACTACATTCTGACTGTGGAAGCGACAGATCTGACTGGGAATAAAAATGCGCTAAATCTCCCATTTACCATTAACAAACACGGATCTGTTTTTATTCCGGATAATAATATTTTGAGTATGTCGGATACATTTACTAATAACCCTGCTGATATCAATATCACTGAATTAAATATAGATTCATTTGGAGATGAGCACAGACAAGTTCTGCTTTATCACAACGGAATGGTGAAGACGCTTAAAAAGGCGTTGATTACGATGTAAAAGAAGAATCAGAGGATTTTCTGAATAAATATACTTTTTACAGAATATTCAACAGGAATTTTAAGGGTAATGGGACATATTCCATTTTAATTAATACGGTGGATAAAGCGGGAAATAATAACAGTTCTGATTCAAGTGATATTTGTAAGGTGTTCAGATTCTGCGTTGATAAAAGCAGGCCGGAAATAGTAAAGCTGTCTGATGATACATATGTTAGCAGTGAAGATGTAGAGTATTTATTTATTATAAATGATAATATCGCACTTAAAAATTTTGAGTACAGTGTTGATGACGGAGAACTGATACATGTCAACAATATTTCTGACTCAGAAGAATTTGGGGGAATTATAAGAACAGGATCATTTGCAGATGATAATGTGTTAAATATCAGTCTAAAACCTGACGGGCTGGAGCATTCTGTTTATATAAAATCTACGATATGGCAGGAAATACAAAAGATATAGTGTTTAGAGGACTGTCAGTCAGAAAACCTGCTTTAGGGGAAGTCTACAAGAAAGAATATCTTGCTCCGGGCATTGGAAAATGTAAGAGAGGTGAGTGAGAATACACAGTTTACAGATTTCACTATCCTCATATCCATATTGGTTCTATCGGGAGCATCAGCCGGGACAATTTTGTTTTTAGTTGCTAAAAAAAAAAAAATGTACGACTTAAAAATAAAAAGTAAAAATGGAATGACCTTTATCAGTATAAAAAGGGCATGTTCAAACAATTGATATGGAAATGATAAGTATATTGAATAAACGGCTTATTCCAAATATCTGTGCTGTTGATATTGATAAACACAGATGCATATATTCCATTCCGGGAGTCAGAAACATTGCACAATTTACTAAAAAAAAGACAATGGTGAGATATATGAACTGCTGATTTCATCAGTTATACAGCTTACAAGAATGCTTCGTAAATACGACCTGCCGGTGTGTAATATTCTGTTTAATCCCAAAGCCGTATTTTATTGCAGCAGAGAAAATAAAATCTACTACATTTATCAAATATACAAAAGACTATATTTAATAATTCATCAAATATTTCTACATTTTTATTTAATTTAATTAATAAATATTTATTTAGGAAAAAAGAATATATCAGACACGAAATTTCAATGAAATGATAAACAGAAAATATTACACCGTTTTCGAAAAAAGAAGATATGGCAGGCAAAGACAGGGTATATAAAAAAGGAATTCAAAAGAGATATTAATAACACATATGATGACAAAACAGTATTTTTAGGAAGGGAGGAAGATGAGGACCTAACCGTATTTATGGGAAAGAAGCACAGGGGGAAATGTAAATATAATCTAATCAAAACGTAATTTAATCTACAGACTATCTAATCAGACAATTGAATCTACTAAATATCAATCTCATTTTATCTAATCTAAACTTTTAATCTCAAAAAATAATTTTCAATCAACTATTATTAATCAATTACGTTTCTTAAATTTAATTCTCAAAATAGTAAATTCAATTCTCAAAAATATCAGAATCAAAATTCATTTTTTTAAAAATATAATATCAAAATTTTATTTTCAAAATTCAAAACATTAATTTCTAAATTCAATTTTTGATTTTCAAAATATTAAGCTAAAAATTCAATTTTAAAATTTCACAACACACATAATCCATTTTAAACATTTCAAGAAAGGAGTTGCATGGCAAGAAAAATGTGGACGAAGAATTTATAAAAGCATTGGTGTAATGCTTTTATTTGTGTTGTCTTTTATCTGCTCTGTGTGGGGCTTGGCCACCTTTCCGGTTGAGGTTCGTGCTGCTGGGCTTCTAAAAAGACAATATAGGCAAAAACATTAAATATTCAGACATTAAATGGTACACGCTGGAGCGCTTTCAACATGGAGAAAGGACTCATCCGGGAATTATACGGAATATCTGGGGGCATGGTGATGATAATTACTTTTTTCAGGGCAGAAAACAGCGATGAACCGCTGTATTGTGTCCAGATGAGAAATCCATTCGTTTCCGGAACTAATACGGTTAAGAATATGTCGTCGACTTAATGGATGAAAAATACAATTAAGTCTGTATCGGCGGGATTGTATTACTTTGATCAGAATGCAAATGGCCTTTCACCAAAACAGAAAAAGAGCAGGGCAAGCAGTGCATAATCTGGACATTTACGGAATATCTTTTTAAAGGGTGGAGAAAAAAGCCATTAAATCAAATGACCCTGATTCAGGATCCGTAAATGCCGTGCTGGAGAAGGTGTACAGAGCTTATAATGCAGGCGAACTTCAGCCTACAATAAAGGACATTACGGCAAGTGGGGCCGTTGGTGTGCCAAGACAGACATCCAATCAGGCAGTTGGAGCATTTTTACTATGACTATAATCCTGTAGGAAGTATAGAGATCATCAAGTCTGATTCAGTCCTTGGTAAAACAGGCTGGATGAGTCAGGACGGTCTTTTCGGCGGAATTTAATATTATAAACAGAAGTGGCAAAAAATATTTCATACCATGGGAAGTCAATAAGTGATGGAGCGGTTTTAGCCGCTGTAAAAACCATGCTCAAAAATAATCAGTACAGTGTATTAATTACGGATGTTCCATATGGGACATATGAAATAGTCGAGACAAAGCCTGGAACAGGTTATGTAAGCAGCGGTAAAAAGTGTAATTGTAAATGTAAAAACAAAGGGAGATACTGTAAATGTCGATGTTGCCAATAAATTTATCAGAGGAGATATGAAATTCCAGAAGACTGGCGGTGACGGTGCTTTATTAAGTGTTCCATTTGTTGTTACAAATACTGAAACGGGCGAATCTCACATTATTGTGACAAATAAAGGCTCATTTAATTCTGCTGAATATGATGGAGAGTCTGTAAATGGCAATGATTCTCTTATAGAAAAAAAGAAAAGATTACAGAAGAAGATTATGATTACAACTCCGGAGTATGGTTTTCTAAGGGCGCAAATGGCGAATATGCATATAATGCCAGTTCAGGTTCATTTCCATATGGAACATATACGCTAGAAGAGTTAAGGTGCGACAACAATGTTGGTTATGCCCTGGAGAAGGCGGAATTCACAATTAGTGAAGATAATACGGTTTTAGATCTTGGAACAATAACAGATAAAAATATCGTTTTCAAAACATTTGCGTACGATATTAATACAGGCAACAGCACAGGAGTTGTGGGAAATACATCTATAACTGATGAAATTTCCTACACTAATCTTACTGCAGGGGAGGAATACACTCTTGTAGGAGAAATCATGGATAAATCAACAGGTGAGAAGTTAAATATTGAAGGCTCATCAGCAGAGAAAACATTTACGCCTGAAAGCAGTGATGGGATGGTAGAGATGTTATATAACATTGATTCAACAGATGTTGCAGGTAGAGAAATTGTTGTATTTGAAGATTTATTCTTAGATGGAAAGTTAATTGCAACACACAGGGATTTAAATGATGAAAACCAGACTGTATCCTTCCCGGCAATTTCCACAAAAAAGCAGGAAATCATAACGGTGAGAAAACAGTTGCCCACGGTGAAAATATCACAATTATCGACAGGGTTTCATATTTTAATTTAGAGAGTGGAAAGGAGTATTCATTAAGAGGCAGCATAATAAATAAAAACACAGGAGAAATGCTTGATACATCAGCTCATGAAAAGTTCATTGCTAAGGAAAATGGTGAAGTGCATGTTCACTTCAGTGCCAGTACACATGGCTTAAGTGATCAGGAAATAGTTATATTTGAAGAGCTTACTGATGAAAATGGAGTAACCCTTATAGAGCACAGTGACATTAACAATAAGGATCAGACATTAAAGGTTCTTAAAGAAGAAAAAAGCATCCCTGTAAAGCCTGTTGAAACAGGTGATAGTATCCAGGGATTAAGACTCTGGCATATTATGGCCATAATCAGCATTGCAGGAATTTCCTTAACAGTAATAATAAGAAAGGTTATGCGTTAAACCTGGGAATATAATAACTATAATAAAAATATCACGCATTAAATATAAGCATGTCACAACTAAATACACACACAAGATAAAAAGCATTATAAATATCTATCAGATACGAATAATGCTCAATACCAGACTGTTATTAGCAGGTAAAGTACCTGTTAAATACAAATAAATAACCCAATAACAATAAATATCCATAATAAAGTCCAATAAAAAAACCTTCACATATGAAAGGCATATCTGGCTGATATATTTAACTCAATCAGATATTACCTTTCACATAATGAAGGTTTTTACTTATTTATACTTATATTTTCAATATAACACAGCAGTTTATATTTATGCTTCACCTTATATTAAAGAGAAGTTCTTATTTATTGAATTCACCACGACAGCTTGCACCACAAGGTAAGAACTGATTTGTCTTTGTGATAGGAAGTCCGATTTCATCTGCGCTTATTTTCCAGTTATCAATTTTGTAAATATATGGATACTCGCTGCATGTCTCTATCTTATGGCCTGTTCTGTGTGAGAGGGCGGTACTAAGCATAAATGACATAACAGATGACTGAAGACCTGTTGTATATGAATTAATAAGGTAGAAAAGAGGATTATCTGATAATACCTTTGAACATAATTCGATAAGGTCAAATATTTTCTCCTCAATCTTCCAAATTTCGCCCTTTGGACCTCTGCCGTATGAAGGAGGATCCATGATGATGGCATCGTAAACATTTCCTCTTCTGATTTCACGTTCAACGAACTTTACGCAATCATCAACGATCCAGCGGATAGGTGCATCACCAAGCCTACTTGATACGGCATTTTCCTTTGCCCATGTAACCATACCCTTAGATGCGTCTACATGAGTAACAGAAGCGCCTGCAGCGGCACAGCTGATTGTAGCGCCGCCAGTGTATGCAAAAAGGTTAAGAACCTAATAGGTCTGCCTGCATTTTTTATAAGATTAGACATCCAGTCCCAGTTAGTAGCCTGCTCAGGAAATACACCTGTATGCTTAAAGCTGAAAGGCTTTAAATTGAAAACAAGTGGATTTGAAATTTCCGGAAGGTTTGTACTTGATCTGCCATACATTCGGAAGGTCAAAGAATTCCCAGTTACCGCCGCCTTTTTTCACTTCTGTGGTAGTGTGCATTGATATTCTTCCATGATTTATCTCTTTTTGTATTCCAGATTACCTGAGGGTCCGGACGAACGAGCTTATAGTCGCCCCAATATTCAAGTTTTTTCCATTTGAAGTATCAATTACTTCATAATCTTTCCAACGATTTGCAATAAACATAACTATCTCCGTAAAATGAACAACAAGTTAACCGACGTGACGATAACTTAACTTTACGTAACAATAAGTTAACCGACATAACGATAAATTAACTACTGTAGCAATAAATAGCTAACATTACTTTAAAACAATTTCTTCTATAATGATACCGTATATGAATATCATTTATGCGTATATATTTCATCGAATGTATTTAGTTTCTTCTATATATAATAATGTGCAGTGAATAAAAAGCAATTCATTGCATAATAATATACAGAGTCTTATATAATTCTTCCCGCCATATTTACAGAATCTTGCAGGTGAATTATTTTTCATAAACGTGTAAAGAAAATTAATTCAGATTTTTCCATGTAATATTTAAAGAATACTATATATATTTCTTCCTAATATAATATAATGAATCAGTACATATAAAATCCATAATTTATTTGCCGTGGATTTGTTATATAAACTGTCATATAAATATCGAGACTCATTATATAATTTTAAACTGTATTAATACAAGGTTAACAGAACAGTAAATTTTTTTTATCTCAAAAAAAACATTGCACAGTTTTTATAACTATTGTATACTGAACGAGTTGTGACATTGATAGCGATGAACTACAAGGTTGCCATTTGCAATGCAGGTACGCATGCTTTTGGGTTTTTGTAGGGGCGAATGTCGATGAATCTGACGACAAGTCACTGTACCAAGTATCTATCAATTAGGATGAGCCCGTGCAAAAAGATTTTGTTAAAAGTCTATAATGAAACACGTGGCAATGTGTACAGTCACCGCTTGTCGTACTTAGTTTCTAATGTAAAAGTGCGAATAGGAGGCGACTTTTTATGGCAAATCAGAAAATTAGAATTATCTTAAAGGCTTATGATCATCAGCTTCTTGATGCAGCAGCTAAGAAGATAGTTGAGACAGCAAAGAAGACAGGAGCAGAGGTAAGCGGACCAGTTCCACTTCCAACAAAGAAGGAAGTTGTAACTATCCTTAGAGCTGTACATAAGTACAAAGACTCTAGAGAGCAGTTCGAGCAGAGAACACACAAGAGACTTATCGATGTTATCAGACCTTCACAGAAGACAATTGATTCTCTTACAAGATTAGAGATGTCAGTTGGTGTTGATATCAACTTAAAGATAATGAATTGATTTGACGGTCAGATACTTGACTACGGCGCAGAATATTATAGTTTGACACGCGAGAGCTTGCTCTCGGGAGTTACTAAGGTCTAATGATCTCTATTAAGAAAAAAAAACCAACAGAATAGTTTATCTATGTTTTTTTGTCCGCTGTTAGAGCTTTAGATAAAAAAAAAAACATTTTTTGGAGGAATATCATGAAGAAAAGCGATTTTAGCTACTAAAGTCGGAATGACACAGATTTTCGATGCAGATGGCACATTAATCCCGGTAACTGTTCTTCAGGCTGGACCTTGTGTAGTAACACAAGTAAAGACAGTTGAGAACGACGGTTACAGTGCAATCCAGGTGGGTTACGAAGATATCAGAGAAAAAGCTCGTTACAAAGCCTGTTAAGGGACACTTTGACAAAGCAGAGATACCTTATAAGAGATATATTAGAGAGTTCAAGTTTGAGAACGCTGAAGAGTACTCAGTAAGAGATGAAATCACTGTTGAGATCTTCGAGGCTGGTGACAAGATTGACGTAACAGCTATTTCTAAGGGTAAAGGTTACCAGGGCGCTATTAAGAGACATGGTCAGTCAAGAGGACCTATGGGCCACGGTTCTAAGTTCCACAGACATGCTGGTGCTAATGCCATGGCAGCTTATCCAGGTAGAGTTCCAAAGGGAAAAGAAGATGCCTGGACATATGGGCGCTGAGAAGAAGACAATCCAGAATCTTGAAATTGTAAGAGTTGATGCTGAAAACGGACTTATCCTTGTAAAGGGTGCTGTTCCAGGACCAAAGAAGGCATTAGTTACAATTAAAGAGTCAAAGTTAAGGGTTAATTACCAATAGAAAGGAGGCTATTACACGATGGCAAATATATCTGTATTTAATATAGAAGGAAATGAAGTTGGTTCAATCGAACTCAGCGACATCGTTTTCGGTGCTGATATCAAAGAGAACCTTGTACACATGTATGTTGTTAATTACTTAGCAGCGCAGCGTCAGGGTACTCAGAGTGCACTTACTCGTTCAGAAGTTTCTGGCGGCGGTAAAAAAAGCCATGGAAGCAGAAGGGGACAGGTAATGCTAGACAGGGATCTATCAGAGCACCACAGTGGAAGGGCGGCGGAATCGTATTCGCTCCAAAGCCAAGAGATTATAGCAAGAAGATGAATAAGAAGGAGAAGAGAGCAGCTCTTTTCTCAGTTCTTACAGATAAAGTACAGAACAACAATCTTATCGCTCTTGATTCATTTGAATTACCAGAAATCAAGACAAAGAGCGTTGTTAAGACAATGGTTAACTTAAAGGCTGATTCAGCATTAGTTATCCTTGAGAAGAGCAATGAGAATGTAATTCTTTCAAGTAGAAATCTTAAGAATGTAAAGGTTATTACAACAGATTCTATTAATGCATATGAGGTTCTTAAGTACGATAAGGTTATCGCTACAACAGAAGCTTTAAAGAAGATTCAGGAGGTGTATGCATAATGGCTAATGTTCAGTATTATGATGTAATTATTAAGCCTGTAATCACAGAGCAGTCAATGAATGCAATGGCTCAGAAGACATACACATTCTATGTTCATACAGATGCTAATAAGTCAATGATCAAAGAAGCTGTTGAGAAAATGTTCGACGGCGTTAAGGTTGCAAGCGTAAACACTCTTAACCTTGATGGTAAGAAGAAGAGAAGAGGCTACAAGTTTGGTGTTACACCAAACAAAGAAGAAAGCAATCGTTAAGCTTACAGCAGACAGCAAGGATATCGAGTTATTCGAAAACATTTAATTAAAACCGGTAAATAATAAGATCGTTTGATTATTTACCAAATAAAATACAAGACGCACAGAAAACAATATTGTACGTTAATTTGAAAGGAGTTCCTCATGGGAATTAAGAAGTATACACCATATACACCTTCAAGAAGACACATGACAGGCTCAGATTTCTCAGAAATCACAAAGAAGAAGCCAGAAAAGTCACTTTTAACTTCTCAGAAGAAGCATGCTGGTCGTAACAACCAGGGTAAGATTACTGTAAGACACCACGGTGGTGGAAACAGACAGAAGTATAGAATGATTGATTTCAAGAGAAATAAAGACGGCATGGCTGCAAAGGTTATCGGTATCGAATACGATCCAAACAGAACAGCTAACATCGCTTTTAATCTGCTACGAAGACGGTACAAAGTCATACATCATCGCTCCTAAGGGACTTACAGATGGTATGGTAGTTATGAACGGACCTGAAGCTGAAATCAGCGTAGGTAACTGCTTACCACTTGAGAACATTCCAGTAGGTACAGAGATCCACAACATCGAGCTTTTTTACCCAGGTAGAGGTGCTCAGTTAGTTAGATCTGCAGGTCTTAGCGCTCAGCTTATGGCTAAGGAAGGTAAGTATGCAACACTCAGACTTCCTTCAGGCGAAATGAGAATGGTTCTTGCTGTATGTCGCGCAACAATCGGTGAGGTTGGTAACGGAGATCATAGTCTTATCAATATCGGTAAGGCCGGTAGAAAGAGACATATGGGTATCAGACCTACAGTTCGTGGTTCTGTTATGAACCCTAACGACCATCCACATGGTGGTGGTGAAGGTAAGGCACCTATCGGACATGCTGGTCCAATGACTTCCATGGGGCAAGCCTGCATTAGGGACTTAAGACACGTAAGAAGAATAATAAGTCTAATAAGCTTATTATAAGAAGAAGAGACGGAAAAGCGTTTAAGTAATAAGAAAGGAAGGTAGTTTCATGGCTCGTTCATTAAAAAAGGACCATTCGCTGACGAAAGCTTATTAAAGAAGGTTGAAGCAATGGAAGCTTCAGGTGATAAGCAGGTAATTAAAACATGGTCACGTCGTTCTACTATTTTCCCTATAATGGTTGGACATACAATTGCTGTATATGACGGAAGAAAGCATGTACCTGTATATGTGACCGAAGATATGGTTGGACATAAGCTCGGAGAATTTGTAAGCACAAGAACTTACAGAGGACACGGCAAAAAACGAAAAGAAATCTAGATAAGCGGAAGGAGGCATTTATCCATTATGGCTAAAGGACATAGATCACAAATCAAGAGAGAAAGAAATGCTGTTATGGATACGAGACCAAGCGCTAAGTTATCTTACGCTAGAGTTTCGGTTCAGAAGGCTTGCTTCGTACTCGATGCAATCAGAGGCAAGGGTGTAGAAGAGGCACTTGCAATCGTTTCATATAACCCAAGATATGCATCATCATTAATAGCAAAGCTTATTCGTTCCGCTATGGCAAATGCAGAGAATAACAACGGAATGGATATTCGTAATCTTTATGTTGAGGAATGCTACGCAAACAAGGGCCCTACAATGAAGAGAATTCAGCCTAGAGCACAGGGTAGAGCATACAGAATCGAAAAGCGTACAAGTCACATTACAGTTGTACTCAACGAAAGATAATCGAAAGGAGATATAAATGGGACAGAAAGTTAATCCTCATGGCTTAAGAGTCGGCATTATCAAGGATTGGGATTCAAAGTGGTATGTTGACAACAAAATTTCGGTGATGTTCTCGTTGAAGATTACAACATCAGAAAATTCCTCAAGAAGAAGACTTTTGCTGCAGGGAGTATCTAAGATAGAAATAGAAAAAGAGTTTCAAACAAGCTTAAAATCACAATCCACGCTTCAAAGCCAGGTGTTGTAATTGGTAAGGGTGGAGCTGAAATTGATGCTCTTAAGAAGCAGGTTGAAAAAGCTTTCAGCTGCTGAGAAGATCTCTATTGATGTTAAGGAAGTTAAGAGAGCTGAAAAGGATGCTCAGTTAGTAGCTGAGAACATCGCTAAGCAGCTTGAAGAGCGTGTTTCATTCAGAAGAGCAATGAAATCTTGCATGAACAGAGCAATGAAGAACGGCGCTAAGGGTATCAAAGACAAGCTGTTCAGGTCGTCTTGGTGGTGCTGATATGGCTCGTACAGAATTCTACTCTGAAGGAACGATTCCGCTTCAGACACTTCGTGCAGATATCGATTATGGATTCGCAGAGGCAGATACCACTTACGGTAAAGTAGGCGTTAAGGTTTGGATCTATAACGGCGAAGTTTTACCTGCAAGAAAGGCTAATACTAAGAAAGAAGGGAGCGAACAATAATGTTATTACCAAAGAGAGTAAAGCATAGAAAGCAGTTCCGTGGCTCTATGGCTGGTAAAGCTGCAAGAGGTAAACAAGATTACACATGGTGAATACGGTATCGTAGCAATGGAACCATGTTGGATCCGTGCTAATCAGATTGAGGCTGCCCGAGTAGCTATGACTCGTTACACAAAGCGTGGCGGTGAAGTATACATTAAGATTTTCCCTGACAAACCAGTAACAGGTAAGCCTATTGGTGTTCGTATGGGTAAAGGTAAAGGTAACGTTGAATATTGGGTTGCAGTTGTAAAAACTGGTCGCGTTATGTTTGAGATTAAGGGCGTAGAGGAAACAAGAGCCAGAGAAGCTTTCGTCTCGCTATGCATAAGCTTCCTTGCAAGTGCAAGATAGTATCACGTGCAGATTTCGAAGGCGGTGATAACAGTGAAAACTAATGAATATTTAGAAGATTTAAGAAAGAAGACAAACGAAGAATTGTCTGAGGAATTAGTAGCTGCAAAGAAAGAACTTTTCAATCTCAGATTCCAGAATGCAACAAATCAGTTAGAGAATACAGGAAGAATTTCGGTTGTAAAGAAGAACATTGCAAGAATTCAGACTGTTATCGTTGAAAAAAAAGCTAACGCAAGAAGGAGGAGATACATCGTGGAGAGAAATTTAAGAAAAACACGTACTGGAAGAGTTATCAGCGATAAAATGGATAAGACTATCGTTGTAGCAGTAGAAGATAACGTACAGCATCCTCTTTACAAGAAAACAGTTAAGAGAACATACAAGCTTAAGGCTCATGATGAAGAAAAAATGTTTGCTCTGGAGGCGATGTTGTTAAAAGTAATGGAAACAAGACCTCTTTCAAAAGATAAGAGATGGCGTTTGGTTAGCATTATCAAAAAGGCGCAGTAATTATATTTATATACTGAAAGGAGTATTATAATGGTACAACAGGAAACCAGACTCAAAGTTGCCGACAATACAGGTGCCAAGGAAATCTTTTGGCATTCGCGTTATGGGTGGACCAAGCAAGAGATATGCAAGAATTGGTGATGTTATTATTGCTTCAGTTAAGGAAGCAACACCAGGCGGCGTTGTAAGCAAAGGTGACGTGGTTAAGGCTGTAGTTGTTCGTACAGTTAAAGAAACTCGTCGTAAGGACGGTTCTTATATCAGATTCGATGAGAACGCTGCAGTGCTTATTCAAAGATGACAAGACTCCGGTAGGAACACGTATTTTTGGACCAGTTGCTAGAGAATTAAGAAATCGTCAGTTCATGAAGATCGTTTCTTTAGCACCTGAAGTTTTATAAAGGAGGCACTTTATACATGTCAGCGTTAAAGATTAAGAAAGGTGATACAGTTAAGGTTATCGCCGGTAAAGATAAGGGTAAGCAGGGTAAAGTTCTCGAAGTTAAGGCTAAGACAAGCTCAGTAGTAGTTGAAGGCATCAATCTTATTAAAAGCATGCTAAGCCAAGCTCAGCTAATACAACAGGCGGAATTCGTAACTGTCGAAGCTCCTCTTAACATCTCTAATGTAGTACTTGTAGTTGATGGAGAACCTACTAAAGTTGGATTCAGAATTGAAGATGGTAAGAAAGTACGTTTTTCAAAGAAGACTGGTAATACAATAGACTAATTTAAGAAAGGAGATTTCTCGTGAGCAGATTAAGAGAATTATATGACAATGAAATATCAAAGCAGATGACAGAGAAATTTGGATACGCTAATCCAATGATGGTTCCAAAGCTTGATAAGATTGTTATTAATATTGGTGTTGGTGAAGCAAAAGAGAATGCTAAGGTTCTTGATAAGGTAACAGAAGAACTTGCGATCATCGCAGGTCAGAAGCCAGTTCTTACAAGAGCTAAGAAATCTATTGCTAACTTCAAGTTAAGAGAAGGAATGCCAATCGGATGTAAAGTAACACTTCGTGGCGAGAGAATGTATGAATTCCTCGACAGATTAGTTAACCTTGCTTTACCACGAGTTCGTGACTTCAGAGGTGTAAGTCCTGATTCATTTGATGGAAGAGGAAACTACGCACTTGGTATCAAAGAGCAGTTAATCTTCCCTGAAATCGAGTACGATCAGGTTGACAAAGTTAGAGGTATGGACATCATTATCGTTACTACAACAGCTAATACAGATGAAGAAGCTCGTGAATTATTAAGATTATTTGGCATGCCATTTAAAAGTAATTCGGGAGGATGATATGGCTAGAACTTCAATGAAAGTTAAAACAGGCTAGAAAGCAGAAGTTTTCTACAAGAGAATATACTCGCTGCAAGATTTGTGGTAGACCACATGGTTATTTAAGAAAATATGGAATCTGTAGAATTTGCTTCCGTGAGTTAGCATATAAAGGCCAGATTCCTGGTGTTAGAAAAGCGTCATGGTAATTCAGGAATAAGGAGGGTGAAATATAATGACAGATTCAATTGCAGATATGCTTACAAGAATCCGCAATGCTAACATAGCAAAGCATGACACCGTTGATATTCCACTGCTTCAAGAATGAAGAATTCTATTGCGCAGATTCTTTTTAGATGAAGGTTTTATCCGTTCATTTGAAATCGTTGAAAACGGTGATTTTAAAGATATTCGTATAACATTAAAATATAACAAGAACAAGAGCGAGAGAGTTATCTCAGGTCTCAAGAGTATCTAAGCCTGGTCTTCGTGTATACGCAGGTAAGGATAATCTTCCTAAGGTATTAGGTGGTCTTGGTGTTGCAATCATCTCTACTAATCAGGGTGTAATCACTGACAAAGAAGCTCGTAAGCTTAACGTAGGTGGAGAAGTTATTGCGTTCGTTTGGTAATTAAATCGATTAGAGGTTAAGGCATGTCGCGTATAGGAATAAAGCCTGTTATTGTACCTGCAGGAGTTGAAGCTTCTGTAGATGCTAATAATGTTGTGACTGTAAAAGGTCCAAAAGGTACGATAAAAAAACAGATGCCAGAAGGCATGGAAATTAAAGTTGAGTCAGGTTTATTACCGTTTCTAGACCTAACGATTTAAAGAAAATGAAATCGTTCCACGGACTTACTAGAACACTTATCAACAACATGGTTATCGGAGTTTCAGAGGGTTACCAGAAGAAGCTTGAGATTAATGGTGTTGGTTACCGTGCACAGAAGAAAGGTTCTACACTTGTTCTTTCACTTGGTTATTCAAACCCAGTTGAGATGGAAGATCCAGAAGGTATCGAAGTAGAGGTTGAGGGTCAGAACATTCTTATCGTTAAGGGTATTGACAAGCAGAAGGTTGGCCAGTATGCAGCTGAGATTCGTGCTAAGAGAGCTCCAGAACCATACAAGGGTAAGGGTATCAAGTACGATGACGAAGTAATCAGACGCAAGGTCGGTAAGACAGGTAAGAAATAAGAAAGGAGTGCACGATAATGGTTAGTAAGAAATCAAAAAGCGAAATTCGTAAGAAAAAACATTTAAGACAACGTAATCGTTATTCAGGTACAGCTGAGAGACCTCGTCTTGCTGTATTCAGAAGTAATAACCATATGTACGCTCAGATTATTGATGATACAGTTGGAAATACACTCGTTTCTGCATCAACACTTGACAAAGGATATCAAGGCAGAGCTCGAAGACTAATAACGTAGATGCAGCAGCAAAGACTTGGTACTGTAATCGCAAAGAAAGCATTAGATAAAAGGTATTTCAACTGTTGTCTTCGATAGAGGCGGTTTTATTTACGCAGGAAAAGTTAAAGCATTAGCTGAAGCAGCAAGAGAAGCTGGCCTTTAGATTTTTAGGAGGAGACAAACATGAAACGTGAAATCATTGACGCTAGTCAATTAGAATTAATTGACCGTGTTAGTTGACATCAAGCGTGTAACAAAGGTTGTTAAGGGTGGACGTAACATGCGATTCACAGCTCTCGTTGTTCTTGGTGACAAGAACGGCCATGTAGGTGCAGGTCTTGGAAAAGTCAGCAGAAATTCCTGAAGCAATCCGTAAGGGTAAAGAAGCTGCAACATTAAGAACTTAGTTACAGTTCCTTTAGATGAAAATGGTTCAATTCCACATGATTTTATTGGTAAATTCTGTGGTGCCAATGTTCTTCTTAAAGAGAGCTCCAGAAGGTACCGGTATCATCGCTGGTGGTCCTGCTCGTGCTACTCTTGAGCTTGCTGGTATTAGAAACATTCGTACTAAGTCTCTTGGATCAAACAACAAGCAGAATGTTGTTTTAGCTGTTCTTGATGGTTTAGCTGCTCTTAAGACACCTGAAGAAATTGCAAAAAAATCGTGGTAAGTCAGTAGAAGAGATTTTTAAGATAATTGGAGGCAGGACAGATGGCAGATAAGAAATTAAAAATTACTTTAGTAAAATCTCCAATAGGTGCAGTTCCTAAGCATAGAAAGACTGTAGAAGCTATGGGACTTAATAAAGTAAATAAGACTGTTGAGCTTCCGGATAATGCATCCACAAGAGGCCAGATTCAGCAGATCGGCTACATGCTCAAAGTAAAGTAGAAGAGAACTAATATCATTAAAAGAAGGAGGTTAGTCATGGATTTATCAAACCTTAAGCCAAATGAAGGCGCTGTATCTGAGCGTTCAAGAGTTGGTCGTGGCCATGCATCAGGTAATGGTAAGACAGCCGGCAGAGGGACACAAGGGACAGAAGGCTCGTTCAGGCGGTTCTACAAGACTTGGATTCGAAGGCGGTCAGATGCCTTTATACAGAAGACTTCCTAAAGAGAGGTTTCAAGAACTACAACTATAAGGAAATTATCGGAATCAATGTATCTAAGTTAGATGTATTTGAAAACGGTACAGAAGTTACAGTTGAAACACTTATTGAAGCTGGAATTGTTAAGAATCCTCGTGATGGTGTTAAGATTCTTGGTGACGGTGAACTCACAAAGAAGCTTACCGTAAAGGTTAATGCATTCAGTAAATCTGCAGAGGAAAAAATTACTGCAGCAGGTGGTACTTTTGAGGGTGATTTAATGTTACGTACACTAGGCAGAGGCTTTGCAAAAAGCTGAAGTGAGAAAACGTATCTTTTTATACATTAGGCATCCTAGTAATCGTAAGATTAGGGTGCCTAATACCCATACCAGGGTAGATACTTCCTATTTCGGAAATATGCTTAATTCCCTTGGTGGTGGAAGCTTAAATTACCTTAATATGTTTACAGGTGGATCGTTTTCACAGTTATCACTTTTTGCATTAGGAATAACTCCGTACATTACATCCTCAATTATTATTCAGCTTCTTACTATAGCTTTTCCTAAACTGGAAGAGATGCAGCGAGAAGGTGAGGATGGACGTAAAAAGAATACAGAAGATTACAAAGGTACTTTCATTAATACTGGCCGTAGTTGAGGCGGTTGCAATGGGAGTTGGATTTGGTAAAAAGAGGACTCATTTTTTAAACTCTGATACAATGTCATATCCTACATATTTCCTTTCTATTTTACTTGTTATTCTTTATGATAGCAGGCGCAACTGCTCGTCTTATGTGGCTCGGTGACAGAATTGCGGAACACGGTATCGGTAATGGTATCTCAATGATTCTTTTATTTAATATCATTGCTGGTTTACCGGCCGACTTTATTGGTTTACATTCAAAGTTCATAGCTGATAAGGGAGTTCCGCAGAACATCATTAATACTGCAATAATAGCAGCTGTTGTTGTTGTATTGATTCTTCTTGCATGTGTTATTCAGGACACAGAAAGAAGGATACCTGTTTCTTATTCCCAGAAAATGGTAGGAAGAAGAACATTTGGTGACAGAACAACCCATATACCATTAAAAGTAAATACTGCAGGCGTTATGCCGGTAATATTTGCTTCATCTATAATGCAGTTTCCTGTGATTATAGTCAGAATCTTTGTAAGTGATACTCCTGAATGGATGAATTATCTTGTAATGACTAACTGGCTTAATCCGTCAGATTGGAAATATACAATCGGACTTGCTGGATATATCGCGTTAATATTTGTATTTGCTTACTTCTATACTAATATTACATTTAATCCACTTGAGATTGCTGACAACCTCAGAAGATCAAGCGGTGTTATACCGGGAGTTCTTCCTGGTACACCGACAAGTGATTTCCTTGCTAGTGTGGTGAAATCAACAGTATTTATCGGTGCGATAGGATTGAGTATCATTTCTGTAATACCTATTGCATTTTCTGGTATATTCGGTGCTTCCGTTTCGTTCGGTGGAACATCAATGATCATCATTGTTAGTGTTACACTTGAAACATTAAATCAGATGGAAGTTATGATGAGAAAGAAACACTACAAGGGTTTTTTTAAAGGAGGAATCATAAATGAAGATTGTTATGTTGGGCGCTCCTGGTGCAGGAAAGGGAACACAGGCAAAGAGAATTGCGGCTAAGTTCTCAATCCCACACATCTCAACAGGAGATATTTTCAGAGCAAATATTAAGAATAATACACCACTTGGTGCAAAAAAGCTAAGTCTTACATGGACAAGGGTGAATTAGTTCCTGATGAACTTGTTATCGAGTTAATTATGGACAGATTTGCTCAGGATGACTGCGTTAACGGTTATGTACTTGATGGTTTCCCAAGAACAATTCCTCAGGCAGAAGAACTTGATAAGGCATTAAAGAGCGTTAACGATAACCTCGATTACGCAATTGATGTTGAAGTTCCTGATGATAACATTATCAACAGAATGTCAGGAAGAAGAGCTTGCGTTAACTGCGGAGCTACATATCATATAGTACATAATCCTCCAAAGGTGGAAAATGAATGTGATACATGTAACGGCGAATTAATCTTAAGAGATGATGACAAACCAGAGACTGTAAAGAACAGACTTGATGTTTATCATACTCAGACAGAGCCTTTTACTTAAGTATTACACTGAAAAAAAGGAATTTTATATACAGTAGACGGAACTCAGGATATGGATACTGTATTTGATTCAATCTGTAAAATTGTTGGAAATGAGCAATACGTAACTGAACGAAGTACCGA
>VOFJ01003064.1_pt1 | contig 33399 bp, 43 predicted proteins | sample 5384081 | NCBI WGS metagenome assembly VOFJ01 (sample SAMN12384729, study PRJNA508395) | human gut metagenome | isolation source: healthy gut I | host: Homo sapiens | reverse complement strand
TCAGTAGCCTTCGTTCCGGTTACGTATTGCTGTTCCGGTAGCTAAGGTAAGCATTAATTTTGTAGCTTTGCAGCCGAATTAAAAGATGATATTGGAGGTTTAAACAGGTAAAGAGTTATGAAACTGATTATTGACGATGCAAACCTGGACACGATCAAAGGTCTGTACGAGTATTTTCCGGTAGACGGAGTGACGACCAACCCGACCATTTTAGCCAAAGAGGGCAAAAATCCGTACGAGGTGCTGATGTCCATCCGCGAATTTATCGGTCCCGATGCAGAGTTGCACGTACAGGTCGTCGGGAAAAATGCCGACCTGATTTACGAAGAGGCTCATATGATCCGCAAAAGGCTGGGTAATAATACGTTTATCAAGGTTCCGGTTACGCGCGAGGGGCTGAAAGCGATCAAGGTTCTCAAAAAGAACGGATTTCCCGTCACGGCCACGGCCATTTATACGCACATGCAGGCTTTTCTGGCCGGGAAAGCCGGGGCCGATTACGCAGCCCCGTATGTGAACCGTATCGACAACCTGGGTGTCGACGGGATTCGCGAAGCAAAAGAGATCCACGATATTTTCCGCAACAACAATATGGCGACGGAGGTGCTGGCCGCCAGTTTCAAGAACTCGCAGCAGGCGCTCGAACTGGCCAAACACGGGGTAGGAGCCGCCACGATCTCGCCCGATGTGATCGAAGGCCTTGTTGCCATTGATGCCGTAACGCATGCGGTGGATGTATTTATCCGGGATTTCGAATCTTTCTGCGGCAAAGGCACCAATATGCTGAACGTCTGAGAGTATAAAGTCGCCGTGACGACACCGGCGGACAGTTCCCCGAAGCCCCGGCTCCTTTTGTGAGCCGGGGCTTTTCTTTGCGCAGGGGAAATGGCGCAATTCTTGCGATTGGGTCAGGGCGAACAACCAAACGATGACCATGTTGTATAAAACTTACCCGATCATTCGGCGCGTAGCCGGTTTCGGCCTGCTGGGACTGGGGCTCTCCTGCCTGCCTGCAGTCGCGCAGGAGAGGCCGCTGGAATTGAGCCTGGAGCAATCGCTGAAGATGCTGCATGAAGGCAACCGGAGCCTGCAAATTGCCGGTAAAGAGGTCGAGATGGCCGAAAGCGAACATCGCCGGACGAGTTCCTTTTTGGTATCCGATGCTTAACGTAACCGGAGCTTATGTCCACATGTCCAATCCGGTCGAGGTGAAGCAGCCGCTGAACCAATTCACCGATCCGGCCAAGGATTTTATCCATTCGGTTTTGCCCGACGACCAACTGATCTCATCGATCCTCGATAAAATAGGCAGTTATTCGCTACGTTTCCCGCTCGCACCGCAGAATGTTTCGACCATCGACGCCAATCTGACGTGGCCCATTTTCGCGGGCGGCAAGCGTATCTATGCCGGACGAATCACCCGGTCGATGGTCTCGATCGCCGAAGAGAACCGGGGGCAGGTCGATGCCACCGTGCAAGCCATGCTGGTGGAGAGTTATTTCGCAGTCCGGTTGGGACAGCGGGTGGTCGATGTACGGGAACAGACGCTCCGGTCGCTCGAGAAGCATTACCAAAATGCACTGAAGCTGGAAGCCAACGGCATGATCGACAAAGCTGAACGCCTGTTCGTGCAGGTGAATATGGACGAGGCCAGGCGTGAACTGGAATCGGCCCGCAGCGATCTGGGTGTGGCACAAAAGCGCGCTCAAGGCGATTATCCGGGTCGATTCCGCCGAAATACATCCTGTCTCGCCGCTTTTCATCAACGATACGTTGCCGCCGGTGGCCTACTTCAAAGGAGAGGTCGGCGACAACAACTATGTGGTCAATCAGCTTAAACTGCAGGACGATATCGCCGATAACCAGCTTCGGATCGGCCGGGCCGGGTATGTGCCCACGATTGCGCTGATGGGCAAGCAGACGCTCTATTCAAACGGCATCCAGAAAAACCTGATACCGCGCACATTTGTCGGGGTGGGATTTACCTGGAACCTGTTCGACGGCCTCGATCGCGAGCAGAAGATCCGGCAGGCGAAAATTACGAAGCAAACCGTTGGGATCACCCGGGATAAAGCCATAGATGATATAAGCGTAGGCATCGACAAGTTTTACAGTCAGATGCAAAATGCGCTCAGCAGTGTAAATGCGCTCAATACGACCATCGAACTGAGCCGGGAATTAGTCCGGATGCGCAAAAAGGCTTTCACCGAAGGAATGGCCACGTCGACCGAAGTTGTCGATGCCGAAGTGATGCTCTCCAAAGTGGAAATCGCCTCGCTGCTGGCTTTTTACCAATACGACGTAGCGTTGATCAACCTGCTTTCAGCCTGCGGGATTCCCGACACTTTCCGGAATTACAGTGAAACAGGCCGGAGTGAACACTTCGTTTTCGCACCTTAACACCATGCCGAGACCAGAAAATAATCCGGAGGCTATTTGATAACCTATGTAATGAACAAGCAATCCCCGGCCCGGACACAAAATTGATAATGTGATTTTTAACAGATTAACCATGGATAACTCTAAAAAATACCTGAGCATCGCATTTGTAGTCATTCTCGTCGTCGTCGTGATTGTCTCCGCGTTGGGCATCTGGATGCTCGGCCGCAAGCCCGTCATCCTGCAGGGGCAAATCGAAGCGACAGAAATCCGCATTTCAGGCAAGCTTCCCGGCCGGATCGATACTTTTTTGGTCGAAGAGGGGCAAAACGTGCGGAAGGGCGATACGCTGGTGGTGATCAACAGTCCCGAGGCGCTGGCCAAATACGAACAGGTGAACGCCATGGAAAACATCGCCGTTTACCAAAACCAGAAGATCGACGACGGCACGCGCAAACAGATCGTCGAATCGGCCCGCCAGCTCTGGAATAAATCCAAATCTGACCTAAGCCTGGCCAAAGTGACCTACGACAGGATTTCGGCCCTTTACCGGGACAGCGTCGTCACGTCGCAGCGCAAAGATGAAGTGGAGGCGCTTTATAAAGCGGCACAAGCCGGAGAACGGGCCGCCTACGAACAGTACCAGATGGCGCTCGACGGAGCGCAGAAACAGGATCGTGAAAGCGCCCGGTCGCTGGTCAATGCGGCCCGCGGTGTAGTGGGAGAGGTGAGCGCCCTGTTGCAGGATGCACGGCTGGTAGCCCCGGAAACGGGCCAGATCGCCGCGATTTATCCCAAACGCGGTGAGTTGGTCGGCGCCGGCACTCCCATTATGAGCCTCGTGGTACTCGAAGACGCCCATGCCGTATTGAATATCCGCGAAGATCTGCTGCCGCATTTCAAAATGGGCGAAACCTTCCGGGCCGATGTTCCTGCGCTCTCCCAAAAAGGAGTCGTCTTCCGGATCAACTACATCAGTCCGTTGGGAAGCTATGCTACCTGGAGGTCGACGAAACAGACAGGAAGTTACGACCTGCGTACTTTCGAGTTGCACGCATTACCCGAACCACAGCTGGAGGGATTGCGTCCCGGCATGTCAGTACTGGTGAATATGGACGAACAATAATCCGTACCCGATGCGAATGCCGCAGCAAAACAGTCCGTTTGTTTCCGTGCTCCGCAGGAGTGGGGCAGGATGACATCCCGAAGGCTCTACTTCGGAGCGTGTGTCGTATTGCCGCTGTTCTGCATCTTTTTTATGGCGACGATATTCGGCTCAGGACAGATGGAGCGCATTCCGATAGGAATCGTCGATCTGGACTGGAGCGCTACCTCGCGCGACATCTCGCGTACGGTGGAAACTGTGCCGACTTTTGCGGTGACCGCACATTTCTCCGATCAGGAGTCGGCCCGCAAAGCCACGCAGCAGAAAAAAATCTACGGGTATCTGGTCATTCCTCCCAATTTTGAATCGGACGTGCTTGCCGGCCGGCAGGCCACGTTGTCCTATTATTACCACTATGCACTGCTGAGTGTGGGCAGCGAGGTGCGGGGGGCATTCGAAACGGTGTTGCAGCAGCCGCTTTCGATGGGACCGATCGTCAGCGAGGCTACTGCGCTGGGCGTGAGTGAAAGTACAGTAACGAATTTTCTGGTGCCGGTGAACGTGCAGAGCCATCCGCTGTACAATCCCGATCTTGACTATTCGGTTTACCTGAGTCATCCTTTTTTTCTTCATTCTGTTCCAGGTACTCATATTGCTGGTGACGGTTTATGCCCTGGGCAGCGAGATCAAGTTTCGCACCGGAGATGCATGGCTGGAAAGCGCCGACGGCAATATCTTTACGGCCGTGGTTGCCAAACTGCTCCCGTATGCCGTGATTTTTATCGTGATGGCGATTTTTGCCAATTACGTCATGTTCGGCGTGCTGCACATCCCTTTTTCATGCGGTTTCTGGCCGTTGAACCTAACCGCCGTACTGTTCGTGATAGCCACGCAAGCGCTGGGTGTCTTCATCTTCTCGATTTTCCCGGCGATCAGCATCATCATCAGTATCGCTTCGATGGTGGGATCGCTCGAAAGACCACGCTTTCCGGAGTGACTTTCCCGGCCCCGTTCATGTTCCCGGCCGTTTATTATGCCTCGTTCCTCTTTCCGGTGCGCCATTTCGTCGAAATCAACCAGAACCTACTGTACGGGGATTACGGCTTTGCGTATACCTGGCAAAACGTGGCCGCGCTATTCCTGTTCATTCCGGCGGCACTGCTGCTGTTACCACGCCTTAAACGGGCCGTTTTGAGCCATCGCTATGAAAACATCGATTAAAATAAAAACGGATTGTCGGATATCGCGGCGATCGCGGCCCGGGAATTCGGATCATCTCCACGAGCTACGCCATCCTGCTGGTGCTGATCGGAGGAATCTTCATCTACGGCTTCCTCTACAATTATATGTACGAACCGAACCTGATCCGCAATGCACCCGTCGCGGTGGTCGATCGGTCGCACAGCGCGCTGAGCCGCCAATACACCCGACTGATCGATGCTGCGCCGCAGGTGAGTGTCTACACGACCGGAACCGGATTTTCCCGGCGCCAAAGAGTTGCTGAAAAAGGGCGAAGTAATCGGAATCATCTACATCCCCGACGACTTCGAGACGCGTGTCAACCGGGGCGGGGAGGCGGTCTTCATCATGTACGGGACTACCGATGCATTCCTCTATTATCTGGCAATGCAGGAAGCATCGGCCGGGGCCATGATGGAGCTCAACGGCCGGTATCGTCCCGAGATGCTGGTTTTTCTGCCGCAGCAGGACGTCCAGCAGATTACGCAGGCCAAAGCCATATCCGTCGTGGGCACCGCCCTGTACAATCACACCGAAGGATACGGCAGTTACCTGATTCCGGCGGTTCTTATGGTGATTATTTTCCAAACCCTGCTGATGGTCATCGCCATGATCAGCGGCGGCGAACGCCATCAGGGAACGATCCGTTGGTTTGCCCCGCAAGGGTTGTCCATGGGGCACATGGCCCGCATCGTGATCGGCAAGACCTTCGTCTATTGCATGCTGTATGCGGTATTCGCCCTTTTCCTGCTGGGCCTGATGCCGGTCATATTCAGTCTCCCCGACATCGGACTGCGTTATGAAATCGTCATGCTGATGATTCCGTACCTGTTGGCCACATCTTTTTTCGGGCTGGCCGCTTCTGTCTTTTTTACCGATTCGGACGCTCCGTTGCTGATGATAGCCTTCTTCTCTGTGGGCTATATCTTCCTTTCGGGCGTGTCCTATCCGCTGGAGCTGATGCCGTGGTACTGGCGCGCCGCGCATTACATATTCCCGGCCGCCCCGGGCACGCTGGCATTCGTAAAAGCCAACTCCATGGGTGCTTCCGTGTCCGATATCCGCCCCGAATACATAACCCTGTGGATACAGAGCGCCGTCTATTTCCCATTGGCCTGCCTCGCATACCGCCACAACATCCGCAAGGCCGCTTTCACGGCACCACAACCCGCTACCGTTTCGAAATAGCAATTATTTAGATACATATCGGGAGTATTCGATACTCCTTTTGGGTATGTAGAAACCTTGCTATCTTCTTTGTTACGTCCAGTAATTGCATCTCTCTTCGCATACGAAAGCCGCGGGTGCCAAAGAACGTGCGGCTTTCTTTCGGATATGCTGCCTTATTTGCCTTTAGCGGGTTGGTGTGTCGCTATCCAATCGGCACAATAGAGTTGCAGTGAACCGAAAAATGGCTTGAAATCCACCCAAAGTTCCTCTTCGTGCGTCGCCAGGTAATCCACGGCCCTCTCTACCGGAAGTTCGATCCGGCCGACGCGGACCATAATCTCCAGTGAATTGCGGATACCGCCTACCGAAGCATATTTTGTCCAGGCGGCCGGTGCCGATAAAATGCCACATGAACCGTTTGATCCGTGCCGGCAAACGATGACGATAAAGGATCATCGTCCAGTAAAAGTTTCTGGTGAATCTTTTTAACGGCACCTCGGAGAATTCCTGGAACCGCGACGCCAGCAGATAGTCGAAGTAAATGTCGGCCAGAATGGACGAATATCGTCCGAAACAGGGCTTGAGCCGCCGCACACATTCGATGAACGCAGGATGGTGGTCCGTATAGTCGTCTATTGCACGATGGAGCAGGATGCCTTTCCGGATCGCCGGCGGATAATCGTTGTAAGAGTTGCCTTTTACCGCGTCGCCGATGAAATTGCCGAGTCGGATTTGCCGGTCCGGTCCGGATAGAAAAATATGGGCAAGGTAGTTCATAGGTTCTGTTTGCAATGACCGACTGCACGGTAGACATGTGTCAGGAGCGTTCTAACGTCAAAAATATATTTGTCGATATACGAACGCTGATCTTTGGATTTGTATTGCTGGATGTATCTCGGATGTTCGAGTACGGTCAACCGGCCGAACAGTTTGGCTTTCCTGTTGAGTTTTTCGATATAATCGGCATTTTTCTTTCCCAGGATAAAAACTTCGGAAGTATCCAATCCGAGGCCGATGTGTTTCTTTAGCGAGTCGATCATGAAATTTTCCGTCATCCGAAAATAGGGTGGGGTCGTCATAATAGTTGGCATTTAACCATTTGCCCTCTTTTTGTCTGACGGACGATGGCCAGCGGGAACGGTGAGTTGATGTAAAACTGCCGGTAAAACTTTCCGGCCCCGCCATACTCGCGGATCATTTCGTACATGAAAACGGAAGAAACCTCATGCGTATGCGCCGAAGTCATCCGAATGCCGCAAACCTCTTCCAAACGCTTCGTATCGGTAAACGGCACGCCGGTCACTCCCGCACCATGCCTGCTGGGGTTGATTCCGACGATAAACCTGCGCGGTTCCGAATCGTTGTAATATTTCCGGTAGAATTGCTCCATCACTTGTAGCGTCTCCGGATTATCCAGATAAGGATTCATGACCTGAAAACCCTCGGGCAGCTCGCCGGGTATAATGTAAATTCCGGTTGAATTCAACGATCCTATCCGCAAATGTGTTAGCCATGGCCATACTAAAATTGAAAGCAGTACAGGAATTTCCGATAAACGATTTGCGAGAAACCTTTATCGGTTTTGCTGCTGCATCCATGCAACGGGGATAAAAGCAAGATTCCCCGAACTTAGATAAGTCCAGGGAATTTGCGGTTTCATTAGTGGTGCCACCAAGAATCGAACTAGGGACACACGGATTTTCAGTCCGTTGCTCTACCAACTGAGCTATGGCACCATGTTTTTTTGTTTGACGGTGCAAAGATAGGGATAAATTTTAATTAAACAATAGCCCGTGTGATTTTTATAAAGATTAGTGGCTGCGGGCTTTTCGGAGTAACGTAACTTCGATCCATTTATTATAGGATGAACACGGAAAAAGGTGGCACGTATAAACAAAAATTGTATCTTTGCAGGGATTACTAATCTATAACGTCGGCGGCAATGAAAATAGCGTTAGCACAGATGAACTACACGATCGGTGACTTCGAGGCGAATAAGATGAAGATTATCGGTTGTGTCAACCAGGCTAAAGCCCAGGGCGTGGACCTGCTGGTATTCAGCGAGCAAGCCGTCAGCGGCGCTCCTGCCTACGACCTGCTCAACAAAGTCTCGTTTTTGGACCTGTGCGAAGATTCGCTTGTAGAGATCGCCTCCTATTGCGACAATATTTCCGTGCTGGTCGGCATGCCCGCCCAAAGCACGAACAACAAAAAAACAATCAGCGTAGCCGCCCTGATCGAGGACCGGAAGATCAAACGGTATGTCGGTAAAAAACGATCGATTCGCGCGACGAACTCTTTCATCTCTCCCCCGTCGAAAGGTTGCGAGTATATCAAAATACGCGGCACGAAAGTCGCCGTGGTCGTAGGCAGCGACATCAAGACCGAACAGGAGTACGGCGACTATGCCGACATTATCGTCAATCTGTGCAACAGTCATTATATGCGGGGCTGCATCGAAAACCGGTACGATTTTTACCGCAGACTCGCATTCATGACGGGTAAGACCGTCGTGTACGTCAACAACGTGGGCGGGCAGACCGATGTGATTTACGACGGTTCGTCCGCTGTCTTTAACAGCCGGGGCGAAGCGCTCGCGTTGCTGAAAAGTTTCGAGGAGGATTTCCAGGTAATCGATCTGAATGCGGACGTCCCCCCCTCGCAAAATTCCCGAACAAAATAAAACCATCAACGTATACCGCGCCATCAAGCTGGGGCTCGGGGACTTTTTCCGAAAAAACGGCTTTCTCTCGGCCTGCATCGGACTGTCGGGCGGGATCGACTCCGCGGTTGTGGCCGCCCTGGCTGCCGAAGTATTGGGGCCGGAAAATGTACACGTCCTGCTGATGCCTTCGCAGTTCTCTTCCGACCATTCGGTCGATGATGCCCGTATTTTGGCGGAAAACCTCGGAGCGCGGTACCAGATCGTCCCGATCACACAAACATTTGCAACGCTGACCCAGACCCTCGGCCCTATTTTTGGTGAACTGCCGTTCGACGTGACTGAAGAGAATATGCAGGCCCGTTTGCGGGGCATGATGCTGATGGCCCTCTCTAATAAATTCGGGCATATCCTGCTGAACACCTCCAACAAGAGCGAAAGCGCGGTCGGTTACGGAACGCTGTACGGCGACAGTGTCGGGGGCGATCAGCATTATCGGGGATCTCTACAAGTCGGAAGTTTACGACCTGGCCCGCTACATCAACCGCAACGGTGAAATTATACCGTCCAATACGATCCTGAAAGCGCCTTCGGCAGAACTGAGGCCCAACCAAAAGGATTCCGATACCCTCCTGCCGTATGACATTCTCGATGCGATCCTGTACCGCATGCTGGAAGAGGGACAGAGCCGCGAAGAGATTATCAACGCCGGTTTCGATGAAGAGGATGTGTACCACGTTTACGGCATGGTCATCCGCAACGAGCACAAACGCTACCAGTTCTGCCCGGTACTGCGCCTGTCGAGCTGCGTGCTGGGCAAGAACCGGATCATGCCGCTCACCAGCCGCTACGGTTGTTAATCCAAGGAAACTACTGCGGTGAAAGACACAATCACACACAAAGGTACCGTCGTTCAGAGCGGCAGGGGTACGGTAGACGTACTGATGCGGCCCGAGAGCGCCTGCGGAGCCTGCCATGCCCGTAAAGTATGCGGGATGGAAGAGGGTGAGGAGAGGATACTCAACGTCGTCACGATCAATGCGCACACATACCGGGAAGGAGAAGAGGTGAACGTCTCTATTTCGGAAGGAATGGGGATCAAAGCGGCGTTGATAGCCTATGCTTATCCGTTCCTGCTGGTCTTCGTCCTGTTGATCGCCCTGCTGCAAAGCGGCATCAGCGAACTCGTCGCTGGCCTTTCGGGACCTCGGTGTCCTGGGCGCCTATTATGTGGTGCTGTATCGGTTCCGGAACCGTATCGCCAAAGAGATTCAGTTCAGCATCAGTAAAATAGAACAAGATAACGGAATAGAGGAATAAAGAGGTCGGAAGAATCGAATGAACGAAACATTGCTGTTTACCGTTTTAGTGCTTTGCATTTTGGGTGTACTATCTGCTGTGATCCTCTATTTCGTCGCGCAGAAGTTCAAGGTAGTGGAAGACCCCCGTATCGGACGTCGTCGAAGGCATGCTTCCCGGTGCCAACTGCGGCGGCTGCGGATTTCCGGGCTGCAAGGGCATGGCGGATGCCTTGGTGAAAAACGATGACCTCTCCGCGCTTTACTGTCCGGTAGGCGGCGCCGGCACCATGCAGGAATAGCGTCTTACCTGGGGAAAGCCGTTGCCGATAAAGGTCCCGAAGTAGCGGTAATCCGCTGCGCCGGAAATTGCGACAAACGTCCCCGGACCAATATTTTCAACGGAGCCTCGTCCTGTGCCGTGGAAGCTGCCCTGTATGCCGGTGAAACTTCCTGCACATTCGGATGCCTGGGGCAAGGCGATTGCGTAACGGTCTGTTCGTTCGGAGCCCTGAGCATGAATCCCATTTCCGGACTGCCGGAGGTGGACGAGGACAAATGCACGGCCTGTGGCGCATGCGTCAAGGCTTGCCCCAAATCCATTATCGAATTACGCAAAAAAGGTGTCAAAGGGCGTCGCATCTACGTGGCCTGCTCAAGTAAGGAAAAGGGAGCGCTGGCCCGCAAAGCTTGCTCCGCGGCCTGCATCGGCTGCGGGAAATGTGTCAAAACCTGTCCGTTCGGAGCGATTTCGCTCGACAACCATTTGGCTTATATCGATGCCGAATTGTGTAAACTTTGCCGTAAATGCGTCGTGGAATGCCCTACGGGCGCGATACTCGAAGTGAACTTCCCGCCCCGCAAAAAAGAGCCGGTTACGGCAGCTACCCCGCCGGCCGATCGTATTCCGGCTTCAACTACTGTTACAGTGCCGAATAACAGCGGTTCCGATACTCCTGCGGTTACGCCGCATCCGAATACCAAACCGCAAAACCCAAGCGAACCCACACTATTTTAGCCGGACGAAATGTTGAAAAGTTTCAGGATAGGAGGTATTCATCCTCCCGGTAACAAGATCAGCAAGGATGCACCCATTACGACGGTTCCGTTGCCGGATTCGGTGACCGTACCGCTTTCCCAGCATATCGGGGCCCCGGCCGAACCCTGCGTAGGCAAAGGCGATTATGTGAAAGCCGGGCAACTGATCGGACAGGCTGCGGGATTCGTGTCGGCCAATGTGCACAGCCCTGTTTCGGGCCAGGTGACAGCCGTCGATTCCGTGCCGGACGCAGGGAGGCATTCGTAGAATAGCGGTCACCATCAGGCGGGAAGGAGACGAATGGGCCGATGGGATCGACTGCGGCGACACACTCATCAAAGAGTGCTATCTAACCGATGAAGAGATTATTGCCAGGATAACGGCGGCGGGTATCGTCGGCATGGGGGAGCTACTTTCCCCACGCAGGTCAAACTGAGCGTGCCGCCCGGCAAACGGGCCGAATACCTGATCGTAAACGGAGCCGAGTGCGAACCTTACCTGACGGCCGATTACCGTACAATGCTGGAACGGGGGAGCCGAAGTGTTGGTCGGCATAGATATTTTATGCAGAGCGCTCGGGGTAACGAAAGCGTTCATCGGTATCGAAAATAATAAACCGGACGCCGTTTCACACCTGACTGCGCTCGCCATCGGCTACCCGCAAATCGAAATCGTGCCGTTGCGCACGAAATACCCGCAAGGAGGCGAGAAGCAGTTGATCCAGGCTCTTTGGGGCGTGAAGTGCCTTCGGGCGGGCTGCCTATCGACGTCGGCGCTGTCGTGCAGAATATAGGAACCGCGTTTGCCGTGTACGAGGCTGTGCAAAAAGAACAAGCCCTTTTGGTCGAACGGGTCGTAACCGTTACCGGTAAAACGTTGGCCCATCCGGCTAACCTGCTGGTGCGAATCGGAACCCGATCCGCTCATTGATAGAGCTTTGCGGCGGCATGCCTCAAGATTCGCTGGAAAAGTAATCAACGGCGGTCCGATGATGGGGACGGGCGGTGTCCAATATCGACGCCCGGTCACGAAAGGGACGTCGGGCGTAGTGATTATGCGTAACTGCGAAGCCCTCAGACCCGCATCCGGCAGTTGCATCAAATGCGCCAAGTGCGTCAGCGTCTGCCCGATGGCACTGGAACCGTACCTGATGAGCAAACTGTCCCAGCGCGGCCGGTACGATGAACTCGAACCGCTGAAAATCACCGATTGCATCGAATGCGGTTCCTGCGCCTATACCTGTCCGGCAGCACTTCCGCTATTGGATTATATCAGGCTCGGTAAAAGCGAAACGATCAAAAGGATACGAGCCCGTAAATCCTGAATAAACGACAAAGAAGAACACTACCCGCATATTCCGATTGAGTCCAATGGAGAAGAAATTAGTCGTATCGCCTTCACCCCATATACATACCCCCGTCTCGACGACGAGGCTGATGATCGACGTGCTCATCGCGCTTTTTCCCGCGCTGGTCGTTTCGGTGATCGTTTACGGCGGTTCAGCGTTGCTGGTAACGGGTGTCGCAGTCCTCTCTTGTGTACTGTTCGAATACCTGATCCAGCGTTACCTGTTGAACGGACGGCCGACGGTGGGGGATTGCTCGGCTGTTGTGACGGGCGTCCTGCTCGGTTTCAACCTGCCTCCGTCGTTGCCGGTGTGGATGATTATACTGGGTGCGCTGGTGGCTATCGGGGTAGGGAAAATGACATTCGGCGGCCTGGGCTGCAACCCGTTTAATCCTGCACTGGTCGGCCGTGTCTTCCTGCTGATCTCTTTCCCCGTACAAATGACCGTATTCGCCACGCCGGAAGGAGTCGATTCCCTTTCGGGAGCATCGGCCATGGCAGATGAAATGCTCACTGAAGCAGGTTCGGCCGTGGATGCGATATCAGGCCCGACGCTGTTGGGATATGTCAAAACAGCTCTGAGCAGCGGCCAAACCACGGCCGACATCGCGCATAAAAAATCTCCTACGGGGACATGCTGCTCGGCTTCAAAGGCCGGTTCGCTCGGGGAAATCGCGGCACTGGCGTTGCTGTTGGGATTTATCTACCTGCTATACCGCAAAGCCATTACCTGGCATATTCCCGTTTCCGTAATCGGTTCGATGGCCGTGTTCAGCGGCATTTTATGGGGAATAGACCCGTTGCACTACATGAATCCGCTGTTCCAAGTCCTGACCGGCGGCGCATTGCTGGGCGCTATTTTTATGGCGACGGACTATGTAACCTCCCCGATGACACCGCGCGGAATGGCCGTTTATGGGATCGGCATCGGGGTTATCACCATCCTGATCCGCGTATGGGGCGCCTATCCGGAAGGTATGTCGTTCGCGATCCTGATTATGAATGCCGTGGTTCCGTTGATTAACAAATATATCAAACCCAAACGATTCGGCGCAGTGGCCCGGGCGATAAAATGACGGATATGGAAAGTTCGCTGAAAAATATGATCCTGACGCTGTTGACAATTACCCTGGTCGCATCGCTGGCCGTCGGGGTGGTTTACCGCATTACGGCCGGGCCGATCGCCGAAGCCAAAGCGGCCAAAATTACACAGGCAATCGCAAAAGTGCTCCCTCCGTTCGACAACCGGCCCGGAGATTCAGTACAGGCCTTGGCGATTGACGGCGGGGAAATAAAAGATCTATCAGGGTACCCGACAGGGACAAACGGTCGGCTACGCCATCGAAACGTTCTCGAACAACGGTTTCGGGGAATAATCCGTCTGATGGCAGGTTTTCTTCCCGACGGCACGATCTACCGTCGAAACATTGTCGCAAAGCGAGACACCCGACTCGGCGACAAAATGGAGAAGACGAAATCGGACTTCGCTTTGCAGTTCGACAATAAAAACCCCGGACCTTCCGGCTGTCGGTCAAAAAGATGGAGGCGATGTGGATGCGATTACCGCCGCCACCATCTCGTCGCGCGCCTACACCGATGCCGTGGCAAGGGCCTATAAGGTATTCGGGCAGATAACCGGCACGACCGATAAAACAGGAAAGGAGGCGAATCATGAGTAAACTGCAACTGCTGACCAAAGGCATCATTCGCGAGAATCCGACGTTCGTTTTGCTGTTGGGCATGTGCCCCACGCTCGGTACCACCACCTCTGCCGTCAACGGCATGGGTATGGGGTTAGCCACACTCTTCGTGCTGACACTGTCGAACGTGGTGATTTCGCTGGTCAAAAACCTGATCCCGGCACAGGTCCGCATCCCGTCGTTCATCGTAGTGATCGCCGCTTTCGTTACTGTCGTACAGCTCTGTATGGAGGCCTACACACCGGACCTGTACAACACGCTGGGCGTCTACATTCCGCTGATCGTCGTGAACTGTATCATACTCGGCCGGGCCGAGGCATTCGCCTCAAAGAACAACGTGCTCGACTCGGCTATGGACGGACTGGGCATCGGATTGGGGTTCACGCTTTCTCTGACGGTGATCGGCGCAGTACGGGAGATGCTCGGCAGCGGAGCGATATTCGGCATGAAATTCATCCATGGCGACGGAATGCTGTTGTTTATCCTGGCTCCGGGAGCATTCATCGTACTGGGCTACCTGCTGGTGCTGTTCAATAAATTAACGGCTAAACTCAAATAGGGATGGAGTATTTCGTTATTATCATCAGCTCGATCTTTGTCAACAATATCGTCCTGTCACAGTTTCTGGGCATCTGCCCGTTTCTGGGCGTATCGGGTAAAGTCTCGACATCGCTGGGGATGGGGGCCGCCGTGACGTTCGTGCTTGCCATCGCCTCGATCGCCGCTTACCTGATCCAATATCATATCCTCGTGCCGCTGCATATCGAGTATATGCAAAACGATCGTATTCATCCTGGTGATCGCGGCACTCGTGCAGATGGTCGAGATCATACTCAAGAAAGTAAGTCCTGCGCTTTATCAGGCGCTCGGTATTTTCCTGCCGCTGATTACTACGAACTGCGCCGTCCTGGGTGTGGCCATCCTCTTGGTGCAAAAAGAGTACAACTTGGGCGAAGCGGTGGTATATGCCGTAGCCGTAGCGGTCGGATTCACGTTGGCGCTGGTCCTCTTTGCCGGCCTGCGGGAACGGTTGGAACTGGAGAATGTTCCAAAAGCATTGCGGGGTGTCCCCATCGCATTGATTACAGCCGGCATTCTGGCGATGGCCTTTATGGGATTTTCCGGATTGGTGCGCTGACAAGAAGAAGCAAAAAAAAGAATTCGTAACTATCCATAACATGGAAATCACAGGAGGGGCGGCAAAAAGTCGCCCCGTTTTGTATCGTTTTTCACCGATTTTACGTTAAATCCAAAAATAATTCTATATTTATCTTTGTGTGTCGTGCCGTCCGATCCGGCAACCGATCCGATAAAGTGTCCTTACGCCTTCACATAGTCCTGCCGTTATTTTGGCGATGCTTTGCATCCCCAAGGGGGTTTTCTATGGATTCCGACCGGAAGAAAGATTCGCTCGACCGTAAAGGGAAGGAACGCGAACTCAAGGAGCTGCCGGACAGACAGCAAAAGAAAGACAAGGAAGGCCCTGGACGTTTCACCTCTTTTTTATTTACAACTCGATCAAGGCCCGTCCGCGCAACCCGGAAGAAGAACAACGTGCGCTCCGGCGCGAGAACGACTACATGTCCCGTTTTTGCCGGACGCACGATCGGAGAGATACACGTCTACCGCAACAATGTTTTCGAGGGAAGCAACCGGTGGGTAGACCGGACTCTCAATTCCATGCACTATCCGACCCGGGAGAAGCAGATTCGCAACGACCTGCTGTTCCATACGGGCGATACGCTCGATCCGGTGGAAATACGCAACAACCGCCGCCTGCTGCGGTCGCGCGATTACATTACCGATGTCAATATCCTCGCCGTTCCGCGTCCGGATGATACCACGATCGTAGATATGTACGTCCTGACGAAAGACAAATGGACGATCAGTGCGGACCTCGATATCGACAGCGACGGCCCTTCGTCGGTCGAAATCTACGACGATAACTTCCTCGGCCTCGGCGACCGGTTCAGCATCCGGACTTATCTGGATTGGAAGCACGCCTTCCGGTACGGCGGCAACCTCGTGGAGTATTCCATGCCCAATATCGGCGGGACTTTCTGGGACGGCAGGGTGGTAGCGGGGCAGGGCTTCGACAATTCGGCATACGGGATCGAACTCAAGAAAGAGTTTATCCGCCCCACGGACTACGGTGCTGGGGCTTCGTTCATGTACAAGCGCGACCTGATCGATATTTTCCCGCCCGACACGTCCATTCATGCCCGTTGGACGATACTCGACCTTTGGGGGGGACGGGCTTTTGCGATACCGGCCTTGCGGAACAGCCTCTATTTCACTGCTCGCTTTTTTCAACCTCCATGACACCGACCGCCCCGAAGTATCGAGCACGCTAAACCCATATTTTTCACAGCAATTCGATGGTGATCGGCAGTATCGGTTTTTACAAGGAGCGCTTTCAGCTGGCCAGCCTGATCTATGGCTACGGCGTACCGGAGGATATAGCTTACGGCTACCGCACGGCTTTCCTGACGGGATACTCCTGGGGAGAATTCGGAAACCGGTGGTATTTCGGCGGGGAGTTCAGTGCCGGATATTTTACGCGGATCGGTTATTTTGGGATCGGGGCAGGTTTGGGCAGTTACCTGAACCAATCCGGCGGCCAGTTCTACCGCACGACGCTTTCGGCCCGGATTACCTATTTTACCAACCTGATGGGAAGCGGACGATATCCGGTCCGCTAATTCCTGACCCTGAATGCGACAAGGGGCTGGAATCGCCTGGACGGATTCCGTGAAACACTGGAGTTCAACTCCGTGGCCGATTTACGGGGCATGAAAGAAGAGGTATACGGCACCAACCGCATGGTCCTGAATACGGAAACTGTCGTGTTCACGCCGTGGCATATCGCCCAGTTCAAAATGGCGATGTTCGGTTTCGCCGATTTCGGCCTGATCGGCGACAACGGCAATATTTTCAAGAATAATTTTTTATGCGACGGTAGGGCTGGGGATTCGGATCAAGAACGAACACTTGATTTTCAATACGATCAGCATCCGTTTGGGCGTAGCCCTGAATAAAAACGGATTCATGGATTCTCATTACTTCGACCTGTCGAACCGCGATCGCAATAATCCGATCCGGTATATCCCCGTCAAAGCCGCGCCGATCGATTATTTGTAACCATGAAAGGCCTTTAATCTTACACCTCCACAAATTGTAACCGCTGTCGTCTCTCGGATATGTACAATGGCATGCGTAAGATCGCACGAGATGACGGTTACTGCGAATTACTTTCTTTGCAATGAGTCCGCGGCAGGAGCCTCCTTATTGAACATCCCCCGGGTGACGTCGACAATCTCCTTTTCGATATACTTCCATCGGGTCGCAATCCCGATCAACAGCAGGATGATGAGTATGATCATCATCCTTACTGTTGTTTTATTGGGTTTTACGGGCGTTTGATCGTCCATAAGGGGGATTAGTTAGTCTTAAATTTCATTTTGACCTGCGCCAGTTCCGCATTGGCTTTTTCGATTTTCTTGGCGAGCGTCGCCTTGAATTCCAGCACCTTGCCCATCAGCGCTTCATCGCCGGTGGCCATGATTTGTGCGGCAAGAATCGCTCCGTTGCGGGCACCGTCGAGCGCCATCGTGGCCACGGGGATACCCGCAGGCATCTGCAAAATTGACAGGATGCTGTCCCACCCGTCGATCGAGTTCGACGATTTGATCGGAATGCCGATTACAGGCAGCGGGGTGAGCGCAGCGATGACACCGGGCAGGTGAGCCGCGCCGCCGGCACCGGCAATAACCACCTTAATGCCCCTTTTGTGGGCGTTTTTCGCGAAATCCATCACCAATTCGGGCACACGGTGTGCCGAAAGCGCGTTGATTTCGTACGGAATTTCCATTTCATCGAAAAATTTGGCGGCCTCCTCCATGATCTTCAGGTCCGAGGTACTGCCCATGATAATGCTCACTTTGGGTGTCATGTGCGGTGCGGTTTTATTATTGGCGATTAATTGCTAATTTTGCGCAAAGATAAGCACAAACGGCCGATTTCACACAGGCCGTCCGCGATAAAATTTCACGAATATGGCTGCGACCCAGACCATCCGCCTGCACGACAAAACATTCCGGCTCTCCATTCCGCACGACCGACTGGTCGGAGCGATCGGGGAAGTCGCCCAAAGGATCAACCGCGATTATGCCCGGCGGGAGTGCCCCTTGTTTCTGGGAGTGCTCAACGGTTCGTTTATGTATATGGCTGAGCTGCTCCAGCATATCGATTTCACCTGTGAGGTCTCTTTCGTCAAGCTGGCCTCTTACAACGGCACCTCGTCCACGGGGGCGGTGCAGGAGCTGATCGGGTTGACCAACAACCTCCAGGGACGCCATATCATTATCGTCGAGGACATCGTCGACACGGGTGGCAGCATAGAACACCTGATCCGTTCGCTCATCGGGCACAACCCTGCCAGCATATCGGTATCCACATTACTGTTCAAACCCGAAGCTTACAAAAAAGAGCACAAGATCGATTACTACGCGATGGCGATCCCCGATAAATTCATCGTAGGCTACGGATTGGACTACGATCAGCTGGGTCGCAACCTGAAAGACATTTATGAACTTGCAGCAGAATAACGAGGGATCTGCTCGACGGCGGCCGCCGCCTGCCGCTGGTCGAGGATTTTTACACGATACAAGGCGAAGGATTCCACACCGGTAAACCCGCTTATTTCATCCGCTTGGGCGGTTGTGACGTAGGATGCCGTTGGTGTGACGCCAAAATGACGTGGAATCCCAAACTTTTCCCGCCGACCGAGGTAGACACAATCGTAGAACGGGGCCTGTTCCTACCCCGCACAAGCCATCGTCATCACCGGGGGAGAACCGTCGCTCTATCCGCTGGACTATCTGACCGACGCTTTAGCCAAAAAAGGATTGCAGATTTTTCTCGAAACCTCCGGTGCTCATGAATTGAGCGGGCACTTCGACTGGATTTGCCTCTCTCCGAAAAAACAGCAACCGCCCGTTCCTTCGGTTTTTCCGAAAGCCGATGAACTGAAAGTGATTATCGAAACACCCGGCGATTTCGCTTGGGCGGAAGAGAACGCTGCTAAAGTAGGGGAGCGGTGCCGCCTTTACCTGCAACCCGAATGGAGCCGCTACGATGGGATGATCGAAGCGATCGTGGAGTATGCGAAAGGCAATCCGCAATGGAATATCTCAGTGCAAACACATAAGTATATGAGAATTCCGTAGCCTCACTTCTACTCTTTGATAATATAAATTGTCTCTCCCTGACGTTTCATCAGGTAATGTTCGCGGGCATAACGCTCCAGGAAGGCATCGTCTTTGAGATTTTCAATAATCGTACTGTCCTGCGTGATCTTCTGCTGGTAATAGTCGCGCTGGCTCTCCAGTTCATTCAGTTGCTGGTTGAGCTTCCATACCTCGATCAAGTTATTTTTTGTCGAAAACCGTTATCAACAGGATAAAGATAATGATCGAGATCATCCACAGCCTGCGGTCTTTCAGGAATTTGTTTACGGAGAAATTCACTGTCCCGATTTTTCGTAAAGATAGCAATTAATATCTACCGGGCCTATTCCGCCCACCATTTATAAAAGTGATGCACCGGGCCGTGACCGTGGCCGAGCCGGTACTCGCAGCCGTTGAGAATCGCCTTGTGCAGATAATTTTCCGCCAGCTGGACAGCCTCTGCCAGAGGATATGCCAATGCCAGATATGAAGCGATGGCCGAGGATAACGAACATCCCGTTCCATGTGTATTCAGCGTATTAATGCGCTCGTAACGGTAATGGCGAATAAGTTTTTCGCTATCAAACAGATAGTCGGTCAACGTCTCTCCATCCAAATGCCCCGCCTTGAACAAAACCGCCCGCACCCGCTGCTGCGACATGGCAACGGCAGCACCAGCGAAATCCGCTTCCGACCCAATTTCCAACCCAGTCAGGTATTCTGTTTCGGGAATATTCGGTGTTACAACCGTTGCCAACGGAAACAGGTGGGTCCGGATCGCCTCAGCAGCCGGTTCATCGATCAATCGGCTACCCGAAGTGGAAACCATCACCGGGTCGAGCACCACATTGGTTACTTCGTATTTCTTTAACAACCCGGCAATCGCAACGACAGACGCCTCAGTCGGCAACATTCCCAACTTCACCGCGTCGACCCCGATATCCTCCAATACCGCGGCAATTTGCGCCGCCACCATATCGGCCGGAACATTGTGAATCCTGCTCACCCCAACCGTATTCTGGGCGGTAATAGCCGTAATCGCACTCATCGCATAACAGCCGCAGGCAGACATAGTTTTAATGTCGGCCTGTATGCCGGCACCTCCTCCGCTGTCGGAACCTGCGATCGTCAGAACTTTTTTATAGTGTTTCATGGACATCTCTTTAAAAAGCAATGCTTCGGTTAAAAATGGGCAAAACCCTCACATTCAAGCAAAACAGGATTGCCGCGATCCAACCAGCGAATCTCTTCTCCTGCTACAATCCGGCCGATTTCATAAAGCGGTTCACCGAATTTTGCCTTATAATCTTCGGCCAGCCGTGCCGCTGCACCCACATCCGCCGTCAGCAAAAGCTTATAGTCTTCCCCGCCCGCAACAGCCAGTTCGATAGGGGTGTTCGTCGGAATCATATCGAGCGAGACTTCTGCACCAACCCCCGACATTTGTAAAATGTGCATCAGATCCGATGCAATACCGTCCGATATATCCATCATCGCATGCACCTCATTCCGCCCTCCTAGCCAGATACCTTCATTTACAAATGGTTCTGGCTTATTATGTAAAGCAATGAAGGGCGTATCCCGGCCGGAGAGCATATCCTGCAGTCCTTGGGCGGAATCGCCCAGGTATCCGGTTACGAATATCCTGTCTCCCGGTTTGGCGTCTCCGCGCCGTTTGAGATGTGTGTTTTCCGCGCGGCCGATAGCCGTTACGCTGACGGTGAGCCGGTCCCTGGCCGATGTGGTATCGCCCCCCAACAGCGGCACGCCGAACTGGGTCGAGAGGGCGTAATAACCGGCTAAAAACGCGTCGATCCACACTCCGGTCACACCCGGCGGCAATGACAAAGAGAGAAACGATGCGACCGGGGCAGCCCCCATAGCCGCGACATCGCTCAGGTTTACGGCAAGGGATTTGCGTCCCAACTGTTCAGGAGTGATCCGATCGCGCAGGAAATGAATATCCTCCACGAGCAGATCGGTCGTTACGACCATCGATTCCGTCGTATTGAGCGGCAGAACCGCACAGTCGTCACCGATTCCTTCACATCCATGCGAGGGAATTGACGCGAACCGTTCCCGGATCAGCTCGATCAGTCCGAATTCACCTAAACCACTTAAATCCATTGCAATATGTATAAAAACCTTTCGAAAACAAACTATTCCTGCAATTTAACTGCAAAAATATGCGAAATATTCGATTCGGTGCTGTATTTTTGTGGCGAATTTGGATAATCAGGCAAATTGACGAATGCGATGAAATTATTGATTATGAACGGGCCCAACCTGAACTTGCTGGGCCAGCGCGAAAAAGACATTTACGGGGAGCGCTCTTTCGACTCCTACTTGCAGGAGCTCAAAGGCATGTTTCCCGAGGTAGAATTGGACTACTTCCAATCCAATGTCGAAGGCGAACTGATCAACCGCATTCACGAGGCGCGCGGCGTATACAACGGCGTTATCCTGAATGCCGGCGGCTATACGCACACTTCCGTCGCGCTGGCCGATGCGATCGGCGGCGTGCAGGAACTGGTGCCGGTTGTGGAGGTGCACATCTCGTGCATACTGGCCCGGGAGGAGTTCCGCCACATCTCGCTGATCGCGCCCAAATGCAAAGGATCGGTGATGGGATTCGGACTCGATTCGTACCGGCTGGCCATCCTGAGTTTTCTTTAACATTCCTGAACGTATTTACCTCTCGGGCGAGGTATATTGGCACGGTCAGCGAGAATATTCGAAACAACACACGATTGAAGATTAAGATAAAAACGGAAGCTGCCTGGCTTCCGGTTAACAGAAACACAAGATGAAGAAGAGGACTAAAATTATCGCGACGATCTCGGACCAACGATGCGACGTCGAGTTTATCCGGTCGCTGTATGAAGCGGGCATGAACGCCGCACGTATCAATTCGGCGCATGTAACGACCGAAAGTGCCGCCAAGGTGGTGGAGAACGTCCGCAAAGTATCGGACCGCATTGCCATTATCATAGACACCAAAGGCCCCGAAATCCGTGTAACCGGTATGGCGCCCGGCTTCGAAACCGGCATTAAGGTGTCGCGCGGGGACATGATCCGGATCAAAGGCTCCGAAACGAACGAACCTTCCAACAACGAAGTGGTGTACGTCAACGACTCTTCGATTTACAAAGATGTTCCGGTAGGGGCCGCCATCCTGATCGACGATGGCGAACTGGAAATGGAAGTGACTGAAAAAAAAGACGATGAGCTGATTTGCCGCGTTAAGAACAACGGGGTCATCAAGCCGCGTAAAAAGCGTGAACATACCCAATGTCCCCATCAACCTGCCGTCGGTGACCGAGCGTGACTTCGAATTCATCAACTGGGCCATCGACATGGATATCGACTTTATCGCCCATTCGTTCGTCCGCAAAAAAGAGGATGTGCTTGCGGTAAAAAAGATCATCGAGGAACGCAACAGTACGATCAAGATCATTTCGAAGATCGAGAACCAGGAAGGCGTGAACAACATCGACGAAATCCTGGACGAAACCTACGGCATCATGGTGGCCCGCGGTGACCTGGGGGTGGAAATCCCGGCCGAAAGGATTCCCGGCACACAGCGCTTTCTGGTCAACAAATGCATCGAAAGCAAAATCCCTGTCATCATCGCCACACAGATGCTCCACACGATGATCAGCAATCCGCGCCCCACCCGGGCCGAGATCAGCGACGTGGCCAACGCGATTTACCAGCGAGTCGACGCAGTTATGCTCAGCGGCGAGACGGCCAACGGCGACTATCCGGTCGAAGCGGTCGAAACGATGGCGCGCGTTGCCGCCGAAGTGGAAAAGGACCACAGCAACCCGAACATCGAGATGAACCTCGTGCGCATCAACAACGAAATTACGGCGCAATTGTGCCGGTCGGCCGTGCGTGCCACGCTGAACCTGCCCGTCAAAGCGATCGTGATCGACACGCTGTCGGGGCGCACCGGGCGCTACCTGGCCGCTTTCCGCAGCCAAAAACCCGTCTTCGCCGTTTGCTACCGCAAAAGCGTCATGCGCCACTTGGCTATCTCTTATGGCATCCATGCGATTTACAGCGAGCCGTCCATCAACCACGAAGGCTTCCTGCTCAGCATCCTCTACTACCTCGAGGAGAAGAAATGGCTCTCGAAAGAGGACCTGATCGTCGTACTGGGCGGCAGTTTCGGCGCAGCCAAAGGCGCCTCGTTCATGGAGATCGGCAATGTACTGAACCTGGAACACAAGGCACTGACCAATGCAAAGTAGCCTGCCGTAACCTTCTGCATCCAAACGAAAAAGAAGCAAGACACTACAAAAAGATAAGGGGTGAACGCCATGTTCACCCCTTATCTTTTACATTCGGCTGTTATCTTCACCTGTACAGGCAAGCCTTACCACAACTTCTGCAAGGCCGTATCCACATTCCCGGAAGGCACCTATTTAATACAAGTTCGATTATTTATATACTTCGGGCTGCCGCTCGCCGCGCAAAACCTCAAGGGCGTTGTCAGCCAGGGCCTGCATTTCATCCTCCCCAGGGATTACCACGACCGGGGCAACGAACTCCACCATCGCTTTGATGTAGTCGCAGATGAAAGCGCTGTAAGCTATACCGCCGGTGATCAGGATCGCATTGACATTACCGTGCAGGACAGCCGCCATACAGCCCACCTCTTTGCCGACATTATAGGCCATCGCTTCGATAATGCGCAGTGTCTTCTGGTCGCCGTTCAGACCGCGTTCTACCAGCTCTTTCACATTGTTCGACCCTGTCAGCGACACCAAACCGCCCCGGCCGCTGATCATCCGGTCGACCTCCCGTTCGGTATAGCGACCGCTGAAACAGAGGTCAACCAGTTGTTTGGCCGGCAGCGCCCCGGAACGCTCGGGTGAAAAGGGACCTTCACCGTCCAATGCGTTGCTGACATCGATCACACGGCCGTGCCGGTGTGCCCCGACCGAAATACCACCGCCCAGATGGGCCACGATCAGATTCAGGTCGTCGTACTGTTTGCCGACACTGCGGGCATAAGCGCGTGCGACGGCTTTTTGGTTCAGGGCGTGGAAAATCGAAACCCGCTTGAACAATTCATGCCCGGCGATCCGCGCGATATCCTGCAGTTCGTCAACCACCACCGGATCGGCGATATAAGCCTTTGCCCCGGGAACCATCGCAGCAATATCGGCCGCCAGCAATCCGCCCAAATTGGACGCATGCTCGCCTTGCGGGGCATGGATCAGGTCGTGCTTCAACGTTTCGTTTACCTCGTAAACGCCCGATGGAATCGGTTTGACCAAGCCACCCCGGCCAATCACTGCCGAAAGCGACTGAATATCGATATTCGCCTCCAAAAGTGCATCGACGATCAACTGCTTCCGGAATCCGAACTGGTCCGCCACCTGTTTATACGGTTGCAGCTCCTCGGTCGAATGGCGCAGCGTCCGTGAAAAAACTTCCTTTTCGTTGTCGAATACGGCGATTTTGGTCGAGGTCGAACCGGGATTGATGACCAGTATCCTGTAAATTTTCTCCATGATTATTGTTGATTTCCGGCCCGTGAGGCCTCAAAACTATTTTGCACTCAGCGCGGCCAGTGCGATCGAATAGAGTTTCGACTCGGCCGAATCCCCGCGCGAAGTAAGTACGCAAGGCGCCTTGGTTCCGGCCACCATCGCCGCCAGCGAAGCATTGCAAAGGTGGTTGGCCGATTTGAAGAAAACGTTCGCAGCATCGAGGTTAGGCATCAGCAGGCAATCGGCATCTCCGGCCACCGGGCTGGAGAGGTGTTTCGTACGGGCCACCTCTTCGAACAACGCCACATCCAACGCCAGGGGACCATCCAAAACCACGTCGCCCAACTGTCCCCGGTCGGCCATTTTGGCCAGCACGGCCGCTTCGACAGACGACTGCACGCTGGCAAGCAACTGCTCGCTCGGGGCAATCGCGGCAATCTTGGGGCACTCGACACCCAATACTTTAGCCGTCGCCGTCAGGTAACGGACGATAGCCGTCTTCTGACTCAGGTCGGGGTAGGGAATAACCGCCACATCCGACACGACCAGCAATTTGTGATACATCGGCAGTTCGAACACCGTTACATGGCTCAGCACCCCTTTGGGCGGCAGCAGTCCGTACTCCTTATTCAGAATGCCCCCGCATATATTTATCGGTCGAAACCAATCCCTTCATCAGTACGTCGGCTTCACCGTCATTGACCATTTTCACCGCCAGGCTCACGCAGGCCACATCGCTTCCACCTGCGACGAGGGTGAATTTGGCCGGATTTATCTCCAGCGCCATACACACGCGCTGAATCTCCTCGGGATCACCTACCAGTGTCGCATCGACGATCCCCATGTCGACAGCTGCATTGACCGCCTCGATCGTATGAGCATCCTGCGCATAGGCAACAACTATTCTTTTCTTAGGCCGCCCCTTTACGGCGGTGATCAGCTCTTCCAGTTTCGTAATCATAGCTTAGATTTCAGTTTTCGGGTGTTAAAAGTACGAATAAAAAAGTTCCCCTGCCGACGCAGGAGAACTTTCCGCACTTTTTATACCAGCTTTTCGGCGAATTATTCCGAACGTTTTTTTAGCAAACGGAACGTATCCGACGCGATCACCAACTCTTCGTTGGTCGTAACGGCTGCCACCTTGACTTTCGAGTCGGGGGTGGAGATAATGATGTCCCTCGCACGGACGCCGTCATTGGCCTCTTTGTCGAACAGGATGCCCATGTATTCCATTCCTTCGCACACCCACTCGCGGACGAGGTAGTCGTTCTCGCCGACACCGCCCGTAAAGACGATCAGGTCGGCTCCGCCCATCAGTGCGGCGTACTGTCCGATAAATTTCTTGATCCGGGCGACGAACATCGCCAACGCCAGTTTAGCCCGTTCATCCCCGCGGTTTGCAGCGGCATGGATGTCGCGCATATCCGACGAAACACCGGTAATGCCGTAAAGGCCAGACTCCTTGTTGATCATACCGGAGAGACGATCGAGGTTAAGTCCCTCTTTCTCAGCAATGTAGATCAGCGCACCGGGATCGGTGCTGCCGCAGCGGGTACCCATAATCAGGCCGTCCACCGGAGTGAAGCCCATCGACGTGTCGTACGACTTACCGTCCAGAATAGCGGTAATCGATGCACCGTTGCCAATATGGCAGGTGATGATTTTCGAATGGTCGAAATCGATACCGGTCATCTTGCAACCCACCTGTGCAACATACTTATGGCTCGTCCCATGGAAACCGTAACGGCGCACGCGATACTCTTCGTAATATTTATAGGGAAGGGCATACATGAAGTTTTTGGCCGGAATGGTCTGGTGGAACGAGGTGTCGAACACGGCGACCTGAGGCGTGTTCGGCAGGATATTCTCCATCGAAAGGATACCTTTCAGATTGGCCGGATTGTGCAGGGGGCCAGTTCGAAGCAAAGCCTCGATCTGCTGTTTGACGGTTTTGTTGACGACCGCGCTGTCCTGAAATATTCGCCGCCATGCGCCACGCGGTGTCCGACGGCCGACAGTTCGGTAATGCTGTTCAGTACGCCGTGATCGGGATCCACCAGTGCTTCGAGGATCAGGTTGATGCCTGAAGTATGGTCGGGGATGCTTTTTGGTCAGTTCGAACTTAGGTTTGTCTACCGGTTTATGTACCAGCAGCCCGTCCGACAGGCCGATCCGTTCGATCTGTCCTTTCACCAGCAGCGAATATTCATTCGCGCAGGACATTTTGATTACCTGGTATTTGATCGACGAACTGCCGCAGTTTAAAACGAGAATAGTCATTATTACGAGTGTAAATGATGAAATTTAGGATTCGTATTTATTTCATGCCGCCGGCCTGGCAGGCAGTGATTGCGACCAGATTGACGATATCTTCGACCGAACAGCCGCGCGAAAGGTCGTTGATCGGTGCGGCCATCCCCTGCAGGATAGGGCCGATAGCTTCGGCGTGCGCCATGCGCTGTACCAGCTTGTAGGCAATGTTGCCCACTTCGAGGGTGGGGAAGACCAGCACATTGGCCTTGCCGGCGATTTTGCTTCCCGGAGCCTTCTTTGCACCGATACCCGGCACGATCGCCGCATCGGCCTGCAATTCGCCGTCGATCATCAGCGTAGGGTCCATCTGCTGGGCCAGCAGCGTCGCGGAAACCACCTTGTCGACCATTTCATTTTTGGCCGAGCCTTTCGTTGAGAAGCTCAGCATCGCGATGCGCGGTTCGATGCCAGCGATCACGCGGGCCGTCCGCCCGGTCATAACCGCGATCTGCGCCAACTCCTCGGCAGTCGGATTGGGATGCACGGCACAATCGGCAAAGACCATCATGCCATGCTCGCCGAACATCGTGTCGGGGAATCAGCATAATGAAGGCTCCCCGATACAACGCTGATGCCCGGAAGCGTCTTCACATACTGGAATGCAGGGCGCAATACGTCGCCCGTGGCGTTGTTCGCACCGGCCACCTCGCCGTCCACATTGCCGTTTTTGACCATCAGCGCAGCCAGGTAGAGCGGATCGACGATCAGTTTTTCAGCCTGTTCGCGGGTCAGTCCTTTGCTGGCACGCAGCTTCAGCATCAATTCGACGTACTCCTCTTTTTTAGGATTGTTCTCGGGATCGACGATCGTAGCCTTACCGATCTCGTCGAGGTAATATTCAGAGGCCAGATGGTGGATCTGGTCCGGGTTGCCGATCAATACCAGCTTGGCGAAGCCCTCTTTGATGATTTGGTTGGCCGCCTTGATGTTCCGCTCTTCGGCAGCTTCGGGCAAGACGATGGTTTTGATCTCTTCTGCGGCTTTCGCCTTGATTCTTTCAACAAATTCCATGACTCTGTATTATATTCAGTTGTATTTCGTAATCAGGAAAAAACCGCCGGCCACGGCCAGCAGGGACAGCGCAATGCTGACCACCAGATAAAGGATCGCCCCCGAGGTATACCCCAAGCGGATCATCTTAAACATTTCAAGCGAAAACATCGAGAAAGTGGCGAATCCGCCGCAAAATCCGATCACAGCCAGGTAATACCAGTGTCCCGTCAGACGGCAGGCCACCAATGCCCCGATCAACAGCGAGCCGACGACGTTGACCAGCAGGCTGTGCCACGGAAAATGAGACATGGCCGCAAGCGGCAGCATGGCCCGGGAAATCGCGTAGCGCAGTGCGCTGCCGGCAAAACCGCCGATTCCGACCATTAAAATATCCTTCATCCCTTCGTTGTGCTTAATATCTTACAAAGATAGGGAATGCAAATTATTTGAAAAAGGGAAATCCGATTTAAATTTTCAATCCTCGTACTTATAACCGACCCCTTTGATCGTGACGATATGATGGTCTCCGAGCTTCTCCCGCAGCTTGCGGACGTGTACGTCGATCGTCCTGTCGCCTACGATTACATCGTTGCCCCAAACATTCGAGAATATCTCTTCGCGTGAAAAAGACCTTCTGGGGTTTGGGTAGAGCAACGCGAGCAATTCGAACTCCTTGCGCGGAAGTACGATCTCCTTGCCCTCCTTGAGTACAAAGGTAGCGTTCGCGGTCGATCACGATCGGCCGGTCGGCCGCCGGAACCTCGTTCGGGACGGTTTCGAACCGTTTCAGCAACGCCTTGATGCGGCTGACGAGCACCTTGACACGAATCGGCTTGGCAATGTAGTCGTCCGCGCCCGCCTCGAAACCGGCAATCTGCGAATAATCCTCGCCCCGCGCCGTCAGGAAGGCAATCAGCGTATTTTTCAACTCGTCCTGTTTGCGGATCTCCTGACAGGTTTCAATCCCGTCCATCTCCGGCATCATCACATCGAGCAGGATCAGATGGGGAACTACTTCCCGGGCTTTGGCCACAGCCTCTTTCCCGTTCGTGGCCGTATAGACCTGATAGCCCTCCCGGATCAGGTTGTAACTGATGAATTCCAAAATGTCCGCTTCGTCGTCAACCAGCAAAATCCGTTGCTCCATAATATTAAAACAGGTTTAAGTTTGACTGCAAAATACGTTAAATAATATTAACTAATTGTTAATTAGCAAAAATATTTCCCCTGCGGAAAACCTCAGGGGAACTTTTTGGGATACCGCTGTGATTTTAAAGAAAAAACCTGTACATTTGTTCTTTAAATCCTGCTGTAGCGGGCTAACAAAACACCGTGCACGATGACTACTGAAACCGACAAAATCCTTGTTCCCGAGGAACAATCCGGAGCTCCCGAGAGCACCGCGGATACGCAAGAAACCACCCCGGTCGCCGCTCAGGCGGATGAACCGGCAACCCAAGAGACCGACGGAGAAGAGGCTCCGGCCGCTGTCGATTTCACCGACGAAGAGGCCGAACTGGCCGCCGATGCACCCGAGTTTGACCTGGGCGAAGAGGACGAGAGCGGCAATACCGACGAATCGTCCAAAGAGGAGGGTTCCGCTGCAACCGATTACAGCGGCAAATCCAAATCCGAACTGCTGGCACTTTTGTCCGATCTGTTGGCAAACAAGCCCGTACAAACTATCCGCCGCGACGTCGAAGCGATCAAAATCGCCTTCTACAAAGCTTACCGGGCCGAAGTCGAACGGGCCCGGCGCGCCTTCGCCGAAACCGGGGGGCAAAATCGAGGAGTTCGTACCTACGCCTGACGATGCGGAACAACGACTGAAAGAGCTGTTCGCCGAATACCGCTCAAAGCGCAACGACTTCATCGCCAAACTCGAAGAAGAGAAGGAAAACAACTATAAGGTCAAACTGAAAATCATCGATGAGCTCAAAGAGCTGATCGACAGCAACGAAACGCTCAACCACACCTTCAATACTTTCCGGGAGCTGCAACAGCGTTGGAAAGAGACCGGCCCCGTGCCGCTGACTTATGTCAAAGATCTGTGGGAGACATACAACCTGCATGTCGAAAACTTCTACAACTTCATCAAGATCAATAAAGAACTTCGTGATTTAGACCTGAAGAAGAACTACGAAGCCAAATTGCAACTTTGTGAAGAGGCCGAGGCCCTCGTTTTGGAACCTTCGGTTATCAATGCGTTCCACAAACTGCAAAAACTGCACGACCAGTGGCGCGAAACCGGCCCCGTAGCCAACGAATACAAAGGAGCAGCTCTGGGAGCGTTTCCGCGAAGCGAGCGCAAAGGTCAACAAACGCCATCAAGAGTACTTCAACTCCATCAAAGAGGAACAGAAACGGAACCTGGAGTTGAAAACCGAGTTGTGCGTAAAGACCGAAGAACTGGTCGCCGCACCGCTCTCGACGCGTAAGGGAGTGGAACAAGGCTTCGGACCAACTGATCGAAATCCAGAAGGTATGGAAGACGATCGGTTTCGCCCCGAAGAAGGACAATACGAAAGTATACGAACGTTTCCGCAACGCCTGCGATAAATTTTTCGAAAACAAGCGCAATTTCTACCTGCAGATCAAAGCCGAGATGGAAAACAACCTTCACCTCAAGAACGACATTTGTGCGGCCGCCGAAGCCCTGCAAGAGAGCAGCGAGTGGAAAAAAGGTGACCGACGAACTGATCGCCCTACAGAAGCGTTGGAAGGAGATCGGCCCGTATCGCGCCGCTACTCAGACGCCGTGTGGAAACGTTTCCGCAGCGCATGCGACAAATTCTTCGAACGCAAAACCGCATTTTTCTCCTCGCTGGACAGCCAGTATGAAGAGAACCTGTCGAAAAAACGGCAATTGCTCGACGAGTTGAAGTCGTTCGCTGCCGAAGGTAAAGAGATCGGTTTCGAAACCCTCAAGGAGCTCCAGCGCCGTTGGGCGGAAATCGGTTTCGTACCCATCAAACAGAAAGAGGCGATACAGAAGGAGTACCGCAAAGCGGTCGACGCTATTTTCGCCAAGTTGCGCGGCAACGAAAAAAGAACACCGCATGGAGCGCTTCAAAGGTAAAATCTCTTCGTTGGCCGAAGGGGGAGACCGCCGGCTGCGTTATGAACGGGAGCGTCTCTACAACAAAATGAAGCAGCTCGAAGCCGACATCGCGTTGCTCGAGAACAACATCGGTTTCTTTTCGAAGAGCAAAAATGCGGAGGGGATGATCCGGGAAGTGAACAACAAAATCACGAAGGCCAAAAGAGGAGATGGCTTCCCTGATCGAAAAGATCGATTTGATAGACAAACAGAATAACCAGGCAGAATAAAGTAGATTAGATTTATCATGGCTGCAAGCAACACGACAAAAACCAAATACATCTTCGTTACGGGAGGTGTGGCATCGTCCCTGGGCAAGGGAATTATTTCAGCATCTCTGGCGCGCCTGTTGCAGGCGCGCGGATACCGGGGTAGCGATCCAAAAACTCGACCCCTACATCAACGTCGATCCCGGAACGCTGAATCCCTATGAACACGGCGAATGCTATGTGACGGAGGACGGCGCGGAGACCGACCTCGATCTGGGCCACTACGAACGCTTTACGAATATTCCGACTTCCAAAGCCAACAACGTCACCACCGGGCGCATCTACCAAAGCGTTATCAACAAGGAACGCCGCGGAGAGTTTCTCGGCAAAACCGTACAGGTGATCCCGCATATTACCGACGAGATCAAACGCCGTATCAAACTGCTCGGCGCCAAGAAGATGTGGCGACGTGATTATCACCGAAATCGGCGGTACGGTCGGCGATATCGAATCGCTGCCTTTTACATCGAATCGGTGCGTCAGCTCCGTTATGAGCTGGGCTACGGCAACACGCTGATCGTCCACCTGACGCTGATTCCTTACATGGCGGCTTCCGGCGAACTGAAAACCAAGCCGACCCAACATTCGGTGAAACAATTGCTCGAAAACGGATTGCAACCGGACATTCTGGTCCTGCGTACCGAAAAGCACCTGACCAACGAAGTGCGCCGCAAAGTAGCACTGTTCTGTAACGTGGACGTGAGTGCGGTAGTCGAATCGATCGACGTGCCGACCATTTACGAAGTGCCATTGATGATGCTGAACCAGAAACTGGACATAGTGGCGCTCGACAAGTTGCAGCTGCCGCACGAAGGCGAGCCCGATCTGGCGCAATGGATCGAATTCGTCGACAAGGTCAAGCATCCGAACAACCTCGTGCACATCGCGCTGGTCGGCAAGTACACCGAACTGCCCGACGCCTACAAGTCGATCTGCGAATCGTTCGTGCATGCGGGTGCGGCAAACCACACCAAAGTCAAATTGCACTACGTCAACTCCGAAAAAAATCACGCCAGAAAATATCGCGGCGCAGCTCAAGGGCATGTGCGGTATTTTGGTAGCGCCCGGATTCGGGCACCGCGGCATCGAAGGCAAGATTACGGCAGTGAAATACGCCCGGGAAAACGGAATCCGTTCTTCGGCATCTGCCTCGGCATGCAGTGCGCCGTCGTGGAGTTCGCCCGCCATACCCTCGGTTATGCGGATGCCAATTCGACGGAAATGGAGAATACGACGCACCCGGTGATCGACCTGATGGAAGAGCAGAAAGGTGTGACCGAAAAGGGCGGCACGATGCGCCTGGGCGCCTATCCCTGCACGCTGACGAAAGGATCCAAAGCCGCGAAGGCTTACGGAAAGACGCAAATTATCGAGCGTCACCGCCACCGTTATGAATTCAACAACGACTATCTCGACGAATTCACCAAAGCCGGGCTCAAACCGGTCGGCATCAATCCCGACACGAACCTGGTCGAAGTCGTCGAACTGGAAAACCACCCGTGGTTCATCGGCGTACAATACCATCCCGAGTACAAGAGCACCGTACAGAACCCGCATCCGCCTGTTCGTCTCCTTTGTCAAGGCGGCCACGGATTATTGTCAAACCCATAACAGTAAATAATCGTCCCCGATCAATGGATAAAAGAACACTAATCGGACTGATCGTCATCGGTGCGATCCTCTTCAGATTCACCTGGTACAACTCCTCGATTCAGGAAAAAACTTGCGCAAGAACAACAAACGACTACCCAACAAGCCGCTTCCCTGAAGCGGTCGAAGTGCCGGCCGCAGATGCTTCCGCCACCGTGGTGGACAGCGCTTCAGGCAGTGCCGCGGCACAACTCGAACAACACATCGGCGTGAGCCTGTTCAAGGCGACCGAAAGGCACCGAAAAGCATTACGAAATCGAGAACGACCTGATGAAGGTCACCTTTTCAATAAGAGGCCGGGTGGCCTCGGTCGTGCTGAAAGACTACAAAACCTACAACGGAAGTCGCTGGTACTCTTTCCCGATTCGGCTGCGGTCTTCGACCTGTCGTTCTTCGTCAAACA
>VOFJ01002324.1_pt1 | contig 33402 bp, 45 predicted proteins | sample 5384081 | NCBI WGS metagenome assembly VOFJ01 (sample SAMN12384729, study PRJNA508395) | human gut metagenome | isolation source: healthy gut I | host: Homo sapiens | reverse complement strand
TCTTCGCGGACGGTGTCCCCTGCTTCGAATTCCGTATGGACAGCTTCACCTACGACATATCGCGTTGCAGCGACGCCGTGAGCTGTTACCCGATACAGGTCGCGTCGCGCAACGAGGCAATCCGCCTGGCGCAGCTGGAAGGCGCGCCCGACAGTTTCTACCCGGCGATGGCGGAACGCGGGCTGATACGCACGGCGGAAGGACAGGTGCGCCGCATCCGCATCGAGGCCGAGGACGACTGCGGCAATGTCTCGACGCTGGAATTCACCGTCCGCGGACGCGCCGGGGAGTTCCGCGCCGAAGCCGACACCATGGCCGTGGCATTGCGGCCCGACCGGGCTTCGGTCCTGCGCATCGGGCGCGAGGCGGAGGTCCGCATCCCCGAAGGGACGATTTACGAGCCGACTTTCGTCCGTCCCGGACGCGGGGAGGCCCCGCAGGCGGATTCGGGCTGGGGAAGTGATGCGGATAATTTCAATACATCTCATGTTTCTATTAATCGGGTATTCGGAATAATCCGGAAAGCCTAATTAACCATTTCAATACATCTCATGTTTCTATTAATCGTTTTCGTGCCTTCTTCCGGGACGAAATACTCAAATTTCAATACATCTCATGTTTCTATTAATCGCTTTCTCTGGGACAGAGGAATATCTTCATGAGTAAATTTCAATACATCTCATGTTTCTATTAATCCTCTGATAAAGTGGGGAGATGAAGGAGGCTGAATGTCATTTCAATACATCTCATGTTTCTATTAATCGTAATCTTGTAGGCCTTCCGTCAGCTCCTTATTCGATTTCAATACATCTCATGTTTCTATTAATCGGCAAGGACGATCCCAATACTGCCAAATTGGACTCATTTCAATACATCTCATGTTTCTATTAATCCTGCCGATAGTATAATTCTGCGAAAATATCTATAATTTCAATACATCTCATGTTTCTATTAATCGGCAGAGAAATCCAAGCAATAATTAAATATATGCTATTTCAATACATCTCATGTTTCTATTAATCATCATCGGAAGGGACGTCCGAACCGTACAGAAGCATCTCAATACATCTCATGTTTCTATTAATCCGTTGTACTTCTCCAGAGCTTCACCGAAGATTTCTATTTCAATACATCTCATGTTTCTATTAATCTGATTTCGTCCATTTGAGCCGTCAGAGAGCGAATTATTTCAATACATCTCATGTTTCTATTAATCGAATTATAGCGTAGTGATCCGTAATCAGCTTATCGTATTTCAATACATCTCATGTTTCTATTAATCAAAGATTTCATGGTAAAGGATACCACGTCTTCGCAGATTTCAATACATCTCATGTTTCTATTAATCACTTATACGTTCTCTATTAGCAAGCCGCTACCTTTATTTCAATACATCTCATGTTTCTATTAATCGACTATTGCAATCACTTAATATCATTTGATTGCAATATTTCAATACATCTCATGTTTTCTATTAATCGGCGTCCATCCGGGGTAAAGCTCCCGCATGTAGTCCATTTCAATACATCTCATGTTTCTATTAATCGATGCAAGCATTGCCATTGGAAGCAAAGGTCAGGAATTTCAATACATCTCATGTTTCTATTAATCTTTATCAAGGACGTGCGGGACAAACTGGAAAGTTGTCATTTCAATACATCTCATGTTTCTATTAATCGGAAACGCTACCTTTTATTAAGTATACTCAAAACAGATTTTCAATACATCTCATGTTTCTATTAATCACCGTCTACCGTCATAATCGGTGCCTCAATTTCCATTTCAATACATCTCATGTTTCTATTAATCAGGAGAAAGCGGCATACGCCACAGGCTCCGAAAACCATTTCAATACATCTCATGTTTCTATTAATCGATAAGAACGCCGAATACCAGAAGGCAGTGCATATATTTCAATACATCTCATGTTTATATTAATCAGACCTCATTGTTAATCTCATCGACCATATTTTTAAATTTCAATACATCTCATGTTTATATTAATCGGTATAGGCGGGCATACAGCATTACCGCATCTTCATTTCAATACATCTCATGTTTCTATTAATCGCAAGCCCTCCCCGTCACCGGAGTATCCGCAGGAAATATTTCAATACATCTCATGTTTCTATTAATCCAACGCTTTTATCAGCTTTTCCGTTTTTACTATATCTCAAATTCCTTGAAAATACCAGCTTTTTCAAATTTTTTTCCAAGTGTAAGTCAAACTTAATAGCCATTCCTAATATGCTCATTTTCCCTTATTTCTAAAGGGTTTATAACGGAACACACAAAAAAATCACCTGGTAAATCAATTCCCCTATTTTACTTTCAACGATTCTGCTTCTCCTACAGGATCAGAGTTTCGCCCGTTACAATGTCCTTTTTTCCCAAAGCCTCCTCCCCAAAGACATCATCATTCATCACTTTGATAATACAAATAAAATCTTCATTTTTATCAATTACACGCATTTAACTCAGTTTTCAACTCGACGAGTTTCGATGGTGTTATTTCTCCTCTAAACACAGAAAACTGAAAATGTGACAAATATTTTTTACAGATTTTAAAAACTTTCTGCACCCGTTTTCATTTACATCATAGAAAACAAAAGCGTAGTTGTACGAAATTTTTTCTCATTCTATTTACCCTCCTCAAGCAAAAAACAGGATAAACTCTTTTCCTTCCAAAATAAACTTAATTAACTTATAACAATCCAGTTTTATTGCCGTTCGGTAACTGACCTTTCGCTTTAAAACCGGATGCATAAATACCGATTCCATTCTGCTTTCAAATGCTTCAATAAATATCCTGCGCCCTTCTTCGTTTAGCAGGCAATAATTTACCTTTTTGTCAAAATGTTTTTCTACCTGAATCTTCCGATTATTGATCAGATCAAAAATCGTCCGATATACAATCACCGGTTTAAAAACCTCACTCAAATCAAGACTGAGTGAAAATCTTCCTTCTGATGGTTCATGTAAAAAACTGATTCTCTGATCTAAATGTGTCCGATAGATTGCTGAAATAGTTTTTGTATACAACAATGTGTTTCCGAAGGAAATCAACGCATTGATCGGATTATCCGGTGGACGTTTTACCCGTTTATTCATCATAAAATCTTCTGGAAGAAAATACTGAAACGACCCATAAAATTGAATCCATGCCTCCCCTTCATAAGCCATCAGTTCCGGTATGGTTTCGGCTCTTTCAATTTTTTCAGGAAGTTCCTTTTTCAACCAGTCAATCGCAGGTTTTACCTCTTTTTTATCATGCTTATAATAATGATATAACACATAACTGAGATTTTTCCCGATTCCTGTTACAATTGCTTTTTTTGCAATTTGCATCCGCTGCTCTTCGTATGCACGAACCTGTCTAATCAGCAACCGTCCACTGTTATATTGATCCTTGGGATAAAAAGTCCCGGAATATCCGTTATAATAATTAAAAAATGAATAACAACATGATTTTGGCTCAAAAAATCCAAAAGTTTTGTGTTTACTGTCACTTCATTCAGACAATAAATTTCTTTTGTATTCTCAACCGGAATATAAACATTTTGTCCATTTTTCCGAAAACAAAGTGAATTATCTTTCCGATATAATTCGCCCATTGACATAATATATTTTGTCGTCCCCATATTCTCCCCCCTAAATATAACAATATTCATAATATGCGCACTTCTTACATTGTTTTCCATTGATTGGCGGCGGCACCTCTTTTTGCTGCACCAGCATTTCAATCTCGACAATATACTTTTCTAACTGTTCCTCTTCACTTTCTCCTAATTCTACAATCAAAGTTTTCTTGCTTTCCTTATTTTTCTCAATAAACTCCAATTTCCCTTTTCTGATAATCCCCTTTTCCTTTAACTTCTTCAAATAATATAAAAGCTGCCATTTACTTGCTTCCGGGTCAGCATCCGATTTTTTGATTTCTGTCAAATATTCTTTTGTCAGTCTGTCCAAAGGCGAATATTTTCCAGCTGAATTTCCGTATTTTCATTCTGCGCTTTTTCTTCATGAAGTGCTTTTCCGATCTGAACCTCTTCGCTGTTATCTTCCAGATTAAGACGATTTCCATGCAAATAGCATTGCCGTTTACAATGAAAATAATAATTCATCAATGTACCGTTTACTCGCATATATATCCCCCTTTCTATAAATCTATAAAGTACATATGGTCTCCTTCCAGCTTCTCACGGTCTATTTTCTCATCCTGAAAATATTGCTCTCCGTCATAAACGCAGTATAATTCTCCTATCATCTCATTATAAGGAATCTGAATATTCCGTTTAATCTGATACCGGAACAGATTCAGATCACTCTGGCATTCCGATAACTTTACTTTTTTCTCCGAATAATCCATTTGATAATCAGAAAGCAACTCTTTATAATGCTCCCCCAGATTTTCCTGCCATCTTTTTCCGTTCCATCTTCCATCACCAGTTTCCGGCACAAAATAATATCTACATGCCAGCAGTCTTCCTCGATCAGTTCCATTCGCTTTTGTATTTTGAGAAAGTCCAGTTTTTTTAGGGATTCTGAAAAGAAATATTCCAAACCCTCTTCCGATGTTTTACGATTTTTCATTTCTTTCAAATAATGCATCACCTGTTCATAATAAGTTTGAAATCGCTTTTTTTTTTAATACGGTCCGCATCTCTTCATTTCCCAATGTAAGGGACTTTTCCATCCGATAATCGTCTCTGTAAATTTTCTCCGCCTGATCAAAGTTGAAAAAATACACAATTCCAGGAATTCCGTTTTTGATTCCAGATCTTGCAATTCTTCCAAGAAACTGCTCTTCGCTGTCCAGTTTCGAAATATCCTTATATCCGATATCCATATCAATATCAACGCCGGCTTCAACTATCTGTGTAGAAATCAAAATTACCTTTTTCCATACATTTTCCCGAATTGGTTTCAAAATCGATTCTCTTTCATAAATCGAATCATCTCCCGTCCAACAATTTTAACTGCCATTCTGATTGTTCTCCCAGAGCCTCTTTCATTCTATGAAAAAAAAATCATAAGCTGTCTGTTTTTTTTTGATAAATGTGATCAGTATTTTAGCCCCGCTCTTCTCCCTTAACTGCATATTTTCCAAAACATGCCGCCGCAGCCGATCCAACGTAATTTCTTCCTGCAGCAGTTCATAATTACAGATTACTCTGTTCGCAAATGTCGGGTGAAGCGTATATTTTTTTCAGGATTACGAATCAGTTTCACTACGTTACATTTTCCATCCACCAGCTGAGATAAATCCGGAAGCGTCGCAGACATAATAATAATTTTCATATTCATCAGCCCTGCACAGCTGTTTAAAAATATCATAATTTCTGTCCATATCGCATTCCGGTAACTCTGTATTTCATCCAGTACAACGACGCTGTTCAATAACTGAAAAAAAAAACTCATAATATCTTCTTTTCCAGTTCCGAAAAGTGTACGAAAAAAAGGTAACATGGCTGGAAAGAATGAACGGATAATTTAGAAATTGACGATCCAGAAGCGCTTCTTTATAATATTTTTTCCGGATTTTCTTCTACGTTTCCCCTTCCTCTGATCGGCGTCAGCGAGTTCACAACTGCAATATCATTTATCGCCTCTGTTTTTCCAAAAATAGTTTCGAGCGTATGTCTGTTTTGTTCCGCCAGCGTATTAAACGGATAGATTTCGAATACTTTATCCGCATGCTCCAAAAATTTCAGACTCAGATTCAATGCCAGATTGCTTTTTCCGCTTCCAGTCGGCGCCTCTACAAAATAAATACTGTCTTCTTCTGCAGCCTTCAGATTTTCTTCTGCTTCCAAAAAGAGCTCATTTCTGAGGATATTGATCTTCTCTTTACCATCCCATTTCTTTCTCGGATAACTTTCTTTTTCCATACTTCCTAATCGATTCCATCAGAGGCGAACGCTCATAAATCTCCCTGAATTTGGAAGCGTCAGCCTTTCCAAAACAATCCATCTCAAATCCACTGTTAAATTCTGTCGTCGCATAGTAGTCACAGGCTACCAGAATCGAATATTCCAAACGGATAAAAAAATAGTGTACAATATCGTTTTCTGTTCTCCCAAACGCTTTTCTGCACATAAAGTATTGATTTATACTTTTTCGCTATCGGGATCTCGTAAAAAAAAAGCGCAATTGGGAAAATCCCGAACCGGTTCTTCTTTCCACTTTCTCAGCAGTTCCTCTGCTTTCAACTGAAAGTTTTTCAGATATGCTTCCATAGATTCGAAATTGCTGTGATGTTTTGCGATTACATAAGACAGTTCCCAAGCAAGTGCAATCAACGCTTTCTTCTGCTCTTTTTCCACTTTATTGAAACCATTTTTAATTTCATATAAATAAAAATCCAGATACAAAAACGCGGATAAAAAAGAATGACTGCTGTCGTCTCCCCAATATTTGGTCGGTATCGTGTTTGGATTCCCCATCTTATTCTTTTGAAAAGCCGGTGTTCCTTTCCCCAAATCATGAAATAAAATCACAGCATCTATCATTTCTTTTACAAGTTTTCCTGCAAAATCATCTTTGTCAAGACCTAACTTAGTCAAAAAATTTTCTTCTATTTTCAGCAGCTTTCTTTCCTGACTTATCCTGATCCGATACTTCTCACAGCGCGCGATATGTTCCTGTAATAATTCTCTTTTCCCGGAAACAGGATCTCTGTGTGCATAAACCTCCCAATCTCCGTGAAAAATTACACTTAAATTCATCTTTTCCGCTCATTTCTGCGCACGCTTTTTGTGCATATCGAGTTTGTGTCAAGTGCGCGCAGACACAAATCTCACGATCGAAAAATTTTATTTTTCAATCTTTCCCCTCTTTTAGGAAATAAGGCTGCAGTAAAAATTTTCTTTTTTCCTGCAGCCTTATTTTCAGTAAAATATGATATTTTTCCCCTGTACCTGAAAGACTGTTTGTTTCGCTTCTTCTACAATTTCATCTGAAAAAAGCAAACTTCCGATACTCGTATTGATTCGTTTCTTCTTTCAGCCCTACTGGAAGTGTTTCCCGGTATTTAAAACTGTACGCCTCCAACTCATCCATCAGAAAACTCTCCTCCGGAAATAAGCTGTCGATCCGCTGACCTGCAGGATCTGTTGTTTCCACTTCCACTCTTTCAACCTCCAGAATGTCAGCAGAATGATCATTTTTTCCCAGATAAGGAATATAAATGCTCTGCTTTTTTTTCCAGCATTTCGGCCAGTTTTTCGCTTTCTTCACAGTCGAGCAAAACATAAATCAGCCACTCCGGTTTTTCCAGCCACTGCTCCTGAACAATCAGGTTCCCGCCCTGTTCAAGGGAGCCAATCGAATTGTTGAACGTCTGCACTTTTTTCAGAAAAATCCCATTTTTTACACATGGAATTACTGACACCTTTAACGCTTGCAACCGCTCATAAAATTTCGGAAATCGATCCTCTTTCTGCATCTGCTGATAGCCGTCATACCCCAATATCGCTCCAAATATACCGAGCAATGCAACTTTATGAATCTGAGCATAAGTAAAATAATAATAACTGTTTACTGCCGGTATTTTAAAAAAAAGCATGTTTCCCTTTCAGCCGGAATTTCAGTGCCTGCATCAAACCACCTCTTTTCCGGTAACGATATGAAAGAGCAGACTCTGTTCCGGGATTCCCTCCAGTTTGGTTGTTGCAGGATTATAATAAATTTCAATTTTTTTTGAATTTTGTCCATAACGTCTCTCAGGATTTTTTCACACTCTGAAAGATTGATTTTATTTTTATCCTCTTCTTTTTTCGAATTTGATATATTCTGTTAAATTGGGCAGATATAGGGTTTTGTCCGTTTCAACAAATAAACCAAATTCATTTTCACATCCCTCTTTCGCGTTCGTGGAATAAGCCGTCGCTGCAGTCAGTGCGGTCTGCTTAAACAACGTATAATCCTCCTCCGAATAGCCTGTCGTTGCGCCCAGTTCTTCATATCCCCGATATGCCAGCGGATTGATCACAAACGGATAAAAATAATGCGCTTCCTCACAGCAGATCTTCGTTCCGATCGTAGAATTTTTCTTTTCTTCCTCTGTTTTTGAAGCGGTTCGAAACGGAGATAAGATCGGCTGTTCTACAATTCTTGCATCCTCATAAACATTCATTCCCTGCCCAAACTGAACTGCTCCGGTAATAGAAATATTGTTATCTGCTTCTGCAAATGTCGCGCCAAAATTTTTTTGACATCGACTGCTTGAAATAACTTTTGCAATACTTCCGGCGTTTTCTCATTTTTCAGATCTTTTACCTGAAAAATATATTCATATCGTTCTTTTAATGTTCTCGGAAGCAGCTCCTGCTTCTTTCCATCCAGTTTCATGGATTTTATATACAAAACCGGATATCCCTGTTCTTCCCACATCTTTTTTTTCATCGGATACTTAAACGCTTTATCGCTCCCGAAAATCTCATTTCCTGCTGTCCGTTTCCCGGATATCCGGAAAAATCTGCATTCCAGTTCGCCATCAATGCTGCAACACCCAATACACCATAAACTCTTTTCTTCATTTCTTTTCTCCCCTGTTTTCCTGCGCAACTGCTTTTTCACTCTTCTCATAAATCAGACTGGAATCCATAAATCCAGCCACCACCATTTCCTGATGGATCACAAACTTGTCCGTCACTCCCATAATATGCCCAATCAGCTGAACTGCCTTTCCATACTTTGGATCGAAACGTTCCACCTTGTAATTGTACTTTCGGAAAAGATCATACAATCTCGATTTTACAATGTCCGACGTTTTCACTTCCAAAATACTATTGAGCCACGAACACGGCTTCGAATTTCCCTGCGATAAATCCAGCAGATATGCCGCCATCTGCCCTGCCGCATAACAAAATTCGTCCTTTGAAGAAAAATCCCATTCTTCTTTTGTTGTTAAATGTTGTTTCAATTCTTTCCTGACCTGATTCATACGTTCTTCCATCCCCCTGTCTTCATGAAAATAATCCAAAAGCGACCATCTGACATTCAGTTGTCTTTTACAGTTTTTCTAACATTCTCACTATTTTGCTGAAGCGCATTTCGAATCAGCTGCCATGTCATCCGCTCCCAAAACGTTTCCACACCATTTGTTTGTCCTAACCAGAACCAGGCGAATAACCATCGTCTGTTTTCCAGAAAAATCTGTTCGATTCCGATGTGGCCCATGTCTAAATCTTTGGCAGCGGTAAAAAAATTTACAGTCATTCTTCCCTGAAAAAAACTTTGATCTATAATTCCACGAATTTCCCATAATCTGGTATAACTTTTTTCATAGCTGCTCAGTCCTTTTTCTTCATCAGTCGCCACATGAATTAAATTTTTCAATTGAAATATCCGTTCAAGCTCCGGTTCATAATTGCAGACAATGTCCCAATCATGTATTTCCACTTCTTTCCCTTTTTTCAGTCTCAGGTAATATCCTCCCGAAAAAACTGCCGGAGGCTCTTCTGTATTTCTGAACGCTTTTTATTCTGATCGCATCATCCGGACAAACATAAACATTTACCTTATCTTTTGCTGCAAAACCGGACAAATAATCAAACAGCTGCATCTGCAACAACGTCTCATCCTGATCCAAAAGATACGGTACTGTTACTTTTCTGGAATAATGATGCAGATATGGTTTTTTGAATTCATCCCCATATTGTTATTGGGAAGTCCCAGAATTTTTCCATCCTGCTTTCTGTTAAAATCATTGCTGTTATACAGATTGGGAAGCAGATATCGAATCCCTTCCTGTTGATAAACAGCTCTCGTTTTATCTTCATTTTCCCAGACAAAAAACAACTTACAGTAATCTTTTTTAGAAAAAATCAATCCCGCCAAAAGCCTGTCTTTCCAACACAATTTTCCGGATTCTTTCCAACAATTCTGAATCGACTTCCCCCAGTTTTTCTTTTACGCTTCCATACAATTCCCGCGTTTTTCCCTTTTTTATTTTTTTCTCCGGACTTTTCAAAACATCAAAATATCCGTTTATCACCTCGTCCGTCAGTTTTTCCTGAAATACTGTCTTTTTTTTACAAAAAGGATAAATACTGATTGAATGGATCACCTTTTTGGAATCCACTGGCTTATTCATATCGATCAGTTTGCTCCAATAATCCAGATAACAGATCAGATCATAATACTTCGACTCACTGCCTGCAATTTTTCCCTTTTCCGATCGTATTGAATCTCCAGCGTATCCCCAATCCAATACCCACTTTCCGTCAGAAAAAGAAGTCTGTATGTTCCATTTTTCGGCAGATATTCATCCAGAATCAACCGCTCCCCTTTTTCTTCCAACATCGCCTGAAAAGACTCCCCGAAGTTCTTCCAGCATCCTTCTCCCCTTTACAGATATCTGTAATTCATAAAACCGCTTCCACGGCTGCATCGTTCTCCCGCTCCCGTCCCCAACGCCATATACAAAAGCTGCTGACTTCTCGGGTCCTGGCGTTGCCGTCAGACTGATTTTATCGCCCAACAATGTAATTCCTTTATACGGGACTTTTACCGGCTTCGTGTTTGAAAACTCCAGCATCTGATATAACTCAAAATCCTCGTCCAGTTTTTCCCCGTCAGGCTGTAATACTTTTTCAGCAAATTCTCTTTCAGCTGTCTTTCAAACGCATCTACGGAATGATTCCACCGCCAGTACTCCCCTTCTGCCCGTATAATCACCGGCGTCAAACTGTAGATCCTTTCTAACATTTTCTGGACAACTACACGGATCTCACCGTTTAAAATATGCAGTTTATCCGTCCTGCTTCCCGGAAGCTGATTCAAAAAATACTCCGCCAACTCCGGTTTCACCGTCCTGATCCGTATCGTGTAAAGCTTTCCCGGCAGATAACTTTTATCCGGTTCCGGCTGATACGGTCGATCGAACACATAGAACTTAAATTCCTGCTTTTCATGGAAAACCGCATATTTCTCAGTTTTGCACAGCGCCCCGATCGATTACCTGAGCAATCATTTCGAACTCTTTTCATATGCAGTCTTTTCAAAAACTGCATTTTGAATGCCAATTCAAATACCAGCATCGCATTCCCCCCCATTTCATTTTTAAATCCGGATTTTACACCTTGTGTTTGTGTTCAATTTAAACATTGAAATTAAACTTTATTTACATTTCAAAACCACTCTAACAATGCAATTCTGCAATCACCTGGTTTTTATTCATCATTTTTATACTATAATTATAATTCTTCTTTTTTGTTGTCAATATTTTTATACTTTTTTTACTGATATAAATACAAAGTTTCCAACTAAACAGGGTATCATCAATCGAATGGATTGTCATTGAACTGATAGTTTAAAATCAAGAAGGTCACCGCATCCATCCAATTCAGCTTTTTACCCAATTCAGCTTTTTACCCAATTCAGCTTTTTAGCTCTTTAGCTTTTTAGGTTGCTTCTATTTTAGTTTTATATATATATTTGTAAAAATTTATTTTCTAATATTTAATATAAAACTTGATATTCGTTTTTTATAGGATAGACTATATAAGATAAAGATATTACAAAGAAAGTGGGGGTCCTATTATGTTATGTCAGTTTACGTTCCAAAATTTTAAATCCTATAAATCTGAAACCACTCTCGATTTTCAGGCTACTGCCCTTCCAGAATTCAAAGATACCCTGATTACTGAAGCGCCCGCATCCGATCTTCTCCCTGTCAGTGTCGTGTATGGTCCAAACGGCGGTGGAAAATCAAATTTACTTCAGGCACTCTCATGTCTCATCTTTACCGTTGTAAATCCGGTAAAGGAATTAGGAAAAAAAACAGACAAGATCTTATTCTTCAACAAGAGGTTGCCTCTTTCCCATTTCTTTTTGACGAAACCTCTCGATATGAGCCCACAGAATTCCGTATCTTCTTTCGAATTGATAAAAACGAATACTGTTACTATCTTTCTCTGAAAAAAGACGAAGTTATCTTTGAATCTCTTTTACCGTAAAGCTATTACAGGGAAAAAAGCTGCTAAAATTTTTGAACGGGATACAAATGAGATTTCTCTTGGATACACAATTGCCAGAAAAAGTATCAACACCAATGTTAACCCTAAAATGCCGTATCTTTCTTTCCTGGCTATCAATTATGATATTTCCGTCATCACTGAAGTCATGACCTGGTTTGAAAGCTGCATTATTCGCAGCTATGCAAATCCCATGGTCGAACGCCAGCTTATGCTTTCCAACAACACTTCATATAAAAAAGCATTTATTCATGCGCTCAATGATATGAATATCGATATCACCGATTATCGCTACGACGAGGATAACCATCAGCTATTCATGAAACGAGTTTTGGATGCTCATGAGTACGAACTTCCTTTTTCGCAGGAATCGGATGGAACAAAAAAACTTATTTCTGCTCTTCCGGTCCTTTTGCTTGCGCTTCAGGAAGGTCGCCTAGTAATTATTGATGAATTGGATGCCAAACTTCATCCAAAACTTTTACGCTATGTAATTTCCTTGTTTAAAAGTAAGGAAATCAATAAATACGGTGCCCAGATTTTATTCACATCCCATGATATGTATACCTTAAAAAATACGGTCTTTCGACGTGATGAAATCTGGTTCGCGGCTGAAACGCCCTCACATGAAAGCGAAATCTATTCCCTTCACGAAATTCGCGGAGAAGATAACGATCGAATAAAAAATACGGCCGCTTATGATAAACAATACCTCGAGGGGCGCTATGGAGCAGATCCTTATCTCTCCAATATGCTTGGAGGTGATTTTTCATGAGTCTGAAACCGCCGAAAAAGAGTGATCTCGATAAAAGCTGGATGAAAGCCCGTCAAGACAGGCCAAAGAAAATCCAACCAGAATATCATTTAATTGTTACCGAAGGAACCGAGACGGAACCTGCATATTTTGGCGCAATAAGAGATATCATTAACAGTTCCTATCCCGACAAAATACAACTTAACATTCATGGTATCGGGAATAACACATTAACATTGTTTCAAAAAGCTAAGCAGCTCTCAGACGCATCTGCCAATGGCTACCGACATGTCTGGATCGTTTATGATACAGATGATTTTCCAGCTGAACACATTAACAAAACTGCCCAGCTTTGTGTATCCGAATCAACAGACGAGACTACTTACCATGCCATCTGGTCTAACCAATGCATTGAATTATGGTTTCTTCTTCACTTCAGTTTTCTGCAAGCTGACCTGCACAGAAGCTCCTACTGGCCTAAATTAACTGAAATCCTTTCTTTCCAAGGGCTTGGAAGCTATGAAAAAAATCGAATGGACATGTATCAAATTTTATATCCATACCTGGATACTGCCATTACAAATGCTGAAAAACTTGAAAAAATCAATACCGGAAAATTTCCTTCGGATGCCGCCCCCGGAACTCAAGTTCATATCCTGTTAAAAAAACTAAAGTCATACCTTTAATCAGTTGCCTTCCGTCCTCAAAATTCTCGTTCTTTCACAACAGACCGCCCCTCCCGCAGCAATTTTCCCATTACTGCAGAAAGGGCGGTCTGTTCTGTTTCTTTTTATTCATGACAATAGAATGCTCGCAGAGCGTGCATTCTATTGTTTGATATACGGCATTTCCGTCATGCGAAGGTTCGTGCATCCGTAGGGCTGCAGCAGCACGTCTTTCGCCTGCCCAAGCGCTTTGCTTTTAGTCGGGGAAATAGCGCAAATGCCGCCTTTTTCTTCCCACGGAACCGGAACCATCTTCGCTTTGATCCTAATGGGCGGGTTCTCAACAGAAAACGGAGTGTCTGTGACAGGCTCGAACATCACTTCAAACGCTTCGCTGTAAAAGCCATAATTCCACTCAGAATCCGGGAGCATCTCATAATCACAGTACGGGAACCTGCGCTCTACGCCGTCGCGCACATACTCGATACGCTTCTCCTTTGCCTTTACCGGCAGGGAGAACAGGAGCGGTCCCCGAACCAGCACCTTTGCATCGTAAGGGCGGTCCTGTAAAACAGCTTCAAAGGTCAGCTCCACCGTAACGCATGTTACGCCGTCAACCAAAATGTTCTGCTCGAAATAAGTGCCGGGGCAGGCTTCTTTTCCGTTGACTGTCGCTTTCTTTGCAAAGCCGGGAATACGGATCTGCAGACAGGTTTCGGCAGGCTTGTCCGAGCTCAGTTCAATCACTGCATTGTCACGGAACGGGTACTTAGAAACAATATGTACCTGAACAGTTCCGTTGGGTGTTTCCACCTGTGCACAGCAGGGCACAAGGCTCTGTACAACCGGACCGCGTTCATTTTTCATCACTGCGGAAATTGCAAATTTCGGCCACGCCTGATTGAAGTTTGCGGTACAGCAGCCAAAGTGAGGCTCCAGCCCGAACATGTTCGCTTCGTTATTATTGGAATTATACGGATTCTCTGCATCCGGGATTCGCGCTGCCGAGATCTGGTTTGTCATCTGAAGGTACTGATGCGCCCACATATCCGGCGTCGTCGTTGCAGGCATGGAATTGAATGCCTCTCGCTCCAGTAAATCCCCCCAGAAGGGATTTCCTCCAATAGAAAGCAGGGTTTCACAGGAATACATCATCTCCGCAACGCTGCAGCACTCGCTGCCCTGGATCGGCGCATCACCGGACAGGCACTCGTCACCGGTAAAATGTCCGGTCGCCATACTGTTGTATTTCATCACCTTTTGATACATGGAAAGAGCGAACTCATCCGGATCTTCCTCTGTCAGACAGGACATCAGTGCGCGGCACTTAAATGCCATGGCGGTATTTACCACATGATTTGTCTGCGTCCAATATTTCTTCGAAGCAGGCTTTTGGAAATCAAAATAGGTATAAAGCTTTTCGTAATCGATACCATCTGCATCCAGCAGCTCCATCAGCTGCAAAAGCCAGGGCTCCGGTCTGCGCTCATACATCCACAGTATCGGGATCAGACATTCATACCAGCGTGCTGCCGACCAGTTAAACAGCGTATTTCTTGCAATATGAGGAAGAAGCTGCTTTAACGCGCGGTATACCGCTTCCTCAATCCTTTCATCCCCGCTGCAGTCCTGATACAGCACCAGAACCTTACAGATCAAAAATGCCGCCCAGAGGTCGTAGCGGTCGCGCTCTTCCGGCTCACAGGGGCAGATCCAACCGTCTTCCTTCTGGGCTGCCAGAATCGCATCGATATATCTTTTTGCACGCTTTTTCAGATCTTCATCGTCCAGCAGATATGCCAGCGGGATAAAGCCGTCCAGCCAGTACGGTACGCGCTCCCAGCCTTCCTTGTCTCCGCCGATCCATTTACTCTCCCGTATATCCGGCCATACCAGATCCAGATGTCCGCTCAGCCCCTCCGCCTGAATTTCCAGCTGCCGCAAAAAGCCAGCCCTCCGGTTTGATCTGCTGCGCAGTAAGCGCACGATATTTTGCACCTCTCATTTTCTTTTCCTCCCTTTGTATTCTTTTCTTTTTCCTCCGTTATGCTATACTGTCAGTAGAATTCTACCCCCTAATTAACGTGCGCCGTTTTTGCATTTTTGAATTGGCAGGCTGCCTGCGCAATCTTTCGCTTCGGAGGATTTCCTTGATGAATACGGATTACATTTTTCTAAATCCTGCTCCCATGCCTTATCTGACTGACTGCGACTATAAAAATTTGAACCGAACGAATATCACATCTCCCGGATCGTGGACTTTTTCGTTCTGATTTTTATGCTCCGGGGCAGTCTGCATTTTATCGAAGACGACGTTTCAGTCAGTGTCCAGGAAGGCGAGTGGTATATTCAACGTAAAAATCTGCTGCAGAGCGCGGATCGTCCCAGCCCCGGTGCAGAGTATTATTACTTCCATTTCAAGGCGGATTATACGCAGGATCTGCTCCATCGAATCAAGCTGCCGATCCGCGGAACCTTTTCTGCACCGCTGTTACTTCCGTCTCTGAAAAAGCTCTGCAGTCTGTTTCATCAGGCGCCGCAAAACCCGTTTGATATCCAGAGCGAATTTCTGCGCCTTTCCAACACCCTGTATGAACAGGAGAGCGCCTACACGTTCCTGACGTCCTCTGTCATGCATTTTCTGACCGAACATGCATCGGAATCCGTCACCGCGCAGACGCTGACAGAACAGTTCCATTATTCCGCCGCCTACATCAATCGACGGCTGAAAGCGGAAATCGGCGTTACTGCCCATACCTATCTGACGATCACTCGACTGCAAAAAGCTTCCCGTCTTCTGGTGCTCACGGAGCGCCCGATCCAGGAAATTGCACAGGACTGCGGATACAGCGACCCATCCCTGTTTTACAAGGCATTTACCCAGTATAACGGTCAAAATCCGTCCCAGTACCGGAAAGAACATCGCTTCCGCAATTAAAATGCAGGTGCAGGATTTATGCTTTTTATTATATAAGATTCCTCTTCATTTCTAAAGTTCAAAATCAGCCTTATACATTGCAAAATTAAAACATGCACAACAATAGTGTTCCGAAAAACAAAAACAGACGGACTGCATCGCTACATTTCTATAGCTGTGCAATTCGCCTGCTTTCCATTTTGTCTATAAAAAACGATACCGCTCTTTATTCGTAACTCTGTCCGCCCATTTCTGTGCCGCAGCTACTGCAGTCCGCTTACTCCTGTGCCGCTGCCGCGCTGTCCAGATCCTTCTGTGCAAGCTCCAGATCCCTGCGGATGGAGAGATGCTGAGGACAGACTTTTTTCACACTTGCCGCACTTCACGCAGCATTTCGCCTTTTCTTCGTCCTTCAAATCCTTTTCCCATGCATTTTTTACATGGTCGTAGGTTCCGTAAATGTGGTATTTGTTCCACAGTGCGAAGTTCTGCGGAATGTTTACGCCAGCCGGGCACGGCATACAATACCGACAGCCGGTACAGCCATTCTGTACTCTGCCCTGCAGATCTGATACGATTTCAGAAATCATCTTTTCTTCTGCTTCATTCAGCGGCTTAAAGTTCGAGAAGGTCTTCAGGTTATCCTCAACCTGCTCTTCACTCGACATACCGCTCAGGATCACCTTTGCATTGGAATGGCTGCCAACCCAGCGAAATGCCCAGGATGCGATGCTGGCATCTTTATCCATCGCTTTGAACTTTGCATTGATATCATCAGAGAAGTTTGCAAGGCTGCCGCCCTTTACAGGCTCCATGATCACCATCGGAATTCCAAGCTCTTCTGCCAAAGCGTAGCCTTTATCCCCTGCCTGCTCCTCGGTGTCCATGTAGTTATACTGAATCTGGCAGAAATCCCAGTCACGGCCGCGCAGCACTTCTTCAAATGCCTCGTAGGTATCGTGGAAGGAAAAGCCCAGATAACGGATTTTGCCCTCTGCCTTTAACTGCTCGCAGAACTCCACAATTCCGAGTTCTTTCACTTTATCCCATCTCTCTTTGCTCATTGCGTGCATCAGATAAAAATCGATATGATCTGTGCGCAGGCGCTCCAGCTGTTCTGCAAAAATGCGTTTTGCATCGTCTACACTCTCAATTGCCCAGACAGGCAGCTTTGTTGCCAGATAAAAGGAATTGCGGTCATATTTCTGCAGCACTTTACCAACAAACGGTTCACTGTCACCATTATGGTACGGATACGCGGTGTCGATGTAATTAACGCCTGCCGCGATGGCACGATCCAAAAGCTTCTCTGCTCTCGGCTCATCAATTTTACCGTCCGGTGTGGCCGGAAAACGCATACAGCCAAAGCCAAGCAGTGATGTTTCGATTCCAAGCTTTTCAAATTTTCTCTTTTCCATGTCTGTTCTCCTTTTCGTTATGAAATGATTGGACTGTCCGTATTCTCCGGCTTTGCCATATCTTTTTCCATCTTCTCCGGTTCTTTTAATTTACCGATCTCATTATGACTCTCGAAGCTCTTTTCGATCTCCTGCAGCTGGTTTGCGTAGCCTAACAGCTCTGTTGTCAGCTCCTCCTTATCCGCCCGTTCTTTTTTATAAGAAATGCGGTGTTCCATACTTGCCCAGAAATCCATCGATAATGTCCGCAGCTGTACTTCTACCGGAAAATATTCCATCCCATCCATGCAATAGACCGGAACGCCGACAATCAGATGATAGCTGCGATATCCATTTGGTTTCGGCGCTTTGATGTAGTCCTGTTCGCGGATCACGATCAGGTCAGCCTGCCGCTTTAAGCTTTTGGCAAGGTTATAAATATCGTCCACAAAGTAACAAATAATACGGACACCGGCGATATCCTGCAGATAGTCCTTAGCGTTGTCTACGGTCGGTTCTTTTCCGCGCCGGATCAACTTTTCTTCCAGGCTCTTTTTCTTCTTGATCCGGTTCTGGATGTAATGAATCGGGCGGCTGTCTGACTTACCGTAAAGGTTGTGGTTAAGCACATCCAGCCGGGTCAGGAGCATCTGCATCGCATCCGCATAAGGCCTCACAAAATTGTAGTATTCTTCGTCGTTCATAAAACTCCTCATTTCTGAGTGATCTGTTTTTCTGCGTTCCACAATCACCAGTATACAACAATTTTGTCAAAAAATCATGAATTTTGGAAAAGTATTTGTTAAATTTTTTATAACGTCAGGCGCATCTGATACCAAACAACATTGCCGTGTACTGATTCCGAAACGCCCTCGTTGACAAAGCCAAAGCCCCCATAATAGTGGAGCAGTTTGTCCTTACAGGTCAAGACAAGCCCTTTGCGCCCTTCTTTTTTTTTTTGCCTGCTCGATGGCGCAGCGAATCAACTGACCCGCGTAGCCTTTTTTTTGCGGCATTCGGGAATCGTATTGACGCCAAAAATCATCTGCCACGCACCGTTTTCGTCATGCAGCGCTGCATTTTCATACATTTCATCCGCCAGATCCGGCGTATCCGTCACCATACCGTCCACAAAGGACACCAGCTTTCCGTTTTCAAACAGCAGCCAGAAATGATTGCCATATGCTGCGATCCGCTCTGCAAATTCTTCCTTCGAAGCCGCCTCTGCCGCCGGGAAGCATTCCGCCTCCACCGCCGCAACACAGTCCAAATCAGATGACGTCGCTGTCCTGATTTCCTGATTTGTTTCCATAAAAATCTCCATTCCGCAGGCGCTCTGCGCCGAAGGAATCGCGGGGCGAAATCCAGTTCGGCTCTGCGATCATAGCTGCTTTGTGACGCCTGCGGCACAAACAATAGAATGCACGCTCTGCGAGCATTCTATTGTCATGAATAGCTGTGTGAAAAATAAGCGATCACGGTTTCCTTACAGAATGTATTTTCTCAACGCGCCGGTGAACTCTGCGATTCTCTGCTCCGCCAGCTCCTTCACCGTCACATTTTTCATGCTTTCGACATAGCCCTGCTCCTGACGATACAGCCATCTGGCGTCCTCCGGGCGGATTAAGCCGTAGTGGTTTGCCGCAATCCAGTCCTCATAGTCGATCGGCAGCTCATAGCCGAGCTTTTCTTCCAGAAGCTTCGGAAAATTGATCTGGTCTGCGCGTTCCCGGATACCCTCCCAGAATTCCAGCACCTCTTCCACGTGCTCGTGGATCTCATAGCGTCTTGCGCCACCGTCATAAATGATGCACTTTTCAAACAGCGGGCTGCACATGGACAGCGTCTCCCGTCGAAACTCCGGTGCAACGATGCCGCCCTTCCAGTAAAAGTCCACATCCGGCAGATTGATGCCGGAAACGCCCTTGTCCTGGTAGGTTGCAAAAATTCCTTCATAATATACCGTAATAAAGCCTTCAAATTCTGGCCAGAACTCGCGGATATCGCGGGTCAGGTCTTCTAAAATATCGATTCCCTTTGTACCGCCAATCGTAAAAATGATGATGTTGCGCAGCTTTGCGCCGTGCTCGCGGTAAAAATCTGTCACATAGCGCAGGCAGTGGATCAGCGTCTCGCCGCTTGCGATGATATCACCGATCATCAGCGTACTGTCCGGCACCATCGTCAGCTTGCTGTATTTGATTTCCAACCCGGCGATTTCTTCGTTTTCAAACACGCGCTCACTGGATAAAAAGCTGATGTCATGCACGCGGATATGCTCCCGGTAGCAACTTTCTTCCAGCGGATAGTTCAACGCACCCCTCAGGATGGAGAGGATATTCGCCGTCGTCACTTTTTTCTGCTCCTTCAGATAATACAGCATCTGGGAGGTAGAAGAAATCAGGCAATTATAGACCTCATAGCCTACGATTTCCGGCGTGTTGAGCAGCTTTCTCGTCTCCGCCTCCGAAATAATATAGTATTCATTCAAAAAATCAGCTCCGGTCAGCCGATAACAGGCTACGCCCTGTTCATTAAATTCCGGTGCAATTTTTACGTCATCCCAGTTTTTCATCGGTTCTTCCTCTTTTAGATGTATTAGAAACAGTCACGGACATTTCTTTCTTTGAATATATTACCGGGATTCCGAAATACCGTCAAGGCAATTAGGGGAGATTCTTTGGAAAAAGAAGACAACACAAAACGGCAGCCAGGATAGGAGGGCTGCCGTTTTGTGTTTATATGAGGGGGGAGATAGTGAGTCATTCATCTATCCGTAAAATAGAATACCGAATAAATGTGTCCTCGTTATGTCCAGTTCCTAAAAATGTCCTAAATTTTATAAAGGAAAAATAAAATCCGGATAATGAATTTCTTAAGGTTCCAAAAAAGTCTAAATTTCAACTGTTTCCCGAACCGTTCCATCCAATTCTTTCCAGACCGCCCGGTTTGCTTCCAGAATCATATATCCGCGCCAGCTGTCCTGCTTTGGCAACGACACAGATCCCGGATTCATGCAGCGAATCCCGTTTTTTACCTCGTTTCTTGGCACATGGGTGTGCCCTTGCAAAAACAGATCGCCCTCCCGAAGCGGCGGCAACTGCTCTGCCGATGCCAGATGTCCGTGTGTAGCATACACCAGTTTCGTTCCAAGGTCGAGCATACAGTAATCCGCCAGAATCGGGAATTCCAACACCATCTGATCCACTTCCGCATCGCAGTTTCCGCGCACGCACAAAATTTGATTCTTTTTCGCATTGAGCATGGCGATCACCATCTTCGGGGCATATTCCTCTGGCAGATCGTTGCGCGGACCGTGATACAAAAGATCTCCCAGCAAAAGCAGCCGATCCGCCTTTTCCCGTTCATATGCGTCAAGCAGCTCCCTGCAATACTTTGCGGAGCCGTGTATATCCGATGCAACCATCCATTTCATCTTTCAAATTCCTCATTTCGTAACATCCAAACGCGAGCCGGATATGCTCTGCACTATACCGCCTTTTCCACGCCCGGATACCGTCTGCGCAGCCCGGCATCGCTTGCTCTCGCCCTCAGCTCAGCCCTCGAACAGCCCGGTCGTATCCACGACTGATATCGCAGGTCTTTTCCACTCCGGCTTTCCAGAAATAGCGCTCTTCCAACGGAATCCAGAGCCGTTCAAACATTTCTTCCCGCTCTTCTCCGTTTCTTTTCCGAATCCGTTCCAGCTGTTTTTGTCGGTCGACCGTCAGAAAAACACGCAGGTCATAGCTTCTGCGCAGTCTCGGATGACAGGCATAGGAGCCCTCGATAATCGTCACTTTTTTCGGAGAAACTATTACCTCGGGCAAAAACAGACTGCGTGCGCGTCATAGGGGATAAGAAAACGTCTCTCCCTGTGAGAAGTGGCTGCAGCACCTCTGTTTCAAACCGCTCATAGTCCACATTCTCACCAGGCTCCCGCAGGCGCCTGGTCGTGCGCTGATGCTCCTGTAAGTAAAAATCATCCATGTGGATCACGTTGCAGTCCAGCTGCTTTTGCAGATCTTTTGCCAACGTGCTTTTTCCGGAAGCGCAGCGTCCGTCGATCGCCACAAGCAGCGGCTTGTCCTGCCTTACCTGCTGCCGCAGTTTTTCTTCCAGCAGCACCATTACCGCCGTTATAGGGGTAGTTGTTCTGGTTTCCATAGGTCTCCTCATTTCCGGGTCATTTTGAAATCACGGGTCGTCGTTGAAATTACTATTGAAATTACGTTTCCCTTTTGATTATATCACACACAGAATCTCTCACGCAATCTGAATTGCGCTCTTGATCACACCGTATCTGCTGCAATCGCAATCCCACCGTTTTTTATTATGCAAAGAATTGAAACCCGAGGACTGCGATCCCCAAAACGACTAAAATCACACCGGTCGCACGGTTTAAGGTCTTCGGCGTTGCCTTGTTGGCAAAAAACGGCCGCAATCCGTGCCCACAGCAGCGTAAATACCATACACAGGATCAGCACCGTCCAGTCAGGCGCACCGCCGATGGCGAAATGCGAAATTGATCCGGTAAATGCCGTAAATGCCATGATAAACACGCTCGTTCCGACTGCAGTTTTTAATTCATAGCCCAGCACAGAGGTCAGAATCAACAGCATCATCATGCCGCCTCCAGCGCCGACAAAGCCGCAGATAAAGCCGATCAGCAGCCCGCAGACGATCGACTGTACCGCACGTTTTTTCGCAGAAACGCCCTGCATTGCCTCCTTGGTTGTCATAACCGGGCGTACAATGAATTTAATGCCGAGCAAAAGCGTCATAAACACAGAAAAGCTGCCCATCGTCCGGGAAGGAACCAGGCTGGAAACATAGCTGCCAACCACGGTAAATGCCAGCACGCTTACCATCATAATCAGTCCGTTTCGGATATCCAGATTTTTATTTTTTCCATAGGTATAAGCGGAAACCGCACTCGCAAGCACGTCCGACGCCAGCGCGATGCCGACCGCCATATACGGATCCATCCCAAGAAACGTAATCAGAACCGGGCTGATGACCGCCGCTGCGCTCATCCCTGCAAAGCCGGTACCAAGCCCTGCGCCCATTCCCGCAAAAAATGTAACCAATATTGTGATCAGTAACTGCATCTTATCTTTCGTCTCCTTTTATAATCTGATCCAGATTTTTTTCCATCTGTGAAAAATATATCGCCAGCTTTTTCTGGTCTTCGTCACTCAAGCCCGTCATCAGCTCTGCAAACTCCTGCTGCAGCTCTCTGCCCCGTTTCTGAATCGGCAGCGCCTTTTGCGTACAGATCAGCTCCGTTTTGCGGCGGTCCTTTTCCACCGCCTGCCGCTCAATATAGCCGTCCTGCACCAGCTTTTCCACATTTACCGAAACCAGGTTCGCCTTGATGTTACGGATTTCCACAATATCGCGTGCCGTTTTATACTCCGGATTATTGTACAAAAACATCAGGATATCAAAGGCGGTCTGCGGCAGCTTCATTTCCTGGCACAGCGGTCTGCATACCGCCGTATAGGCAAGGGCCATTTTTCTGGCAAACTCGATTTTCAGATTCATCCGTCGACTCTCCTCCCTTAATTATTTCATTTTTGAATTATTCACTTTTGAAGTAATTATACTTCTTTTTCCAGAAGCGTCAAGAGGGTTTTGGAAGAAAGGCGGAAAAAAAGAACTGCCGGAAATCGTTTCCCGGCAGTTCCCCGTTTTTCGCATTATGAAGTTTTCACCTGAAGCAATGCACTGACAAGACACGCACTCTGCTTTCCTCCGTTTGCCATGCGGTACGCCTTTTTCTTATAAACTTTCCTCCAAACTGTCACACGCGGCAGCTTGTCCTCCAGTCCTCACACTACTCTGAAATCCGCCCTCAGCGGCAGATCCCCGGCATTCGCCCCCGCGAGCACTGTGAAGTCGCCCGGTTCCACCACCCAGTGATAGGAAGCGTCCAACAGGCGCAGCTCATCAAATCCGAGCGTAAAGTGCAGCGTCTTTGTCTCTCCTGCTTCCAGCTCCACGCGCTGAAATCCTTTCAGCTCCATAATCGGGCGTACCACGGATGTATAATGGTCATCGACATAAATCTGCGCCACCGTTGCTCCGGCACGGCTGCCTGTGTTCGTTACGTCTAACAGTACCTCCAGCGATTCGTCCCCATGAATTTCGGAAGCGGACAGCCTCAGATTCTCAAAGGAAAATGTCGTGTAGGACAGCCCATAGCTAGCCGAAGGGATACAGCGGGTTCCAGTCCATCTCAACGTATTTTCGCCCGCCTGCAGGTTTACGGGAATAGTGGCACGGGATCTGGCCTGCACTGCGCGGATAGCTCATTGTCAGATGTCCGGATGGATTCACATCTCCGAACAGAACCTGTGCCGTTGCCAGTCCACCCTTTTCCCCCGTTAAAGCCTGCCTGTAGAATCGCAGGGATATGCTCCTGCTCCCAGGTACAGGAAACCGGACGTCCCGTATTCATGACCAGCACCACCGGGGTACCCGTTTCATACACTGCTTTCAGAAAATCCAGCTGCTTTCCGGGCAGGTTAAGGGTCGTCCGGTCAAAATTTTCTCCGGAGGTTTCTGTCGAATCCCCAAGTGCCACGATCGCCAGATCGCTTTCTTTTTGCCAACCGGATCGCGCGGTCAATGGTTTCTTCTCCGTGGTCGTAGCCGAAAATCACCCGCACGCCTCTCGCATCATTTCGAAATTCCACACGCACATCCATATATTTTTTGCCGCTCTCAAAGAAAAACGGAACCATCTGGCTTGCTTCCTTATCTTCTCCCCAGCCATCAATAACAAGTTCTCCGTCAATATACAGCCGCATACTGTCCGGACTGGACAGGCCGATCCTTCCTTCAAAGCTCTTCGGGCTGCACATCGTTGCCGTCCAACGGACGCAGAACTGTCTGGAATCTACTTTATCATCCGGAGCATGGTAGATCCAGTTGAAGTTGATCTGCGGATCGAGTCTCGTCAGAACCGGTTCTCCCGAAAAATCTGCACCGTTGAAATACTCCGCTGTAAAACCGTAATCGATCTCCGTGATACCCACCGCCGGACGCGGCTTTGCATTGAACCACCATCGCTCCAGCGGCTTGATCTCTGCACCCAGAATATTGCAGCCCTTGTCGTAGACAATTTCCGGATGTGAGGCATTGGCAGCTGTCTCTACATTCTCCGCCGGAACGCCCAGCACCTCCCGGATCCCCTCCAGCAGTGTTACTGCATGGTAATCCGGCTCCATACAATAATCGCCCATAACCGGAAGATTTGCGTTGGGTCCAAGCACCGCTATTTTCCGGATGCTCCTGGACAGCGGCAGCATATTATTTTCATTTTTTAACAGGACAACGGTTTTCTGTGCGATTTCCAATGCCTTGTCCTGATGCTCCTTGCAGTGTACCACCTTAGATTCCAGCGTCTCATCCACATAAGGATTTTCAAACAGTCCGAGCATGTCCTTCACACGCAGCACCCGGGCAGTCGAGGTATCCAGATCCTCCATCGTAATGCTGCCGTCTGCAAGCATTTCTTTCATCAGTCTTCGATATTCTTCGTGAGAATAATCCGCAAACTGCACGTCAACGCCGGCCTTGACCGCCTTTTGCAGTGCCTCCTTCGGCGTTGCTGCACTGTGATGCGCCGTATGCTGCATGATGATCGCCGTCATATCAGAGCGTACAAAGCCTGGCATTTTATAGGTTCCCCGCAGCACGTCTGTTCAGAATTTCATGATCCGATACAACCGGAAAACCATCGATCGAATTGTACGAGCACATCGTATCCGTTGCACCCGCCTTTACAAATGCTTCCTCAAAGACCGGCATACAATAGGAAAATACATCATGCCGTCCCATTGTAGTCGGTGCGCAGTTTAATCCGCCGATCGGATTTCCGTAGCCGGTATAATGCTTCAGTTCTGACGCTACTGTATGGTCGGTTGCAAGATCCTCTCCCTGCAATCCCCGCACAACTGCGGCACCAAGCTTCGAGGAAAGATAGGTATCTTCTCCGTAGGTTTCCTCCGTCCGCCCCCATCTTGGGTCGCGGGCAAGATCCAGCACCGGAGCCAGAACCTCATGTATATTTTTTTCGCGCGGGTCTCTGCCGCAACCATCCGCCCCATATCCTCACACAGTGCCGGTTCAAATGCACCGGCAAGAGTCAGCTGCTGTGGAAAGATCGTTGCGTCACGGCGATGCAGCCCGTGCAGGGCCTCCCTCATGGAACAAAAATGGAATTCCCAGACGTGTTTGTTCTTTTGCATATTTCTGCAGTGCATTATAAACTCTTGCATCTGCCCGCCGTTTTTCCAGTTTTTCCAGGCATTCCCTGCGCATAGGTTCTTCGATTTTTTCCCAATCGATCCCCATAATATTCGGATCCAGCTCATCCAGCTTTTCTTCCACTGTCATCTCTGACAATAGCTCTTTGATATGTCTCTCTATCGCTTCTTTGCTTTTCATTTGCACCTTCCTCCAGACTTCAGTCCGTTATACAACAAAAAAAGAGCCTTTGAAGGCGTTCTTATCCTAAGAACATTTTCAAAGGCCTTTTGTTCCACATGCTCTTTTCATAGGCTCATTCTCCGTTTTCTTTTATGATGACCGGGCACATTTTCAAATCAATTTTTCCGTCTTCTATCCGAATCTCCTTTCCATTCACCATATTTGTGTAAGTTCCGTCCTGTATCCCTGCCTCTACCTGTCCGCATTTCCTTCAAAAGCTGAATATTCCCAAAAAGCCTGCCCTTTTCCCTGTATCTCCTTATGCTCGCCGATGGCTGCGCCCAAACCTTCATCAGCCGATAAACGGTAACTGCTCTTCGCAACAACCGGAAGCTTTTTATCTGATAGAGCTGCCTCAACATATCTGAAATGTCACGGCTTCCATCCAAATTTATAACGTCCTTGTTGAACAGATCCGGCCTGGTTTCATTTTGGTTCTCCTGCCCGGCGTAAAGAAGCGTAGCCCCTTTCTGAAAATAAAGAAATGCCGTCCAGTTACGGAGCGCCGATTCCTTCGGGATGATTTCTTTGGCCCTGTCCTGATCATGATTTTCCAGGTATCTCATCTTTACATAATTGGCAGGGTAAATGTATTCCTGCATATTGACTGCTTCCACATACCTTCCCAGCGTACCTTCCCCATTCAGGTACTGCCTGAAATATTTAAAAATATCATAATCATAACACATATCGAAGGCTTGAAATATCTCCGAATCGGACAGGTTCGTCATTCCCTTTGCCCGCATGTCCACAATAAATTCCGGTTCTACAGATTCGCTGAGCCAGATACATTCCGGATTGACCCTTGCCACTTCTTCCCGGGCTTTCAGCCAGAACGCAAAGGGAAACAAGCGGCGCAACATCACAGCGGAAGCCGTCTACGATGCCGGCCCACATTTTCAGCGTATCAATCTGGTAGTCCCATAATTCCCTTATTCCCATAATCCAGGTCGACAATATCTCCCCAGTCCCCCACCCGGTTTCCCATCTCCCCTTCCGGTGTCTTGTAAAAGTATTCGGGATGGTTTTTGGCGAGCCACGAATCCGGTGATGTGTGATTGTACACAATATCCAGCATCACCCTCATTCCCCTTGTACGGATTCCCTCCACCAGATGCTTAAAGTCATCCATTGTACCCAGTTCCGGATTCACTTTCCTGTAATCGGCAATGGCATAGGGTGAGCCAAGGATGCCTTTCCGCTTTTCCTGCCCTATGGGGTAGATTGGCAGAAACCAGATGATATCTACCCCCAATCCCTTTATCCTGTCCAAATCCTTTTCTACTTCCAGGAAAGTACCTTCCTCACTGTAATTTCTCACATATATGGAATAAATAACCTGATTCCTTAAGTCTGTTTTCGTACAATACGCCACAGTATTTCCCTTCCTTTCTTAATCTGCCATACTTACATCCCATTTGCTCCATACGCCCAAAGTAATACGCTGACAACTTCATAAACTTCCCGGCCTAAATCCAGCGCTGACAGTTCCTGTATGATCAATGGATTTTTCCCATACTTTTCTACCAGCCTGTAAATCTGTTCCTTCTGTGTAAAGGAAATCTGCACCTCTTTCAGGAAGTCAAATATCTCCTGCCTGTAGTCCGTCTCTGAGACCTGCGGCGGCTCTTTCCAGTCAATAGTGAGCAAGGCGGTTATGGCTGCATTGTAGCCAATATGCTCTGGACGAACGCGGCCATCTGCTATCTGCGGTATCTGATGGGGGGACAGAGCGCACTAGTGTCCGGCTCAACACCATCCCAGCCAACGTGGCAACATCCACCAAACGACAGTCCTACGTCGCCCCGGTCTGGAGAGGACTGGAACACAACATCCCCATCGCCACCGGCAAGCCGATGATGATGGGGATGAAAAGCACTGTCTTCATCACACCGTAGATGGCAGCCGCCGGATCAACGTCCCCCGCACATCCAGACTGTTCCCTTCGCATCTTCTGGCAAAAAGGATTTCCCCTGGCCCTGTATCTCAATCGGCTCGCTGCCACAGTTCAGCAACACTTCTATCCATTTTCCATCCAGATTCAGCTTTCTGTATTCCACACATCGCTTCTGGGAATACTTATGCGGAAAGTCAAAGTACAGGCTTCTGCAGGCATCTTCCTGTATACGCATACGGATTAGCGATTTCATTAATTCGATTTTTTCTGATTTTCGGCAGAATCAATCTCGTCCCAGGGCATGCATCTGCGGCAGTCCGGATCATGGGCGCCCTCTAAGGCAATTTCCGTCCCATAATAAATACAAGGACTGCCCGGCATGGTGAACAAAATTGCAAGTTGTTGGTAAAAGATATCCAAATCCTGGCATCGGTTCATAAGCCTTTCCGTATCGTGGGAATCCAACAAGTTGAAAATCACATTATTATTCTGCTGCATGTACATGGTATAGCAGCGGTTCACCATATACTCAAATTCATCCTTCTCTGCTGCCTGATCCAGGAAAAAATCCTGGATCCCGCTGGTCAGCGGATAGTTCATCACCGAATCGTATTCATCTCCCCCAGCCACTGACTGGCATCATGCCAGATTTCGCCCAGCAGATAGAGATCCGGCTTCACGCTCTTCAATTGTCTCCTGAGCTCCTTCAGGAAACGGTGGGACACCTCATTTCCCACGTCGAACCGGATGCCGTCGATGTCGAATTCCCTGATCCATCTCTTACAGACCTGGCAGAAATATCGGATTACTTCCGGATTGTTGGTATTCAGCTTCGGCATCCTGTCCGTAAAGGCAAAGGAATAGAATCTCCCGTCCCTGGTATCCCCATGCCTCTCAAAGGCATCCCAGTCCTGTATCATGAACCAGTCGGCATAGGGGGATCCGCTCTTTTTCTCCCACCACGTCCGCCCATGGGCCAAAGCTCCTGCCGCAGTGGTTGAAGACGGCATCCACCATGATGCGGATTCCATGGGCATGGGCTTCCTTTACCAGCCGGGCAAACTCCTCATTGGTGCCAAACTGCGGGTCGATCTTCGTGTAATCCCTTGTATCGTATTTGTGGGTGGACTCCGCTTCCATAATAGGGTTCAGGTAAATACCCGATATCCCCAGGTCATGTAAATAGGGGAAGCTTCTTTCGGATCCCTTCCAGGTTTCCGCCGAACCTCTCTGCGTTGGAGACAGGCCCCGTGCGCCATTTTTCGATATCCGCGCCGTTTTTCTCAGGTGTCCCGTTGCAGAACCGGTCCGGGAAGATCTGGTACCATACCGTATCGTTTACCCAGTCAGGCGTACTGTTCACATCGGCAGGGTTCATCCAGGGCATGACGAAGCATTGCAGCATCCTGCCCTCCATTCCAATCTGCTCTTCGCTAAGGAATCCGTTCTCGAAATAATACCATGTCTCCTCCTCCGTATGAAGCTCAAAATAATACTTGCACCGCTTGAACCTGGGTGTCAATGTGGTAGTCCACCACAGATGATGCCTCAGATGCTTCTTGAAACAAATCTCTTCTTTTTTTTCCTGCCCACTGCTCTTTTCCGCCCAGGATTCCCGCTTCAAAGGGATCGCCATAATAGATAAAGACACGTTTCACATCATATCCTGTTTTTAGATTCACAATCAGTTCATCCTCATTTAAGGGATAACACATCTGTTCCGATGCTTTATGATATACGCCTGTAAAATCCATTCTTTTTTATTAAAACACCTCCTGTTTTTCTCTACTCTTTGACAGATCCCACCCACAATGCCTGACACGAAATATTTCTGCATAAAGGGATAAATCATCAGAAGCGGAATGGTAGATACCACAATCTTTGCCGAGTTCAGCGTCCTACTGGAAATGCGCGCAAGCTGCTCCAGTTTGTCAGGATCGGTCACCTCCGTAATATCCACGTTCAGCTGCTGAATATATGTCTGCAAGGGATAGTTCGCCGTATCGGTAATGTAGACCAAAGCTGAGAAATAGTCGTTCCAGTGCCCCACTATGGTAAACAGCGTGACTGCTGCCAGAGTGGGCTTTACCACCGGCAGGAATACTTTCAGCAAAATCACCCACTGGGACCCCCATCAATCATGGCGGCCTCCTCCAATGATTTGGGCACTCCCCGGAAGGCGTTCATCAGCAGAATCACATTCCCCAGCGGCACGGCTCCCGGCAATATCAGCGCCCAGATCGTATTGGTCAGCTTCAGTGAATTCACCACCATAAAGGTGGGAATCAGGCCGCCGGAAAACAGCAGCATGGCGAACAGGATTAAGGACATATATACCTTCTGTCCGGTGAAGAACTTGGGGCTCTTGGACAGCGGATAGGCTGTCAGCACAAGCAGCGTTATATTGACAGACAATCCCAGGACCACTCTTAAGACAGAGATGCCAAAGGAACGCCAGAACTGCTTATCTCCCATGATTTCCTGATAGGAACTTATATTGAAGCCAATCGGGAATATATTCACCAGGTTGGCTGACACTGCGGCGTTGTCGCTCAGGGATATGGCGACTATATTCATCAGGGGCATCAGGCAGGACAGTGCCAGCGCTCCCACTATGATCCATATGATGATATCGGCGACAATGCCACCAAAGGTTCTCTTTTCAATCATTCCGCCCCTCCCTAAAAGATCCTGTAATCTGTCACTTTTTGCGCGATTTTGTTGGCTGACAGCATCAAAATGATTCCCACGATCGAGCGCAACAGCCCCACTGCGGTACCAAGGCTGTACTGCCTTTCCACCAGGCCTACCCGGTACACCCAGGTATCGATGATGTCCGCCGTCTCCATGACCAGAGGGGTTGTACAGGTTGAATATCTGGTCAAAGCCGGCGTTCAGCACATTGGGAAGGTTCATGATGGTCACCAGCATTATCGTAGGCAGGATTCCGGGCAAAGTGATATGCCATACCCGCTTGAACCGGTTGGCGCCATCGATGGCTGCCGCTTCATACAATCCCGGGTCGATTCCCGATAAGGCCGCCAGGTAAATGATGGCCCCATATCCGAAGCCCTTCCAGACATCCGTCACGATCAGGACAGAGCGGAACCATTTATTGCTGGCCATGAACAGAATCGGTTCGATCCCCAGCATTTCAAGGACTGCATTGATCGGCCCCTCGTAGGAAAAGATATTGACCACAACCGTCGCCAGAATGACCCAGGAAAGGAAGTTGGGCAGATACACGATGGTCTGGATGCTTCTCTTCATGAACTTGTTCTTGATTTCATTCAGCAGCGCAGCGCGAAAACAATCGTCACGAAGGTGCTCAGGATGATCTTTCCCACCGCAATCGTGATGGTATTGATGAAAATCTGCTTGCTGTCCGGCATCTGGAACATGAATATAAAGTTGTCCATGCCTACCCAGGGGATTTCGCGATCCCCCTGGCAGGCATGTAGTTTTGGAATGCCATGATGATTCCAAACATTGGTGTAAACGAGAATATTGCCAGCAAGATCATACCCGGAGCATCATAAGATGCAAAGCCATTTGGTCTTTTTTTGCGTTTCATGCCTGATCGCTCCTTCTTATTGTTTGATAGCCTGGTTCACTTCCTCAGTAATCTGTTCACCGCCTGTCTTGTTCCACTCTGTCACGAATTCGTCAAAGTAGTCCACGGGCTTCTCGCCTGTTATTATCTTTAACAGCATTTCCTGCTCCATCTTGTCCAGGGTGGGCCACTTCAATGGCATGGACTTAGTGCTCCCAAAGAACACACAGGGGGTCACTTTATTGACTTCCGTCTCGGCCACAAGGCTCGCGGCTGCCATGGAATTGTAGGAAGCCCATCCGGCTGATGTGGATTCTTCCCCATTGGCAAGGCTGTCCAGATATTTCTTGCTGTTCACGTATGTACCCATGTCATGACAGTTCCCAACTGACTGGTATCTCCGCTCTCCAGCGCATCCACCACCTTCTTGCTGCTCCTGGGGAAGGCATCATAATAGTCAATGTTCATGGCAAGTATGGTTCCGCCCGCGTTCAGCTCGCTGTAATCTGCCAGCTCCTTATAGGCCTCGTCATCCTTTTTCCTCATAACGGGAATAATCGAACTGCATGTTTGCCAGCTTCACAATCAGCTCCGGATGTTCGAAGCCCTTTCTCACCACCACATAACCGCTGTTGGGATTGCCCGTGAACATGGTCACTTTCCCATCAGCACCCACAGGGCAGATGTAAAGGCTCCCCACCTTTGCCTCTTTGTTCAAAGTCATGCTGTCAGCCACTTCCCATGCACCCCACCAGTTGCCGAAAAAGGCGCCGCTCTTCCCGCTGTTGAGAAGACCCTTTCTGTCATCGCCGGTCCTGGTGACGAACTGTTTGTCAATCAACCCCTCATTGTACATCTTGGAAAGCTGTTCAAGGGCACCTTTCATTTCAGGCTGCACGGAGCCGTAGATGGCATTGCCGCTTCCGTCATCAATCCACTGCTTCGGAAATGCCCCATACAGGGTGAAGATATTGTTGGCCATATAGCTTCCGCCGGAATCGCCTGCTATCTCCGGATCGATTACAAGGCCCACTGTCTTGCCCTCGCCGTTCCCTGCCGGGATCCTGTACCAGGAACTGCTCCAGGATATTATAGATGTCCTCCATGGTCTTGGGCTCTTCCAGGCCGCATTTGTCCATCCAGTCTTTTCTCAGCCACAGGATCCCAGGCCCGTGGGGAGATTTCCGTGGTAGGCAGTCCCATCAGCTTTCCGTCGAATATGGCTGTCTTCAGGCACACGCCGTCATAGGAATCATAGATCTCCTTGATTTTGTCGCTGGCGCAGTTTTCATAGAGAGATCTCGTCAGGTCCGTAATCAGGTCGTTCTCATACAACTGCTTTAATGTATCGTAATCTCCCACCTATCCGGTATTCGCTGATGATGGCCATGGACACCTTTCTGCTCATAGTCATCCCTCGTCATTCGCCTCGAACAGGTTCGTGTTCTGTACGTTCAGCTTCTCCTTCAGATATCTGGTCCATGCATTGTTTTCATCGTCATCGCCCTCATATTTCGTCCCATCCAGCACGTCAAAATTCGTTACCGTCTTCCCCAGGGTGTAGTTACTGTTTCCGGATATTTCCCATAGGGCGTGAAATTAAAGCGAAAACTCTCCCTTCCATGCAGGATCCTCTGATTCACGCTGACTGTGCTTTCGCCCTCGTCCTTGCCGCACCCTGCGAAGCCCCAGCACCATTGCGCTTATCCCGGGCATTGCCAGTACTTTTTTTGATTTTC